>PPYE01662209.1_pt1 | contig 16702 bp, 14 predicted proteins | sample 1559881 | NCBI WGS metagenome assembly PPYE01 (sample SAMN08240022, study PRJNA423297) | Human gut metagenome, whole genome shotgun sequencing project. | reverse complement strand
GAAATCCTATGCAAAAGTTGCAGGAGAGGCTTTGGGAAAGGATATTGACCATATTGCAGGAGCAGGAGCTGCCGGCGGTGGCGATTGTAGGCGGAATGGGAAATGGCGCGGAAAAGATTTACGAGTTTGGAGTGGAAAGCATCATTCCTACTATTAATGGTGCCATGGATATTAATGAAGCCCTGGAACGGGCGGAGGAGCTGTACAAAGGAGCTGCTGACCGCATGTTCCGCTTCCTGAAAGTGGGAATGCAGATGAAGAAAGACGAATAAAATAAAAGCCATAAGGAAAAAGCGGTCTGCCTGGAACTGAGCATATCACAGGCGGCCGCTTTTTGGCGCCCTAAAGCGTATTGGATTCCCTGTCCAGAATCACTTCCATACCCACTTTCTGCGGTTTTAAGCCGCAGGCCTGGTAAAATTTTATGGCGGATTCGTTGCAGCTCCATACATTTAGGGTTACGTTGTAGCAGCCGGATTCCCGGGCGAAATCCAGCACATGCCGATAGAGACTGCTGCCGATGTGCTGACCGCGGATGTTTTCATCCACGCACAGATCATCAATATAGAGAGTTCGGATATCGGTGAGAATGTTGTCGTTTTTGTGCTGCTGAAAGATACAGAATGCATAGCCCAATACTTGATTTTCTTTGTTTACAGCTACAAAAATGGGGCGGCTGTCATCACAGATGATGGCTGCAAGCTGTTCATCTGTATATTTTTTTGCGCCAAATTTAAACAGGTCCGGGCGTCCTTTGTGATGGACCAGGCAGACCTGTTCAAGAAGCTTGTTTATTCCTTCCATGTCGCTGATTTCTGCTCTCCGCAAGATCATGATAAAACACCTCTTTTGAAAAAACTTGTTTGTTTCCGGTATTTTTTATTATAACACAGGGAAAAGGTATATGTCATTGTGTTTTTGACAGAGGCGTGATAAAATATTCAAAATTATTTGTATTTTATACAACAAATTTCGAGAAGGAAGGGATAACATCATGGTGTTCATTTCAAGGGATAATGCGGCAGATATTTTAACTGCCAGGCAGGCGCCGGCGGCTTTTTGTGAAAGCGGGGATACGGTGATATTTGAGACCAGGGACTGTTATGATGATAATGATATTACGGAGGAGAATCCTCTGGGAACAAAGGGGGAGAAGCTTGAAAATCCATCCACCGGCCCCCTGTTTGTGGAAGGAGCATGGCCGGGAGACATTCTGAAAGCAGAGATCCGGAAAATCGAACTGCGGGATTACGGTATTATGCGGACATCCACCACAGGCGGTGCTTTCTGCCATCTTTATAAGGAACGGACGGCGCGGCGTTTTTTCTTTTCCCATCATCCGGAGACGGGACATCTGGGATTCTGGTTTGATCAGAAGCTGTGGCTGAATGCGGACCCCATGATCGGTGTAATCGGGACGGCGCCGGCCAAAGAAGGCGTGCCGGCCATTACGCCGGGATCCCATGGCGGAAATATGGACTGCAGACGGATACGGCAGGGGAGTGTTCTGTATCTGCCGGTGTCTGTGCCGGGAGCCCTTCTTTCGGTAGGGGATCTTCATGCGCTGATGGGAGACGGAGAGACGGGAATCTGCGGCCTGGAAACAGCAGGAGAGGTAACTGTGCAGGTGACGGTAATAAAAGAAGCGGAAAAAAGAAAAAATCCAGAAGAATTCCGGATTTTTCAGGCTATGCGGGGTGCGCTTCCTCTGCTGGCAGAAGGCGGGCAGCTTATGACCATTCAGTCTGCCGAAACCCTGGATCAGGCGGCTTTTCTGGCGGCAAACCGGATGCGGGAACTTGCTGCCGCGGCTTCCGGAATGGATCTGGTGAATTCCGGAATGGCAATGTCTCTTTTAGGGGACCTGGCTGTGTGCCAGATCGTAAATCCCCTTAAGACGGTGCGGTGCCAGTTCCCGTTGGAAGTGCTTGCCCGGTATGGCTTCTGCCTGGATTAAATAAGTTCTTTCAGTTTTTCCAGGATGCAGCTCATTACCTGTTTTCTGGTTACGATTCCAATAAACATGTTCCGGTCGTCAACCACCGGAACGAAATTCTGGTTCAGGGCCTCGGCAAAGACCTGGCTGATATCCACATCGATCTTTACGGAAGGGTTCCGGTCCGTGCGGACAATGCTTTTTAACGGCAGAGAGTCTCCCTGGCTGTCTGTGTCCTTTCCGTCAATAAAGGCGCGGAGAAAATCTCCTTCGCTGACCGTTCCTGCATAGGTTCCGTCATCCCGGATCACAGGGACGGCAGTGTAGCCGCTGGCGCGCAGCTTGTCCATGGCGGAAGACAGATCCATATCTTCCAGAAGGTACATGGTTTCGTTTTTGGTTGTTAACAGCTGAAATAAATTCATTCTATTTTAATCCCCCGTTATATGTATTTTTACTCATCCATCCTAGCAGATTCTGTCAGATAACACAAGTAAAACTGTGCCGGGATTTATAAATTCATAAAAACTTCACAGTATGTTAAGAATTTGGAATCCTGCCAAAAAGGAGCAGCCTGAGAAAAATAAGCTGCTCCGCAGGAAGCGCAAAAAGAAAATTACCTGGCGGCATTTTCGGAAAACTCTGTGGTTACCAGATCCTCATAGGGAACGCGGGCAGGCAGTTCTCCGCCCTCTTCCAGGATATTCTGGAGAAGGTCAAAACTTTCTTCCTTAAAGACTGTATCGCCCTTCCAGGTATCCTGGGACTGGTAGCGGTCCACAATGCGGGTTAAGGTTTCCAGATCGTTTTCCTTAAACTGAGGCTGAATAATTTCGGCAATCTCCTCCGGTGTGTGGGAATTCACGTAATCCAGGCCTTTCTGGATGGCATTGGTGAACTTCTGTATTACATCCGGATGTGCTTCCAGGTAGCTTTTTTTGGCGCTGTAGGCGGTGTAGGGAACGTAGCCGGAGTCTTCACCCAGAGAGGCTGCTACGTATCCATTTCCTTCCAGCTCAAGAGCCGTGGCGTAAGGTTCGAATTCTACGGTATAGTCTGCATCGCTGGATGGGAAGGCAGCGGCAGTCAGGCCGAAACTGATGCTCTGGTCGATGGAGAGGTCGGCAAATGGGTCGATGCCGTGCTTTTTCAGAATATACTCAAAGACAAGTTCCGGCATTCCGCCTTTGCGGCCGCCTAAGACCTTCTTTCCTCTCAGATCCTCCCAGGAAAAATCCGGCTCTGGATTCCGGCTTACCAGGAAATTGCCGGCCCGCTGGGTCAGCTGGGCGAAGTTTACGGCGTAATCTTCTGCCCCGTTTGCGTAGGTATAGATACTGGCTTCGGATCCCATAAAGCCGATGTCTGCGTCGCCGGAAACCAGGGCAGTCATGACTTTATCGGCGCCGCCGCCGTTTACCAGGGTTAGGTCGATCCCTTCTTCTTCAAAATATCCCAGTTCGATGGCTGCGTACTGGGGCGCGTAAAAGACAGAATGGGCTACTTCATTTAAAGTGACGGGGATCAGGCTGCTGTCTGTTTCTTTGGAGCTGCAGGCAGAAAGGCACAGAGCGGGGAAAAGAAGAACAGACAGGAAGAGGGCAGAAAGGGACGAAAGCGGGCGGCCGGAAAAGAGCCGGAGCCTGGATGCAAGCGTTTTCATCATGTGCTGAAGATCCTCCTGTTATGGATTTGAATATTACCATTATATGATGCAGGGAAGGAAAGCGTGTTTGCTCTGTGCTGCCGGGCCTGGGATTTTCAGAGAATTGTGCCTGTCAGGAGACATTCTTTTCTTCACGAAAAGGAATGGGAGGTGTATAATGAAAAAAGCAGGGAAACCGGCAGACGTAAAAAAGATAAGAGCAGGAGAGGAATGACAAGATGGAGAGACTGGAGAGCAGGGCGGGGGAAAAGATTATGGAAATCCGGCAGGCGGCATCGTCTGTGATTGTGGGAAAAGAGAAGACCATGAATCTGCTTTTTTCGGCGATTCTGGCTGGAGGGCATGTGCTTTTGGAGGATCTTCCGGGGACAGGAAAGACTCTTTTGGCAAAGACGCTGGCAAAAATCATGGATCTGGAGTTTGGGCGGATCCAGTTTACGCCGGACCTGATGCCGTCGGATGTGACGGGCATTCATTATTATAATCAGAAGGTCGGAGAATTTGTCTTTCGAAAAGGTCCGGTATTTTCTAATATTCTTCTGGCAGATGAGATTAACCGGGCCACGCCCCGCACGCAGTCAAGCCTTCTGGAGGCTATGGAGGAGAGGCAGGTGACCATTGACGGAGAGACTATGGAGCTTCCGGAGCCGTTTTTTGTGATCGCTACGGAAAATCCGGTGGAGAGTGCCGGGACGTTCCCTCTGCCGGAGGCCCAGCTGGACCGGTTTCTTATGAAGCTGGAAAGCGGCCTGCCGGAGAAAGAGGAGGAGCGGATCATTCTGGAGCGGTTTGCCGGAGAAGGGCCAGATCCTTTAGAAAACCTTGCGCCGGTGTGCGGCAGGGAGGAACTTTTTTCTCTTCAGGCGGCGGCGCGGCAGGTTTACGTGCATCCGCAGCTGATGGATTATATGGTGGAGTTAGTCAGGGCTACACGAGAGACGGGAAAGCTGGAGATCACAGCCGGCGTAAGCCCCAGAGGAAGCCTGGCGCTGCTTCGGTCATCCAGAGCTTATGCCCTGGTGCATGGGCGGGACTACGTGACTCCGGAAGATGTGCAGGAACTGGCGGTACCGGTTCTGGCCCACCGTCTGGTTATGCCGCGCACTTACGGAGGCAGCCGGAGCCCTCAGGAGGTGATCCGCCAGGCAATGGGGCAGGTGTCTGTTCCTACGGAAGAATGGAGAAGGTGATCGGGATGATGATTTTCTGGATTGGAACGGCTCTTGCGGCGGTATGGTTCCTTCAGGGATTCGCCTATGGGAAATTTTGGGATAAGGGACTGACTGCCAGGCTTTTCTTTTCTAAGGGAGAGATCCGGGAAGGAGAAGAAGGGGAGCTCTGTGAAACCGTGGAGAACCGAAAAATGCTTCCCCTTCCTGTGCTCCATGTGAATGTGCAGGTGGACCGGTCTTTTGTGTTTCGGACTTCGGAGCGGACTGCTGTGTCGGACCAGACCTACCGCCGTGATATCTTCGCCCTTCTTCCATGGCAGAGGATCACCAGGACCCTTCCCTTTACCGGAACGAAGCGGGGATATTACCGCTGCCGTCAGGTGGAGTTGGTAGGGCAGGATCTGTTTTTCCACGGGCCTTATGTTAAAAAAGTGGAGCAGGATGCATGCCTGTATGTATTTCCGGCAGAAGTTCCCACAGAAGAAATTCAGGCGGCCTGTCAGGAAATGCTGGGGGATTATTGGAACAAAAGGAGTCTTTTTGAGGATCCTTTTTCCTTCCGGGGAATCCGGGATTACCAGGCAGGAGACGGCATGCGCCAGGTAAACTGGAAAGCATCTGCCCGGTCGGGAGAGCTGAAGGTTAATGTGCTGGAGAATACGGCCATGGCCCGGGCAAGGATCCTTTTAAATCTTAAGGAGGATACCATCTGGACAGAGGAGATTCTTTTGGAGAGTGTTATCCGGATCGGTGCCGCGGCTGCATTGATGTGGCTTGATAAGGGGATTCCGGCGGGAATCTGCACCAACGGACCCGATGTAGTCACGGGGGAGCCGGTGATGGTAGAGGCCGGAGCCGGACCGGAACATGGAAGGACCATTCTCCAGGCCTTAAGCCGCATTGACCTGAAAGGCGCAGAAGGAAAACGAAATACAAAGGATACAGGGCTTTGGGAAAGTCTGGAGGCAGAGGAAACGTATTTTTACACCATGGTTCTCTATATTTCCTGCAGCAGCCACAGCGAAGATCTGGAACATCTGGAAGCGCTCCGCAGGAAAGGCGCGTCCGTTTTGTGGATTTGGCCCTGTACCTCGAGACAGGAAGCGTTTTCCGGATCCGCTGCCGATACCGGATGTTATCAGGGACAGATAAGACGATGGAGGGTGGAAGAATGACCAGATTTCGGATCATAAACTGGTGGATAGCAAGGAAACTGGAAGGCTTCCATATACTGCTGGCAGCAGGAGGAAGCCTTGCCTGTCTGACAGGGATCGCTGCAGAGCAGCCGGCTGTTTCCAGAGGCGGCGGAATCTTTTTGCTGTGCCTGGCGGTGGTGGTTCTGATCCATGAGAATCTCCACCGGTTCTGGGATTATCTGGAGAATCATCAGGATCTGGACCGGCTTCCGGCAGGGCAGATGAAGCAGGTCAATCTGTTCCTGCTGCTTTGTTTCCTGACGGTCTTTCTGGGCTTTGTTTTTCTGGCGGGCTTTTTTCCCTGGAAGGAGACGGGAGAACTTCTTTATGCCGGAATCCGTACCTTTTTTCGTTTTCTGGCATCCCTGTTCCCGAACGGGGAAGAAGAATATGAAATGGGAGAAGGAGAAGCCGGCCAGCTTCTTTCCGGAATGGAGTTTTTGGAAGGAGGCGGGGAAAATGATCCCTTCTGGGAAATGGTCTCCTATGTATTTGCGGCTGTAACAGCGGTGGGTTTCGGACTCTTCCTTCTTTATCTGCTTGTCCGTAAGATTGCGGAGTATCTGGGGAGCCTTACCTTTGACGGAGATGAAAAGGTATTTTTAAAGCCCGAGGAGATCGTCAAAAAGGAATCCCGCAGCAGGAGACGGAATCCTTTCTTTTCCCGGTTTCCATTTCTTTCCGGCAGCCATTCGGAGCGGGTGCGGCGGCTGTATCAAAAAAGCGTGCGGGAAGCGCTTGGGACAAAACGGCGTCAGAAGGAGAGGGAATTTGCCTGTATGACGCCGGAGCAGATTGAGCGGGCTGCCGGCCTTTCTGGTGAGGAGATTCACCGGCTTTACGAAAAGGCCCGTTACAGCAGGGAAGGCTGCAGCGCCCGGGAGGCCGAGGCCATGCAGGAGCATTGCCGGAAGATCTGCAGGAAATAGAAAGCAGTTGCAATTTCACAGAAAACAGATTATAATTTTTATTAATTGCGGGCCATTCTGAATACGTTTTATTGCAGTATAAAAGCGCCGGAAACCTTTTCCGGCGGTTTTTTGTGACGGGGAAATTTTTCCTGGTTTGAAGGAATCAGGCAGGGAGCGTGTGCCTGCGCAGATATACAGAATAAGGAGGAAGAAACTATGGTATCATTGTACGATGGCGGCATTTACCTGGTAAACGGAACGGAGATCGTCCCGGAGGCAGAGGCCGCGAAGGTGAAAGCCCTGACCGGAAAGGATGCGGACAAGGAGTCTGCCAGAAAGGGAACCATCGCCTATTCGATTTTAGAGCAGCATAATGTATCGGGAGATATGGAGCATTTAAAGCTTCGCTTCGATGCCATGGCTTCTCATGATATTACTTTTGTGGGAATCGTCCAGACGGCAAAGGCATCCGGCATGGAAAAGTTCCCCATTCCCTATGTGCTGACCAACTGCCATAATACGCTGTGTGCGGTAGGCGGCACCATCAATGAGGATGACCACATGTTCGGCCTTTCGGCTGCAAAAAAATACGGCGGCATCTATGTTCCGCCTCATATTGCGGTAATCCATCAGTATATGCGTGAGATGATGGCCGGATGCGGAAAGATGATCCTGGGTTCCGACAGCCACACCCGCTATGGCGCTCTGGGCACCATGGCTGTAGGCGAGGGCGGCGGCGAGCTGGTAAAGCAGCTGCTGCGCGACACTTACGATGTGGCGTATCCTGGCGTTGTGGCCATTTATCTGACGGGACAGCCTATGCCCGGCGTGGGACCTCAGGATATTGCCCTGGCGATCATCGGTGCGGTATTTAAGAACGGCTATGTGAAGAATAAAGTAATGGAGTTTGTGGGACCGGGCGTGGCTTCCATGAGCACCGATTACCGGAACGGCGTGGATGTTATGACAACAGAGACCACCTGCCTTTCTTCCATTTGGAGAACAGACGAGGATACAGAGAGCTATCTGAGCCTTCACGGAAGAGGCGATGACTATAAGAAGCTGGATCCGGCCGATGTGGCTTACTATGACGGCTGCGTTTATGTGGATTTAAGCACCGTTAAGCCCATGATCGCGCTTCCGTTCCATCCCAGCAACACCTACGAGATTGATGAGCTGAATGCAAATCTTGGCGATATTCTCCGTCAGGTGGAGAAGGAAGGAGAAAAGGTAGGAGGCGGACGGGCATCCTTTACCCTGACCGATAAGATCGTAAACGGAAAGCTCCTGGTTCAGCAGGGCATCATTGCCGGCTGTGCAGGCGGAAATTATACCAACGTAATTGAGGCTGCTCATGCATTAAAGGGCAGAAGCTGCGGCTGTGATGAATTCTCCCTGGCTGTGTATCCTTCTTCCCAGCCGGTATTTATGGATCTGGTTAAGAAGGGCGCAGTGTCGGATCTGATGGCGGCAGGAGCCATTATCCGTACGGCCTTCTGCGGCCCCTGCTTCGGAGCAGGCGATACCCCCTGCAATAACGGACTGAGCATCCGTCATACCACCAGAAACTTCCCCAACCGCGAAGGTTCCAAGCCGGGCAGCGGACAGATGGCGGCAGTGGCGCTTATGGATGCACGTTCCATTGCAGCAACGGCGGCAAACGGCGGTGTTCTGACTTCCGCTCTGGAATTTGACTGCTGGGATGATGTTCCGGCTTACGAGTTTGATCATACCGCTTATGATACGAGAGTATATCAGGGATTTGGTAAGGGTGATGAATCCCAGTCTCTGATCTATGGACCGAATATCAAGGACTGGCCGGATATGAGTGCGCTTTCTGACAATATTCTGCTGAAGGTCTGCTCACGGATCATGGATCCGGTAACCACCACAGACGAGCTGATTCCTTCCGGCGAGACCTCTTCTTACCGCTCCAACCCTCTGGGCCTGGCAGAATTCACGCTTTCCAGAAGAGATCCGGAATATGTAGGCCGGACGAAAGAGGTGGATAAGCTGGAGAAGGCCAGAGTGAACGGACAGGATCCCTGCGGACTTGCTCCGGAATTAACGGCCATTTTTGATCAGATCCGTCAGATCCCCGGTCAGGAGAACGTAAAGGTCATGGATACGGAGATCGGAAGCGTAGTGTACGCGGTAAAGCCCGGCGACGGCTCTGCCAGAGAGCAGGCTGCCAGCTGCCAGCGTGTCATCGGCGGTCTGGCGAATATTACGAAGGAGTACGCGACCAAGCGTTACCGTTCCAATGTCATGAACTGGGGTATGCTTCCCTTCCAGATGGATGCAGAGCCGGAGTTTGAGGTAGGCGATTATATCTATGTGCCGGGAATCCGCAGCATCCTGGATGGAGACCTTAAGGATATCAAGGCATATGTGCTGGGTGATCCGGTGAAAGAGATCACGTTGTATATTGCCGATATGACGCCGGAAGAGAGAGAAATCGTCAAGGCAGGATGTCTGATCAACTTCAACCGGAACCGCAGTCAAAAGCAGTAGACTTTCAGACTTTAATGTGGTAATATTGGAAGAGATGCAACAATTCAGGAAGGGGATCAAATCATGAACAAAAAGATCAAAACAGAAGCTGTGGATCATCTCTTCCAGGCAATATTAACGTTGAAGAGTCCAGAGGAGTGCTATCTGTTTTTTGAAGATGTGTGTACCATTAATGAGCTTTTGTCGCTGTCACAGCGTTATGAGGTGGCAAAGATGCTTCGTGAGGGAAGCACATACCTGGAAATTGCCGAAAAGACCGGTGCATCCACGGCTACCATAAGCCGGGTCAATCGTTCCTTAAATTACGGGAATGACGGATACGATATGGTCTTTAAGCGGCTGCAGGGCGGGGAATCCGGCCAGAAGGCGGAGAAAGAAACGTCTGGAGAAGCATCGGCAGAGGAGCAGAAAACAGAGTAAACCATCATGCGCCGGCGGCTGACGCACCAGCCATCTTATAAAAGTCCGGCGGCGCATTTGGAATCCCTGAATTAACGCCGCCCATCCGGCGGCGGATTATCCGAGCGAGATGTAAAACCGGCCAGGTGCATTTCAGAGCACCTGGCCGGAATTTTCGTAAAAGTGCTGCCTGACCGGAAAAGCCGGTCCTGCAGCATTTATTTTTTTCGCTTTTCAGCGGGCGGCTCTTCGCTGCGCAGCTGGTCAGCCAGAGCTTCGATCATCTGCTTCTTTAAGTAAACATCGAAGGAGAGCTCGCAGATAAATGCAAAAAGCTGCAGATATTCCTGCTCACCGGCGGTATCGCCGGCTTCCTGGAATGTGGCGCGGGCTGCCTGGAATTTGGCATCTACATCTTCTTTCAGACGTGCCATCTGGCTGTTTTCCAGAGAAAATACTTCTCGATAGATATCTTCCAGAGACAATCCGGAGTCCTGAGCAAAATGGCGTTCCAGAATCGGTTTAAAGAGCTGCTCGATGTCATTAAAGGACAGAAGATTTTTAAAATAATAAATAAAAATCAGCATCAGCATGTGCTCTTTGGAATATTTCTTTTTCACAGGGGGCGGAAGCAGATTATTCTTGGCGTAATTGTTGATCATGGTTTTGGTGAGAACCTTATCTTCAGGATAACGCTTGGTATTTTTCAGATGGTCATCCATGAAAGTAGTCACCTGGTCCATATACAGCTGAATATCAGGGATCTCTTCCGGTTTAATATAGGATAAACTGTCCAGGTAGGACAGGAGAGAATGAATCCGTTCTTCATTTGTTTTCATTTAATCACCTCATAAAGTGTCATGCCTGAAACCTGCAAAGCAGGTTTCAATAAGCCAGATCTGATAAGCTATATTATATAGTATTGAAAACCAGATGACAAGTGGAAAAAGAAATTGTGAAAAATATTTTGACGGGGGCGGACGGGTATAGTACAATAACAGGATGATGCCGTGGAGCAGAATGAAGTTTGATGTAAAATACGAGTTAAAGGGCGGTTGGGAATGAATATAAAAGAAGTATTGAATGACAGGCAGCAGGAAGCGGTTTTGTGTACGGAGGGGCCTCTCCTGGTTCTGGCAGGCGCCGGGTCCGGAAAGACCAGAGTGCTGACCCACAGGATTGCCTATTTGATCGAGGAGAAAGCAGTCAATCCATGGAATATTCTGGCGATTACATTTACCAATAAGGCAGCTTCGGAGATGAAGGAGCGTGTGGAGCGGACAGTCAGCCGGGGGGCAGACAGCGTATGGGTCAGCACCTTTCATTCTACCTGCGTGCGAATCCTGCGCAGACATTGTCAGAATCTGGGGTATGATACGAATTTTTCGATTTATGACGCTGACGACCAAAAGACGCTGATGCGCCAGATTTTTAAGAAACTGGATGTGAATACCCGGTATTATAAGGAGAAGGATGTGCTTGCCTACGTATCCGCAGCAAAGGATAAACTCTGGACTCCGGAAGACTGCGAAAAGGAAGCAGCAGACTTTCAGGAAAAGAAGAAGGCAGAGCTCTACCGGGAATACCAGAAAGAACTGAGACAGAACAACGCCATGGACTTTGATGATCTGATTGTAAATGGCGTAAAGCTTTTCCGTACCTGCCCGGAGATTCTGGAGCATTATCAGGAACGGTTCCGCTATATCATGGTGGACGAGTATCAGGATACGAATTACGCCCAGTTTAAGCTGATTGAACTCCTTGCTGAAAAGTACAGGAATCTCTGTGTGGTGGGAGACGATGATCAGTCGATTTATAAATTCAGAGGCGCTGATGTGACCAATATTCTGGAATTTGAATCGGCCTTTCCCGGCGCACGGGTGGTAAAGCTGGAGCAGAATTACCGTTCTACAGGGAATATCCTAAATGCAGCCAACGAGGTGATCCGTCACAATCAGGGAAGAAAGGAAAAGACCTTGTGGACGGCAAATGGCCAGGGCAGCCGGCCGGGCTTTCACTTTTTCCAGACTGCAGAGGAAGAGGCGGAGTACCTGACAAAGACTTTGACTGACAAGCACCGGGAAGGAAGACAGTGGAAAGATCTGGCAGTTCTTTACCGGACCAATGCCCAATCGAGGCTTTTGGAAGAGTACTGTGTGCGGAAAAATATTCCTTATCTGCTGATCGGCGGCATAAATTTCTATCAGCGTAAGGAAATTAAGGATGTGCTTGCCTATTTAAAAACCATTGCAAACGGCGTGGATGATCTGGCAGTGGCCAGAATTATCAATGTGCCGCCCCGGGGCATCGGACAGGTGACCATCGGTCGGCTGACGGTATTTGCCGCAGAACAAGAGATGAACCTTTACGATGCGGTGAGAAACTGGGATGTGGTGCCAGGGCTTGGAAGATCCGGACAAAAGGTGCAGAAATTTGCAGATCAGATCGAATCCCTGCGCCAGATGGCAGAAGACCCGGAGATCCCGGTTAATGAGCTGATCCAGGCGGTTATTGAAAAGACCGGATATCAGGAATATCTGAAAGAAGAAGGCGAAGTAGAAGCGGAGTCACGGATGGAAAATATCGAGGAGCTGATCAGTAAGGCATCCGGCTACAGCCAGAATGCGCCGGAACCAAGCCTTGGCGATTTCCTGGAGCAGGTGGCTCTTGTGGCCGATGTGGACCGGATGGATGAATCAGAAGACCGGGTAACGTTAATGACGCTTCACAGTGCCAAGGGGCTGGAATTTCCGGTGGTATGCATTGCCGGAATGAATGACGGGCTGTTTCCTACCATGCGGGCGGTCTGCTCAGAGAGCCGGGAAGATATCGAGGAAGAGCGCAGACTTTGTTATGTAGGAATCACCCGGGCCAGGGAGGAACTGATCCTTACCGGTGCCAGGAGGCGGATGGTCAATGGAAATACCCAGTATTATCCGGTCAGCCGCTTTATCAAAGAAATTCCGGAAGAGTATCTGGAAACGGATGACGGGAAACGGGATAAGCCGTCTGAAAGTTATGACATGGAGGATGCGGATCTTCCGTGGAATGCAGAAAGCCGGCGGGGAAGGGTAAGTTCATTTGCGCCGGGGACAGACAGCTACCGAAGTCCTTATGCATCGGATTCTTCTTCCAGGGAAGGGATTTTCGACCGGGGCAGAGACGGAAGCTTTCCTTCAAACAGGAAATCAGCAGCAGCCTCTTATGGGCGGAATCCCGGATTTGGAAAAACGTTTTCCGTAACCAAGGCAGAAAAGCTGGATTACCAGGAAGGCGATCGGGTGAGGCATAAACTTTTCGGTGACGGAGTGGTGAATTCCATTGTGGACAGAAAGAAAGATTATGAAGTTACGGTCTGCTTTGACAAGGCAGGCGTCAAAAAAATGTTTGCAAATTTCGCCAAGCTGGAAAAGATTGAATCTTCCGAAATTTAGGATAGTAAAATCGGAGGAAAAATGGTATACTTACCCTAAGCGGAAAGACAGTGAGGCCGGATGTTCCGCTGGATGGATGTGCGGTTATGCCGCAGGGCCTGCTGTCTGTGGGAATAAAGATGCAGAAAGGAAGTGTGGTTATGAATCTGAATCGATTCGATGTGGTAGGAAAAGAGGCCAGAGACCGGGTAGAGGAGATTATGAATTCCACCAGGCTGAATGACTTTTTACACAGAAAGGAAGAAGAAGACAGACAGAAGAACTGTATCCTCTGGATCCTGGCCATTATTGGTGTAGTGGCTGCGGTAGCGCTGATCGCTTACGGCGTTTACCGGTTCTTTACTCCGGATTATCTGGAGGATTTTGAGGACGATTTTGAAGACGATTTCGATGATGACTTCTTCGAGGATGAAGAGAAGCCGGCGGAGAAAACGGAATAAGCATTTCCGTCATAAACTGCTGAACGAAAATGAGGCTGCTGCAAAAATCCCGGGCGCCGCAGGCGCCGGAAGGACCGCTTTTGCAGCGGCCTTTTTGTTTCGCGGAAATGTGGGATTTCTGGAAACTAAAAATATTCTGCAGTGAAATGAGACTGCCGCGATATAACGGATGAAGACGCAGAGGCTGCCGGCACCGCCGGGTCTTGCCGGATGTTTATAAAGATATCAGACAGAAAGGTTGGAACAAAATACGGATCATGAAAAAAGGAGATTTGGTTCAGGGGAGAATTGAAAAGATTGATTTTCCAAACAAAGGAATAATGACAGTGGATGGAGAGCGCATTGTCCTGAAAAACACCATTCCGGGTCAGCTGGTACAGGCTGTGGTTACCAAAAAGAGAAAGGGAAAATGCGAAGGGCGTGTTCTGGAAGTCCTTGAGAAGGCTCCGGCAGAAAAGACGGAAGGAACTTGCAGGCACTTTCCTGACTGCGGCGGCTGCATTTATCAAAGCCTTCCCTATGAAGAACAGCGTAAGATCAAAGAAAATCAGGTTCTGGAACTTCTTCATTCGGTATGTCCGGAAGGCAGTTTCCAGTGGCAGGGGGTGAAGGCAAGCCCCGCACCTTATGCTTACCGAAACAAGATGGAATTTTCCTTCGGCGATGCCTGGAAGGGAGGCCCTCTGGCACTGGGAATGCATAAGCGCGGAAGTTTTTACGATATCGTAACGACAGAAAACTGCAGGATCGTTCACCCGGATTTCGGAAAGATCCTTAAGGCTACCAGAGAGTACTTTGCAGAACGTTCCGTTCCGTTTTACAAAAAGCTTCAGCACACAGGATACCTTCGTCATCTGCTGGTAAGACGGGCGGTAAAAACCGGGGAAATTCTGGTGGACCTGGTGACTTCCACGCAGCTGGAGTGGATCTTAGAAGGGACTGAGCCGAATGCAGGGGCCGGGAAAGCAGAAGAAGCGCTTTTGGAGGGCTGGGTACATCTCCTTGGGGAGCTTTCTCTGGAAGGAAAGCTGACCGGGATTCTTCATACGCAGAATGACAGCCTGGCAGATGTGGTGCAGAGTGACCGCACAGATGTGCTGTATGGGCAGGATTATTTTTATGAGGAACTCCTGGGACTGCGGTTTAAGATTACTCCATTTTCCTTTTTCCAGACCAATTCTCTGGGAGCGGAAGTACTCTATGATACGGTCAGAAGCTACATCGGAGAGACAAAAGATAAGGTGGTCTTTGACCTTTACAGCGGCACCGGAACCATCGCCCAGCTTCTTGCACCGGTGGCCCGGAGCGTAACCGGTGTGGAAATCGTACCGGAGGCAGTGAAAGCCGCCGAAGAGAATGCGGCCATGAACGGCCTGGAGAACTGCCATTTTCTGGCAGGGGATGTACTTAAGGTAGTGGATGAACTGACAGAGAAGCCGGATCTGATCGTTCTGGATCCTCCGAGAGATGGGATCCATCCCAAGGCATTGCCGAAGATTATTGATTTTGGAGTAAACAGAATCGTATACGTATCCTGCAAACCCACCAGTCTGGTGCGGGATCTGGGGCCCCTTATGGAAGCAGGGTACCGGGTGGTGAAGATGTGCGGAGTTGATATGTTTCCATTTACTGCAAATTGTGAAGTGGTGGCGCTATTGACCCGCTGCAGCGGTGAAGAGGAAAGCGCAGAGGAGTAATCTGCGGGAGATAAAAGGAATCCGCGGGAGACAAAATTTTTTGAGAAAAATTTCAGGGAAAACCGAGGCGAAAACGGTGCGAAAGGCTATCGTTTTTGGCCTCGGTTTTTACGTAACAGATGTTTCATAGGGTTGGGATAGATAAGAGGGGGGAATTGGTGCTGCATCCTTGATATTTACGCTACTGATCATACCGGAAAGCGGTACAATATTGAGATACAAAGAGCGGACCGTGGTGCCGGAGTGAAAAGAGCGAGGTATCACAGCAGTCTGATCGATGCCAATATGACGGAACCCGGAGACAGACTGGAAAATCTGTCCGAGACTTATGTCATCTTTATTACAGAGCGGGACGTAATGGGTGATGCGCTTCCCATTTACCATATTAACAGAATGATAGAGAAGACCGGAAAGAAATTTCAGGATGAAGCACATATCATATATGTGAACGGAGCATACCGGGACAAATCACCGTTAGGGATCCTGATGCATGACTTTTCCTGTACGGATCCAAATGATATCACATATGAAGTTCTTGCAGAGCGAGTGAGATATTTTAAGGAAGACAAGGAAGGAGTGGCTGCTATGTGTAAGGCTATGGAAGATATGAGAAATGAGGCTGCCTTAGAAAAAGCAAAAAAGACAGCCCTCAATATGCTTATGCTGGGAAAATTATCTTATGAAGAAATTGCACAGTGTACGGAGCTGCCGTTGGATGAAGTGAAAGCGTTGGCAGAGAAAAAGAGAGCATGATTAATAAATAGAGTATAAATATGAAAAGGGGTGCCAGATATAGGGTGCCCCTTTTCTGTAATAGAAGAGGTGCTTTTATGGGAAGCTGGGCTTTGGAAATGAAATTGTAGAGTTGATTGAGCGGAAGGCAGAAGGAAGTTATTAAGAATTCAAGCAAGGGTGGCATAGCAATAATGTAGCTTTGCTACATGATATTATCTGCATGGCTAATAGTCCAGTATAGTAAGCGTTACAAAGTCAAATGTGTTATATATAGATTGTATCAATCGCTATGAGGTGGAACAAGGAAAAAGAACAATTCGCCAAGAGTTCTCTGATCTACATTTTGGCGCTGTTCCATTGCAAGTAACATATATCTGGTAAACACGATAGCCACGTGAGCTGTCAGTGCATCATAGGATAAGCTGCGGCATTCTCCAATCAGGTTCAGCATAGATTTGCAGGTCTTGAAGAAAACCTCAATCTGCCAGCGCTTTCCATAAATCTGAATATTTCACGCCATGAGGGTTCTTCCGCAAATATCCGTTTTTAGTTGAATATTCGGAACTATATGGTAAGATATAGATAATCTTACATAACGGAGG
>PPYE01358324.1_pt1 | contig 16704 bp, 12 predicted proteins | sample 1559881 | NCBI WGS metagenome assembly PPYE01 (sample SAMN08240022, study PRJNA423297) | Human gut metagenome, whole genome shotgun sequencing project. | reverse complement strand
CAACTGTTATACACCAACTATTATCCAGACTTATGACACACCCTCATTAACCAAGAAATCTCTCTTATAAATTCAAAAAGGGGACTGGCCACCGCCAGTCCCCAAGACGAGAGAGATATAAGTGTTGACTTTGTCAACAACGAGGCAAATCACTTTGCCTTATATCTTTAATATTATTCCTAGACAATATCATTAGAAACATCATCTAGGAATAATTCATGTATAGCAAAAGTATATTACTTGTTATCCTCAGCCCAACCCGTAGACTTAAAGCCTGTTACTCTGTAATGATATCCAGGCTGGTCAGAACGGGAATAGGTGAAACTGATTTCATCTGTCACAGTACCAGATACAGTAGTATAAGTATTGTGACCACACTTACCGCTAACAGTTACCTTGTCGGTAGCTGTAGCAGAGTTACCAATGAAATCATCCACATTCTCACCACCCGCATAGGATACTCACCGGCATTCATATTGCTAGCACCTGGATCAACCAAATTGCCTAACACATAACCATCAGACAATTCACGCTGCAAAGCAGTTGTTGATTTACGAACAGTAATATTAGCCTGCACCTCAGGAATACCCAAACGGTTACGGGTCATCCAGCCATCATAAGCATTCGCTCCAGCATAAGTTACCCAATACTGCATGGCGATACTATGAAGCATATCAGCCTTATCGAACTTGTAAGCACCATCAACGAATGCTGTACCATCAAATCCCCAACGGCTGAAGCCGGCAAGAACACCCTTATTATAATATTCCTCAGCCTTTTCAGCATCACCCAAACGAGCATAAGCCTCAGCAATCATCAATTCGCATTCAGCCTCGTTCATCAGATAGACAGCATCATCATAAGCCTGTTTCATACGAGAAGACTTAGAGATTGCAATACCACCCTCTGTAGTTTCATCAGTAGTTGGCTTATCTCCGCAAGGAAGGCCCTCGTAGCATTCATCCATGTGAGCAACCAGTTCCTCATCAGAAGAATAGCCGAGAGTTTTTTTGGCATTAGCAGTTACCTCATACAACTTGATGATACGAGGATCCTTCTTATCCAAAAGATACTCCAAGAAAGTATGACAAGCACGAATATTCTCAGTAGTATTCAACTGACGGATATTAAATTCATAAAGAGGATTACCCTTATTAGCGCCATCTTCCCAATTTACCCAAGCACAATCCTGCTCCAAAAGACCACCTGCACTAAGTAAAGCCTGAATATCAGATTTATGAGCGTCGAAGTCTTTGAGATACATCTTCAACTTCAAACTCTTTGCAAAGCCTGCCCAGCTATCCATACTGCCTCCCAAGAAACAGTCAGCAGTTCCTAAAGGTGAAGCTTTTTCTGCAGCTTTAGCATCATCGAGTTTGGCAATGGCAGCATCCAGCATCTCCAGAATACCCGGATATACTACGGTTTTGCTATCATCAAATGCAGCATGTGGATTGTTTTCGACATCAAGGGCACCTGTAAACGGAATATCACCATAAGTATCAGTCAATACCAAGAAATTATAGGCCTGAAGAATCTTGGCAACCATCCAATAGTTCCAAGCCTTACTTTCTTCAGCAGAAGCCAAAGCCAGCTTTAAATCTTCCAAACTGTTGGCATATGTATTCTGCCAAACCGTAGTAACAGGAGGAATAGAACCTGATGTTGTTACAGCATAATTAGACAATGTATTATACTGGTTTGTACTATTACCCTGTGTTACATACTGGCACCAAAAGTCACCAGTAATTTGCTGATAAAGACCACTGACAGCTACGATAGAACCTTCGGCAGCCGGAAGCAACTGCTTGTAGGAAGCTGTAGAAGGATAGTTTGGGTTGTAGTTGATATCCAAATAACCGGAATCGCTACAAGAAGTAACAGTACCCATTGTCAAGAGGGCTCCCAGCAATGCTGCGCTTAAAAATTTATATCTTTTCATATAAGAAATCTCCTTTAATTAAAATACAACCTTCAAGTTAATACCATAGTTGCGAGTTGACACAGAACCCATAGTCTCACCAAACTCAGAGCTGATATCATTACCAAAGTTAGAAGACTCTGGGTCGATATAATTCTGATGCTTTGGAGTGATGAGCAACAAGTTGTGGCCAACTAGACTCAAAGACAACTTCTGCATCTTCAATGCACTTGTGATTGTCTTAGGGAAATCGTATGTCAAAGCCAACTCACGGAGTTTGAAGTAAGAACGGCTTACAACGAAATCACGACGCACCTCCGGGTTGTAGCTATAGTTACCCTGAACATAATTCATATAGTTGGAAGCAACTGGAATATTATTCTCGACATACTCTCCACCAACAATCTTTACAGAATGAGGATAAACAAAAGCATCACGCTCATTGAATACGGTCTCTGTAGAGTTACCATTGAAGTGAGTAATATAAGATGTCTCAGAATACATCAATCCACCCTTATGCCAGTCGCCCGTTGCAGCAAGACTCAAGTTCTTCCACTTCAGATGTGTGGTGAAGCCCATTACGAAATCTGGCTGAGAAGAACCGAGATAATCATAATCTGTAGTACTAGACTGCAAGAAACCATTACCATTTACGATTCTATAACCATAATATGGACTGTTTTTATCTGTTACCTTCTGTGTTGCTGGCAACTTGAAGATACCGATAGGCTCACCAACCTTCAATACGTAAGATACACCACGCATAGAAGAATACAAACCAGTACTTGTAGTACCTACAGGAATGGTATATTCATCAAGACCATCCCAAAGTTCCTTCACCTTACTCCAGTTCTTAGCGTATGTAGCACCTACACTCCACTCCCAATCCTTAGTACGGATAGGAGTAAAATTAACCATCGCCTCAATACCCTTGTTCTGAAGTTTACCTACATTACGGGTGTTAGAAGTATAACCTGTCTCAGGAGCCAAAGTAGCAGAGATAATCTGATTTTTGGTTGTACGATCATAGTAAGCCACATCGAAGCTCAAACGGTTGCCAAAGAATGTACCGCTCAAACCAAGCTCATACTCAGTTGTAATCTCAGGCTTCAATGATTTATTTGGCAAACGGTTATACTCTGTCAAACCAGAAACACCGGAAATTGGCAAATATGTATAATAAGACTGGAATGGACGATAATATGAATTAGTCATATATACATCAGCATCATTACCTGTCTGACCTATAGCTGCACGAACCTTCAACAAGTCGATTTGCTTGACATTCTTCAAAGCAGGAATAGCCTGATTCAGAAGCACAGACACATTGGCACCGCCATAGAAGAAGCTGTTATCACCCATAGGAAGAGTAGAAGACCAGTCGTTACGGGCAGAAAGGTTCAGGAAAGCCCAATCCTTATAACCCAATTCAACCTGTCCCAAGAGACCCAACAATCTTCTATTCCATGAGTCAGTATCAGTAATCGAATAGGAAGATGTATTACTCAAGGAATTCCAACCTGGAATATCCAACTGCTCATTATAACCACCTACATTATCATAGTTTCTCTGGTTCAAGTTCCAACCTAAGGTTGCACCTACCGAGAAATCACCGAAAGTATGATTACCGGTCAATAAGAGGCTGGCATCAATCTGTCCACGCTGAGAACGATACTTAGAATAGTAACCCTGGTTACCTACAGTTGTACCATTACCAGTTGCCTGATAAGAACCTTCGGTATAAATAATACGTGGTTCGATGCGCTCGGTCTTATAATTGGTATAATCACCACCGAAACGGCCAATTACCTTGATATCCTTGGTAATATCGTATGACAACTCCAGCTTACCATAAATACGGTCGTCCTGATAAGTAGAATAGAAGTTATCTACCATATAATATGGGTTGGTAGCATACAATGTATAGTAGTTATCTACATTGTTACGCTCAAGGTTGTAATCCTTCATATCGGTGAAACGAACATCAGAAGCACCCTGAAGCAACTCCATATACATATCACGAGAACGGCGCATATCCTTGCGAACATAGTTCAGGGACATGTCCAGATGGAATCTGTCGATATTGGCGTAACCACGGAGTGAGAAGGTATTACGATGATATGTATCACCATCATTAGGAGTAATACCATTAGAACTTACATTACCGTAAGATGCAACAATACCTACTTTCTCATCACCATAGCGGAGAGATACGTTGTTGTTCCATTCCTTACCTACCTGATAGAAGTCACGGATATTGTTCTTAACATAAGAAAAAGGCTTGGTTAAAGTCTCGCCGTTAGAAAGACCGGTGGAACCATACCAGTGCTCACGACCATCGAGGCGAGGTCCCCAAGAACCATTCTCCTCATTAGACCAGGAACCCCAACCTTGACCAAAGAGATTCTGAGTCATTGGCACACGGAGCACATCAGTAAATGTCAAAGAACCATCGTAAGTGATAGAAGCCTTCTTGTTACCCTGTGGCTTCTTTGTAGTAATCATGATAACACCATTGGCTGCACGGGAACCATAAAGAGCAGTAGCAGAAGCACCCTTCAATACAGTTACCGATTCAATATCCTCTGGGTTAATGTCGCCTGCACCACTACCAAAGTCAACAGAGTTATCACCCAAACGGTCATTGTTGATAGGCACACCATCAACAATATACAATGGGTTGTTGCTGGAAACAGAAGAAATACCACGAATTACGACTTTCTGAGAGGTACCTGTAACACCACCACCAGAAATCTGCACACCAGCCATCTTACCCTGAAGACCACTCATCAGGGAACCAGACTTAGCAACAGTCAACTCAGAAGCGTTGGCTGTACTGGCAGCATAACCCAAAGTTTTCTCTGAACGTTTCATACCCAAGGCAGTAACAACTACCTCGTCAAGATTTCTTGCATCAGAAGCCAAAATGATCTTCATCTTAGCAGATGCTTTCATTGTTTTAGTCTGCATGCCGAGGTAACTGATTTCCAAGACAGCATCCTTGCTGGCATTAGGAAGCGTAAAATTACCATCGACATCAGTCGCTGTTCCAGTCTTAGTTCCTACAATTCTTACAGATGCGCCAATCACCGGCTCACCATCTTCCTGAGAAACAACCTTACCTGTAACAGTAGTTTGAGCGAGAGCCATTCCTGTTGAAAGAACGAGCCCCCCCCATGAGCATGGTCAATCTTTTTACCATAATTCTCTCTCTTAAAAATTAAACAACTTACAAATATCGGGTGCAAAGATACATACTTTTTGCTAATTAAACAATTTTTTAGCAAACAATTTGATACAAAATATCAACTTTATAGTACTTTTTGTATATTTTTCGTATATTCTATTACTTTTCGTAAGCATTTCTGGTATTTATTCTCACAAAACGTAAATAACAAGAAGAAACTAGGTACAAAAGGGAGGTTTAAAAACAGAAAGGCAAACACGCCATTTATTACAATAAATAACATGTTTGCCTTTATTATTTTATTAAAATGAAACTCGCCTATCAAAAAGGCTTCATCAGGATTACACTTTATTATATATAGGGAGTTATGAAAAAAAAAGTCAATAACGCCGGGAACTTAAATCACGCCAAAATGGAGGAGCGCATTCTTAACACCATCTTCATCCACATGAGTCGTAATGTAATCGGCTACCTGCTTGAGATTATCTCCTGCATTGCCCATTGCAACACCGGTGCCTGCCTCCCGTACGATGGAAATATCATTGCCGCCATCGCCGAAAGCCATGGTTTCTTCTATGTTCAAACCCAGATAATCAGCCATTGCATGCAAGCCCTTGCCCTTATCCGCATCGGCTGCCGTAATATCCGTAAAGGCAGGATGCCATCTGCCCGAGGTGCAGTTGCGGAGCGTAGGCATCAGGAGCGCCTCCTGCTCTACCGAACAGAAAGGAGTAACCTGCAGTACCTGCTCATCTCCAAGTTCATTCACATCGGTCAGGAAGATTTCACAATCCACCCCCAATCCCTTGGCAAAGATTTCATAAACCTCATCAGTATAATGATGGATAGCGAGATGATGCTCTCCTACGACGATTGCCGGATAATCATCACGGTCGGCTGCCTCGATAATCTTCTTTACATCTTCAGGAAGGATGGCGTGCTGGCTCACCACCTTATCGCCTACAAAACAGCGGGCTCCATTGGTGGTGATGTAACCGTCGATGAGATGTTCTATCTGACCGAGGTTGTTGATGATGAGTTGCGGACGACCGGTAGAAATATACACCTCTACCCCATTCTTCTTAGCCTGCTCCAAGGCATCTACCGTGCTCTGCGGAATCTTGTGAGTTTTGAAACTCACCAGGGTGCCGTCAATATCAAAAAACAATGCTTTTATCTTCTTATCCATACCAATATCTTCTATACCTTATTATATATACAATGCAAAATCGGCTCTGTAAGTACAGAAAAACCGATGCAAAATTACGAAAAAACAGATAAATGACAAAAAATATAAAGATTTATTAGATTTTACTTGCATAGAAAAGAGAAAAAACGTATATTTGCCACATCTTTATGCCCGAGGAAACTCCGAGATAACGCATAGAGCAACTAGTAAATAAGAACGGTTATGAGTAAGAAGCCCTATCGGTTACTGGCATCCCTGTTGCTGATGCTCGTAGCGACGCTTACTTCATGCGAGAAGTTTTCGATTGACGAAACAACCGGAAAATCACGTGAGGCAAACGCCAATGTAACTATCCATGTGCAGAAAATAGAAGGCATAAGTCTGCTGACAACCAAAGCTGCCGACAAGCAGATGGCGCTGGGCGATGTGTGCTCCAGACTGACACTTGCCATCTTTGACGGAGAGGAGAAACTGGAGACGGTGAACCAGCTTTCAACAGACAATGGCTTCGGAACAGCCTATGTAAGTCTGGACGAAGGAGAATACCGACTGGTGGTGATTGCCCATAACGGAAAGGGAAACTGCTCTGTCAGCGCACCCGAGAAGGTGAAGTTTGCAAGCAACAAACTTACCGACACCTTCTATTATTACGGCAGGTTGAGCGTAAACGAAGAGGGCGCCACCACAAACATCAACCTGAGGCGAGCAGTTGGCGCCTTCAAGTTACATATTAACGACGAAACCATTCCCGAAGAAATCAGAAGCATCAAGTTCTATTATACCGGCGGCAGCAGCACCCTGGATGCAACCACCGGATTCGGCTGCGTGAACAGCCGTCAGACCGAGAATTTCAGTATGAAAGATGGCGGCAGAGACTTTACCGTCTACACCTTCCCACATGAAGAAGAGAAGAACATCAAGATGAGTATCAGCTTTCTGGATGCCGATGCAAAGGTGGTAAAGAGTTTTGAAAAAGCCGATTTGAAAATCCATCAGAACCAAACAACCTATACCGAGATTTCCATTGCTGACGGATTCGGTGGCGGAGACGACAGTACGGGTGGTGGAATAAGCATTACCGTAGATCCTACCTGGGGGGAGACAGAACGGGTGAATTTCTAAGAAACAGACGATTAAGGGATTACGGAAAACCAGAAGGTATGTTCTATTTTTCCACAATGCAATATAATTTTTGATTCTTAAAGATTTGATAAACAAAATTTCTTTGTCATTTAAGAATAATTCCATAATTTTGCATCCAATATTATATAATATTATAAACAAAGGATGAAAAAATATATAACTCTTATCATGCTGATGGGAGCATTGATTCCTGCTGGGGCTCAGGCACAAACGCTGAGCCTTGACAGTTGCCGTGCCATGGCGCTGCGCAACAACAAGCAGCTCAATGCCTCGAAGCTCAAGAAAGACGTGGCGTACAACATGAAGAAATCGGCACGTACCAAATATCTTCCTAAAGTAGATGCTTTAGGCGGTTACGAATGGTTTAGCAGGGAGATTTCGCTGCTGAACGGCGGTCAGAAATCAACATTCAGCAATATCGGCTCTACCGTTACCGGAGGAATATCGGGAGGAGCCAGCAATCTGATGAGCCAACTTGTAAGTCAGGGAATGATTACCCCGGAGATAGCGCAGCAGATAGGCGGACTGCTGAATGAGAAACTGGGACCCCTGCAGCAGCAAGGTAATGCGCTGGGAGAGAAACTGGTAGATGCTTTCCGCACCGACACCCGCAATATCTGGGCTGGAAGCGTGATGGTTCGCCAACCTATCTATATGGGTGGAGCCATCATTGCAGCCAACAAGATTGCCGACATCGGAGAGCAGATTGCAGAGAATGATCTCGACCAGCAGACCCAGAGCACGCTCTACAGCATAGACCAGGCTTACTGGCTCGCCGTTTCGCTGAAGCAGAAGCAGAAACTCGCCATCAGTTACCGCGACCTCGTAAAGAAACTGAACGAGGATGTTCATAAGATGATTCAGCAGGGAGTAGCCACCAAGGCAGACGGACTGAAGGTAGACGTGAAAGTGAACGAGGCTGAGATGCAGATTACCCAAGCAGAAGACGGACTCGCCCTGTCGAAGATGCTGCTCTGCCAGCTCTGCGGCATTCCGATGAACCAGGAAATCACACTTGCCGATGAAGATAAGGAAACCCTGGCTTTATCAGGAACTCCTGTTGACACCGAGCAGCAGAAAGTGGCAGCACAGGATTCGGCGCTGAACACCCGGCCGGAACTCCGCATGCTGCAGAATGCGCTCGACATCTCTAAAGAAGCTACCAAAATGGTTCGCGCCATCAATCTGCCTCACGTCATGCTGACAGGCGGCTACATGATTTCGAACCCGAACGTATTCAATGGTTTCCAGAAGAAGTTTACCGGAGTCTGGAACGTAGGCGTGATGGTTCATGTTCCGGTATGGAACTGGTTCGACGGCGCCTACAAGGTGAGAGCCGCCAAGGCTGCCAGCAATATCGCCCAGATGAACCTGGATGATACGAGAGAGAAGATTCATCTGCAGATTACTCAAAGCCAGTTTAAGGTAAAGGAAGCCCAGAAGAAGCTCAACATGGCAATGAAGAACATCGCCAGTGCTGATGAGAACCTGAGATGCGCCAACCTTGGTTTCAAGGAAGGCGTGATGGAGGTTACCGACGTGATGGCTGCACAGACTGCCTGGCAGAAAGCACAGAGCCAGAAGATTGATGCAGAAATCGACGTGAAGCTGACTCAGGTTGGGCTGAACAAGGCGCTCGGTATCCTGCAGTAATAATAATAACAAATTTAAATTCAGATTAAGCAAAATGTCTAAGAAATCACAGCATAACAACATATTGCTCGCTGTAATCGGTTTTACAGCAGTAGTCATTCTCGTAGGCGTCATCGGTTTCTTCACCCTGGAACAGAAGGATGACACCATTCAGGGCGAGGTAGAAGTATCAGAATATAGAGTGTCCTGCAAACTGCCGGGACGCGTAGTAGAACTCCGCGTTCAGGAAGGCGATTACGTTCATGTGGGCGATACGCTCGCCATCCTCGAAGTGCCGGAAATGAAATCGCAGGAACAGATGCTCCAGGCTACCAACGCTGCAGCCGAGGCGATGAAGGACCTGACGGATGCAGGTGCACGCAAGGAGCAGATTCAGGGCGCTTACCAGTTGGTTCAGCAGGCTGAAGCTGCCGCAACCATCGCCAAGAAGACCTACGACCGCATGCAGAACCTCTTCAACGAGGGTGTAATCAGCGGTCAGAAACGCGATGAGGCTTACGCAGCCTACAAGGCTACAGAGGCTCAGGTGGCTGCTGCCAGAAGTCAGTACGATATGGCGAAGAATGGCGCCCGCGAACAGGAGAAGCGCATGGCTGCCAACAACACCCAGGCTTCGAAGAGCGCTGTGGATGTAGTGAAGAATCTTCTGAAAGAGACCGTTCAGATTGCCCAGTGCGAGGGCGAGGTTAGCAATGTCTATCCTAAGGTAGGCGAGCTGGTAGGCCTCGGCTCTCCTATCATGAGCATCTCTATCATGAGCGATATGTGGGGAACCTTCAATGTTCGCGAAGACCATCTCAAGGGGCTGAACAAGGGCGATGAGTTCACCGCTTACGTTCCTGCCTTCAACAAGGACATCAAGATGAAGGTTTACTACCTGAAAGACCAGGGCTCTTACGCTACCTGGAAGGCAACCAAGGATAATGGCGACTACGACCGCAAGACATTCGAGGTGAAGGCCCGTCCTGTCACAAAGATTGAGGGATTGCGCCCGGGAATGTCACTCATCATTAAATAACATCTATGTTTAAGAAATTATATCATATAGCCCTCAGAGAATGCGGCATCATGTGGAAGAACCCCATTTATCTCTTCTGCATGGTCATCTTCCCCATCGTGGTGGTAATTTTCTTCACCACGCTGATGAAGGGAGGAGTGCCTACCGACATGCCTGTGGGCATAGTAGATCAGGACAACTCCGCCACATCGCGCCAGCTGGTACATAAGCTCGATGCCTTCCAGACCACCAAGGTAGTGGCTCATTACGAGAACATGGCAGAGGCAAGACATGCTATCCAGAAGAACGAAATCTACGCCTTCCTGCTGATTCCTGACGGAACAGAGGCAGGCCTGATGGCCCAGAAGCAGCCTAAGATTTCATTCTATTACAGCAGCGTATCGCTGGCAGCCGGCTCCCTGCTCTTCCGCGATCTGAAAACCATCTCTACCCTGGGAGGTGCGGCGGCAGGAATGGCGAAACTTTCGGCGCTGGGAAAGACGAACGATGAAATCATGACCTTCCTACAGCCTATCGCCGTAGATCTGCACATGATAGGCAACCCATACGCCAACTACAACTATTATCTTTCGAGCGTAATGGTGCCGGGACTCATCATGCTGTTCATCTTCCTGATTACACCTTATTCTATAGGTACGGAACTGAAGTTCAACCGGGCAAGAGACTGGATGCGGATGGCAGGCAACAATCCTTATCTCGCCATTGCGGGTAAGATGCTGCCACAGACACTCATCTTCCTGAGTATCTTCCTGCTATTCGAATTCTACATCTATTATGTATTGCAGTTTCCACATCCGGGCGGCGCGCTTCCTATCATCCTGTTAGGCATTCTGAGCGTACTCTCCTGCCAGTGTTTCGGCATCTTTGCCTTCGGACTGATGCCTTCATTGCGCATGTCGATGAGTATCTGTTCGTTGTGGGGCGTGGTGAGTTTCTCCATCTGCGGAGCCACCTATCCGCTCTTCTCGATGGATTCTCCGATCCAGTCTATCGGCCAGCTTTTCCCGATGCGCCACTATTACATGATTTACCAGATGAACATCTTCAATGGTTTCCCTATGAGCGATGCTGTGCTCCACTGGGGCGCAATGGTGCTGTTCTGCGCCCTGCCGATGCTCACTGTCTGGAACATCAAGAAGGCAATGCTGGTATATAAATACTTACCGTAATGAAGAAAAGTAGTTTATTATATAAGATTATCAATGGCATCTGGGACATGTGCTACATCTGGAAGACGGAAATGCGCAATGTTTTCCGCGATGAGGGTGTGCTCATTTTCTGCATTCTGGTGCCGCTGGGTTATCCGCTGCTCTACTCTTGGATCTACAACAACGAGGTAGTGAGAGAAGTGGATACGGCGATTGTGGACCTGAGCCACAGTCACAGTTCACGCGAGTTTATCCGCGATTATGATGCTTCACCAGACGCCAAGGCTACCTATTACTGCAACAGTCTGGACGAGGCGAAGGAACTGGTGCGCAGACAGGCAGTTCACGGAATCCTTTACTTCCCTGCCGACTTCGATACGAAGCTGAACCGGGGCGAACAGGCGCATGTGGGAGTTTATTGCGATATGAGTCTGATGCTGACCTATAAAGCGATTTATCAGACCTCGCAGGCCGTAGCCAGCCACATCAACTCGGGCATCCAGATAACACAGGCTGGAGGATTTACAGATAGAGACGATGAGATTACCACCGAGCCGCTCGCCTTTGATGAGGTTCCGATATTCAACACGACAGGAGGTTACGGAAATGCCATTCTGCCGGCTGTGCTGGTTCTTATCCTGCAGCAGACGATGCTGCTGGGCATAGGAATGGCAGCGGGAACATCAAGAGAACTCAACAGAAACCGCGAACTCATACCGGTAAGCGAGCATTATGGCGGTATTTTCCGCATTGTTTTCGGCAAGGCATTGGTTTATTTCATGGTTTATGCCGTGATGGGAATGTATCTTACGCTGGTAGTTCCCAAGCTGTTCAGTTTTGTAAGTATGGTAACGTGGACCACCATTCTCGGTTTCCTCCTTCCTTACATTCTTTCGTGCGTTTTCTTCGGTCTGATGCTGTCGTGTCTGGTAAGATATCGTGAAAATGTGATGCTTCTGGTGGTATTTACCTCCGTTCCGTTGCTTTTTATGACGGGAGTTTCATGGCCATTGAGCAATATTCCGGGCTTTTGGCAAGGATTTTCGTGGGTTTTCCCATCCACTTTCGGCATCCGCGGATTCCTCAGAATCAGCAGTATGGGTGCTTCGCTTTCAGATATTCTGCCGGAATTCAGAGCACTCTGGATACAAACGGGTGTCTATTTTCTGGCTACCTGCCTGGTTTTCAGGCAGCAACTGAGATCGGCAAGAGCTAGGACTGCTTGAGGGCAATCCTAGCTTTTTATTTTATACCCTTATCAAATAGGATATTTACTACTTGTGTGTACTAACAATCTTGGTTGGAGCCTTCTCGGCATTTCTGCGGTTCACCACCGTTACTACGCTTTGGGCAAGGCTGAGGAATGCCTGACCGGTAATGGAATCAACCTTGGTAGCAGCAGGCGCACCATCATCACCACCCTCGCAGATGCTCTGAACGATAGGAATCTGGGCGAGCAGAGGCACATTCATTTCCTTGGCGAGGTTCTTGCAACCCTCCTTACCAAAGATATAATACTTGTTCTCAGGCAGCTCGGCAGGCGTAAAGTAAGCCATATTCTCGATTAGTCCGAGGATAGGCACATTCACCTTATCATTCTGATACATGTCAATACCCTTTCTCGCATCGGCAAGCGCCACCTGCTGAGGCGTACTTACGATAACTGCACCCGTAATGGAAAGCGTCTGGAGCAGCGTAAGATGAATATCGCTTGTGCCAGGAGGCGTATCGAGGATAAAGTAATCCAACTCACCCCAGTCAGCATCAGCAATCAGCTGCTTCAGGGCAGAACAAGCCATTCCGCCGCGCCACAGAGTAGCAGTAGTAGGACTTACGAAGAAACCGATACTCAGGAGCTTCACGCCATATTTCTCGACAGGTTCGATGAGGTCTCTGCCGTCCTTGTGAACAGAATAAGGACGCTCCTCCTCCACACCGAACATCTTAGGCATGGAAGGACCGAAGATATCAGTATCGAGCAAACCCACCTTGTAGCCCAACTTAGCCAAGGCGATAGCGAGATTGGCAGAAACGGTGCTCTTGCCTACTCCACCCTTACCAGAGCTTACAGCAATGACGTTCTTCACCTGTGGCAGCATCTTGCCCACCTCAGGACGAGGAGCCGACTTGAACTCTGTAACGATTTCCACCTCTACATCTTTCGAAATATGATAATGGATGGCAGCCTCGGCCGCCTTCACCGTACTCTTGAGGAAAGGATCCGTATCACGAGGAAAGAGAAGAACCACCTAAAAGTAACAATAAATAATGTAATAAGCAAATAAAAACTAAATAATTTCAGATATTAAACACTTTTATGTATCTTTGCAAAATGCAGAAATGTGTAGTTTCAGCAAAAGCGAATCTACAACCGAACAGACAAAAACATAAGAAAAATGAAATATAAAAAGATTATATTAGGCGTTGCCTTGGCTCTGGCCTGCTTCTCTAGCCTGAATGCCAACGCGCTGACCGAAACCAAAGTGAAGAAGACGGAAACTCAGGCCGCAGCACCCAACGTTTATTGGACCGACGGCTACGGCAGAGTATCTTATACCACCAACTCTATCATTTCGCCGGTAGTAAAAATTGCCCTCAAGGAGTTTGCGGGCGATATGAAAGCCGTAACCGGATTCGATGCGAAAGAAAAATCAGGTGCTCCGATACAGATTTACCAGCTCGACCAGCTCACCAACAAGGAGTTTTCGGCAGTAGAAAAACTCGGTGCGCCGCTGCATCTTATTATCACCGCAAAGGATGCTTTCTACATCGGTACGAGGAAAGGGAAACTCATCGTTATCGGAAGCAACGCCCGCGGAACGGCTTACGCCATCATGAAACTCTCTGAGCTGGCTGGCGTTTCGCCTCTGGCGGCATGGAACGACCTGCAGCCGGCGCAGCGCAAGAGCCTCTATACACCCGTAGATCAGCAGTGGATTGAGGTTCCGAGAATAGAATTCAGAGGACTTGCCCTGAACAACAGCCAGTGGATGAAACCGCAGAACTACAGCCGCATCGCCCGTCTGATGCTGCGCCTGAGAGCCAATACGCTGTGGCAGGTAGACGGCAGGCACGAGGCTGCTTACAACAAGGCTGTGGTAGACAGTTTCGATATCTGCGTGGCGGAAAACTACAAGGTGACGGAGTTCGTGGGTAAGAAGCACAAGAAGAAACACCGCAAAACCATCGAGAATGTGAAGCTGGTATGCTCGGATGCACAGATGGAGATGAGCAATCTCTCGCCGGGCCTGCTGCTCGAAATGCTCAACAGCAAGGATTATCTGGAGAGCAAGAATGCCCAGCACGGCAAATCGCACCGCTCTGAGGCTCACTACAACGAAGACTGTGCCTGGATAGCCAACATTACCAATCCGAAGCAGTCAACCTTCCAACTAGCCATGATGATGAACCTGGCGTGGAATAAAAACGCCCTGAAAGCAGGTTGCAAGACGTATATCCAGAACACGCTCAACGCATTCTTTGGCGCCATTACGGGCAAGAAAATCATGCCTCTGATGGAAGAATATTACCGCCTTACAAGCATCCGCCATTCCGCTTATATGGCGATGCCTTACGGCGATACTGAGTTTCATTCAGGCGAATTCGGCAACGAACTGGAGCGTTTTCTCTACCGCTACGACCTGTTGAAGGCGAAGACTGAATCCATCGAACGCATGCTGCCTCAGAACCAGAAAGACGGTTTCTTCGAGGTTGTGAAATATCCGATATTCCTGGCTGCCTTAGTAGCCGAAAAGGAGCTGGAGGCACAGGAAGCAAGACACATCGCCCGTCCAGGACTGTTTAATAAAGACGATGAGGCGAAGGCTGCAGCGGCTGTGAGCATCGATGCTTACAACAAACTGAAGCAGCTCAATGCCTACTACAGTCGCATCAGAAACGGCAAATGGAAGGATTTCATCCTTACCAACGGTGCAGAGATGCAGGCTCCGCAGATTCCGGGCACACTCCCGGCTGCCGATATCAAGCGGCTGAAAGTTGATGTCTTCGACCGCAGCAACGATCTCAAGCCGCTCTCTGTAGTTACCGGCGACATCATTGCCAAGAATGCCTACGAATGGAGCAAGGCTACTGAATCGCCGCTTGCCCAGGCTGCCGTTAGAGGAGCCGAGAAGATTACCGTCCGTCCGCTGTTAGGTCACAGCGGCAAGGCTGTGAAATTGCCGAAGGGAGCCAGTCTGAGCTATGATTTCTACTGCGACAAGAGCGGTGATGCGCGTTTTACCATCGCCGCAATTCCTTGCTTCCTAAACGCTGTAAAGGATATGAGGGTGAGTGTGAGCATAGACCGTGGCGAACCGGTAATCTGCCAGTTGAAGGAGGTTTACAACTCAAAGGACTGGCAGTTTGACCTGTGGCGCGGACAGACGCTGAAGAGCTTCTACGTTACGCTGCCTGGCGGCAGTCACAACGTAACCATCAAGGCTTTAGACGATAATGTGATGATTGATCAGTGGGTTCTGGATTACGATGTAGACAGAGAATATTACGTATTCCCTGTTGCAAAATAAGAGGCTTTTATGATGCTGAAATGTGTTAAGAATCCTAACTCATAGCTTCTTCCCCCGCATCTCTATGACTTATGCCCCGCAAAGCACAGAGACGGGGAAAAAAGAGCGAGGGGTTAACAGGTTAACAGTTAACACCCCAAAAATGTATGGTTCCCCCCACACACATATAAAAATAAGTATATATATATTATATTATAATAAGGTACGCGCGAGGGGGAGTATCGAAAAAACAGCTGTTAACTGTTAACTCTGTTAACCCCCAGGCATAAAAAGACATAAAAAAAGCACTCCTAGGAGCGTGAACTCCTCAAAGTGCCTTGATCATAATTATATTTCTAATATTGGTTTTTACGCAATAAAGAAGTCATTGATTACTCAATAACTACGGTTGTCCAACCATGCTTGTCCTCAATAGTACCATACTGGATTCCGCGAAGCGTATCATACAGGTGCTTAGAGACAGGACCTGGCTTCTCACCGAAGTTGTAGCGCTTGCCTGTATCCAAGTCATCAATGTAGCTGATAGGACTGATTACGGCAGCAGTACCGCAAGCACCAGCCTCCTCGAAAGTATCCAGCTCATCCTCAGGAATCTGACGGCGCTCCACCTTCATACCGAGATCCTCAGCCAACTGCATCAAGCTCTTGTTGGTGATAGAAGGGAGGATAGATGTACTCTTAGGAGTAACGTATGTATTGTTCTTGATTCCGAAGAAGTTGGCAGCGCCACACTCATCCATGTATTTCTTCTCCTTAGCGTCGAGATAGAACTCGCATGCATAACCCTTCTCGTGAGCGATATTGTTGGCTCTGAGAGAAGCAGCATAGTTGCCACCAACCTTATAGATACCTGTTCCGAGAGGAGCAGAGCGGTCGAAATCGCGGATGATGACGTATGGGTTGGTAGAGAATCCAC
>PPYE01107295.1_pt1 | contig 16704 bp, 7 predicted proteins | sample 1559881 | NCBI WGS metagenome assembly PPYE01 (sample SAMN08240022, study PRJNA423297) | Human gut metagenome, whole genome shotgun sequencing project. | reverse complement strand
GCGTGGAGGACTCTACCCTGCGGATGATCTCCGGGCAGGGCAAGGAAGTGCTGGTGGCACTGCCCAACGATGATTCTTTCCTGACCGAAATGCGCGCCTACCTGAAGATTGAGCGCTTCCTGCGTAAGAATACCTCGGTACAGCTTGCAAAGTACGAGGCCATCAAGGAAGCAAAGCGAGTGGAGATGCGGGAGCGCAACAGCAACGCCAAGCTCTACCTGACCGAGGCACTGAAGGATGCTACCATCTATGTAAACGGCGATGTGCTGCGTACCTCCGGCAAGGAAGTGAACAGCCGCATCAACGAGGCAATCGGTCGTCTGGTGCAGACGGTCTACCATAAACTGTCCTACATTACCGCCCCCATGGGCGAGACCGACATCCGCAAGCTGTTCCGCAGCAGCAACCAGCTCTCCCTCACCTTGGAGGACAGCTCTGAGGCAAATGTCCATGCGCTGGATGACGTCCTGCAATTTATCGGCGGCAACTCCCGGATGCACATGAAGACCTCCATGAAAACCATCAAGGATCGGTTCATGAAAGCTCCCTACGGCTTTGTGGAGGACGATGTGCAGTGGCTGGTGGCACGGCTGTTCAAACGGGGCGACCTTGCCTTTACGGTGAACGGCGAAAGTGTGAACGCCAACAATCGCACCGAGGAAGAGCTTGTGGGCTACATCACCAAAAAGCAGTTTGTGGACAAGCTGCTGATGGAAGTCCGTGTCCGGGTGCCGGAAAAGCAGAAAAAGGCTGTCCGCACCATTATGAAGGAGCTGTTCAACGTGACCCCGACCGCAGAGGATGAGGACACCATGATGAGCGAGTTCCGGCGCTATTGCGAGCGTACCATTACTTCCATCGACCGGCTGGAACCCCGGTATCAGCTTTACGACTACCCCGGCAGGCAGGTCCTTGCCGAGGGCAAAAAGCTGATGAGCAGCCTGCTGCAGATCAATGCTCCGCTGGAATTTTTCAAGGAAGTCAGCGACGGGCAGGACGAGCTGCTGGATTTTGGCGAGGACTTTGAGCCGGTGCAGAAATTTTTCAGCCCAAACAGCGAGCAGGAGCAGATCTTCCGCCGTGCACTGGATATGCTGGGCATTTACGATGACAGCAAGACCTATATCGTGAACACCGCACTGGAAGATGTTGTCCGGCAGATGCGCAGCATCGTGGGCATGAAAACACCCTACCGTGAGATCCCCAAGCTGCCGGAGCTGCGGGAAAAGTTCATGTCTCTGTACAACGAGATTCTGGAGGAGCAGTCGGCACCGGTGGTAAAAGCCATCAAGGACGACCGCAACCGTGTGCTGGAGGTGCTGAACGACAAGCCCTACAAGGACGCAAAGCACAGTGGTTACATGGAGCGGTTCGAGGAGCTGCTGGACGGTGCTGTGCACTGCAACAATGTGTCGGTGCTGCGCAGCTATCAGGATAAGTCCGATGCGCTGAAGATCCGTCTGCTGAACGAGATGGTAGACGAGGACAACCGCTTGGCACAGCAGGCACTTGCACAGGCAGAAGCAGAACAGAAGCGTCTTGCAGAGGAAGCCCGCAAGCGTGGCGAGACCGTCCCCCAGCCGAAGGAAACGGTAGTGCAGCCGGTCGTCAAGGTGCGCACCACTAAAAATCTCTCCATTAAAACGGTGGCACGGGCAGCGTCCTGGCGGCTGGAAAGTGCAGAGGATGTGGATAAATATCTGGATGCCCTGCGGCAGAGCCTGCTGAAGGAACTTGCCGATGATTCGATCGTGAATGTGGAACTGTAAAATAGAGAAGGGCTACCAAATGACGAAGATGAAATTTACAATCGGGACGGTTTCAAATTCACTCAATTTGGAAGAAGATTTGAGGCTGATAAAAAGCTCTATATTATATGCGGATGAAATTGAATTGATTGGAATGGTTGAGTACGCCTTGTACAAATACCTTCCAGCAAATGTTTTCGGAGCCAAGGACTTGGATAGTATGATTCCGGCACTGAAAATGTTTCTACAATCCGTCCAGCCTGAAGGCTGTGCATCCATAATGAAACAGTTGGAGGACGCAGAACAACAGCTTCGATTCTACGCACCAGCTCTAAAGAAGAAAAATCGGCGAAGTACACAGGAAATTTTAGCACAATACAAGATTAAAACACTTGAAAAACAGTTGCAAGAGCAGCTTGAGAGTGGCATGGATCAACTATTGACTACGCCGGAATCCCGCAAAATCAAAAATTTGATTGACCGAAATATTGTGTCAGTTTACGACTATGGATTCAAAGAATTTGATGTAAATGAACTGACTGGTGGGTACTTTGCAAATCTGATGAATGCAATGTACAATGGAACAGCATATCCACTTTTTGATAAACAGAGTAGTGGTGTAATTGATTCAGTCGTGCAAACCAAGTTGCTCGACATAGGTCGATTGGATGATAAAGTACTCCGTCATGCAGGAGTTGCCTCGGAAATTCTAATGACGCTGCCGACATTGGAATCTGCAACAGTAGATGAACTGATTGACCTGAAAAAAGAAAATCAAACTCCGCTTGCGAATTTTAGGAAAGCAATATACGGTTTTTCAAATCAAATCGAATCGTTGCCATGGGATAACAATTTTCAATACGATTGTCTACAACTTTATAACACAGAGGTTGTTCCACGAATTCAGGAAATCAATGAAGTTATGACGCAGACAAGCGTTCTTAAAAACCTCGGCAATAGAGTCCTTGCAGACGAGAAAATTCGAAAGAAAGCTGGCTATGCAGCGGCAGGACTAACAACTGCAATTACAACATCTACGAATCTTTTTAATGTCTTTGAAGTACTGAGAAATCTGATCTTGGTGGCTGGATTAGCAACGATATCGAAGGAGCTTGCAACAGGATTTCTGAAAATTGCCAATATGTACAACCAGTCTCGAATTGAAGTAAAAGAGAAAAAAGATGCTACTGGAAAAAATGTGATGTATTATTATTATCTCGCATCTAAACTCTGATAAATGGAGAAACAGCCATGAACAAAACAGCCATTAAAAACTTTGCCATCTGGGCACGGAACAAGCTGATCGCAGATATCTGCTACCGTGCCGGACTGATGGGCATTACTGAAAAGGGCATTGCAGACCCTCTGCCCCAGAGCACGCTGGATGCCCAGTTCTACGATATTGGCGCAGCGGAGCCCTATCTGGTGGCAGGTGAGGCCATCAAGCAGCGGCGGCAGCTTGTGAGCGCCATCCGGGAGAAGGAGGCCGACACCGATTACGCCACCGCCTACCAGTACATCATGGAGGAGGTTGCCTATACATGGTTCAACCGCCTGATCGCTGTGCGGTTCATGGAGGTCAACGATTATCTGCCCTCCCACCTGCGGGTGCTTAGCTCCGAGAGCGGCAAGGTGGAGCCGGATCTGGTCACCACCCCCTTTGATGCCGACCTGCCCTTTACCGCCGAGGAAGAAGCCCAGATCATCCAATGGAAGCAGGACAACAAACTGGATGAGCTGTTCCGCTTTTTGTTCATCAAGCAGTGCAATGCGCTGAATGAGATCCTGCCCGGTCTGTTTGAAAAGACTACCGACTACACCGAAGTCCTGCTGAACCTTTCGGTGGTGGATCAGGAGGGCGTGGTGTACAAGCTGACCCACGATATCCCGGAAAAGGACTTCAACATCGAGCAGGGCGGTCAGGTGGAGATCATCGGCTGGCTGTACCAGTACTACAACACCGAGCCAAAGGCGGCGGCGTTTGCCAAAAACGGCAAGATCACCAAAGAGGAGATCCCGGCGGTGACCCAGTTGTTCACCCCGGACTGGATCGTCCGCTACATGGTGGAAAACAGCCTTGGCCGCTTGTGGGTAGAGGGTCACCCGGACAGCGACCTGCGGAAAAACTGGAAGTATTATCTGGACGAAGCTCCGCAGGAGCCGGAGGTGCAGGCAAAGCTGGCAGAAATTCGTAAAGAGTACGCCGCCCTGAGCCCGGAAGACCTGACCCTTATCGATCCCTGCATGGGTTCCGGGCATATTCTGGTCTATGCCTTTGACGTGCTGATGCAGATCTACGAAAGCGTGGGTTACAGCCAGCGGGATGCCGCCAAGAGCATTCTGGAACACAACCTCTACGGTCTGGACATTGACGACCGTGCCTATCAGCTTGCCTACTTTGCCGTAATGATGAAGGCGCGGCAGTACAACCGCCGCATCCTCAACGGCGAAAACACCTGCTACGTCTACGCCATTCAGGAGAGCAACCCCATCAAACGGGCTCACCTCAAGTTCTTTGGGGCGGGCCTTTCGGACTTGGAAAAGAACACCGCCAAAATGCAGTTGGAAAGTCTGCTGAATATCCTCACCGATGCCAAGGAGTACGGCTCCATCCTCAATGTACCGGAGTATAACTGGGAACTGCTGCGCCGGTTTGTGGGCGGTATTGACGATGAGGTGCAAATTTCGCTGGAAAGTGCCGGTGTGGAGCAGACCGCCGAGGAGCTGCAAAAGCTTATTGACCTTGGCGAGACCATGGCACGGAAGTATTGGGTCACCTGCACCAATCCCCCCTATGCCGGAACCAGCAACCTCAGTGCCAATGTCAACAACTTTGTCAAAAAGAACTACCCTGACAGCAAGGCTGATTTGTTTGCTGTGTTTATTGAACGCTGCCGTGCCATGACTGCTGACAATGGTTTTCAGGCAATGATTACTCAGCAAGCATGGATGTTTATATCAAGTTTTGAAAAACTGCGAAAACAAATCCTAAAAGGCAATGAAATACTATCATTGGCGCATTTAAGTATTGGCGTATTTGAAGATTTAAATAGCAAGGTGGTACAATCGGTTGCGTTTGTGTTTTTGCATTTCAAGGTGAAAGGATATGTTGGAAATTATAACCGATTGTTTGAGAAAAAAGGTTTGACAGAAAGCAACGTAGATAAGCAGCAGTGGCTTATTACCGGAAAGCATAGATTTTACATATCTCAAGAGGAATTTGAAAAGATTCCAAGTAGCCCAATTGCATATTGGACGAGTCAAATGCTTATAAATGCATTTGACGAGAAAAATTTGCTGGGAAACAAAGCAGTTGCTCGTGTGGGGTTACAAACAAGTAATAATGAACGCTTTTTGAGAGTTTGGTTTGAATGCTCAGAAGCTAATGTTTACCTCAATTGCGATTCTGTCGAAAAATCAAAAGCAAGTAATAAAAAGTGGTATCCGCATAATAAGGGCGGAATGTTTAGAAAGTGGTATGGAAATAACGAATATGTTATAAATTATAGAAATGGCGGAGAGGAGTTGGCGAATACAGATGGAGCTGCAATAATTCCTGAAAATTTCGCATTTAAAGAGGCGATTACCTATTCGAGAATTTCATCAGGAAATATTGCATTTAGAAAGCAATCTGCTAATACACTGTTTGACTCGGCTGCGGTGGATATATTCGCAAAAGAGGAAGAGTTTTTATATTTGTTGGGGCTGTTAAACTCGAAAATAATAAAAATAGCGATTGAGATAATTGCACCAACTTTAAACACTCAGCCGGGAGACATTGTAAAACTTCCGATTTTGAGTGAGAGAACAAAACAAGATAGAGGCAAAGAAATAACGTTCGATTGCGTGAATTTGTCCAAAACAGACTGGGACTCCTTTGAAACCTCTTGGGACTTTACGACACACCCCCTTGTGAGCATGAGCAAAGGCTTATGGGATGCCACGGCTACTGCTGCTGCTATGGACTACTTTTATGGCTACCTGCCGGAAGCAAGCTGCCCGCTGGAAATTTGCTATTTGCTGTGGCAGGGCCAGTGCAAGGAGCGCTTTGAAAAGCTGAAAGCCAATGAGGAAGAGCTGAACCGCATTTTTATTGACATTTACGGCTTGCAGGATGAACTGACCCCGGAAGTGGAAGAGAAAGATGTGACCGTGCGCAAGGCAGATTTGCAGCGGGATATCAAGAGCCTGCTCAGCTATGCCGTGGGCTGTATGTTTGGCCGCTACTCGCTGGATGTGCCCGGGCTTGTGCTGGCTGGTCAGCCCTTTGAAGAGAAGTTTGTCCACGCCAGCAATGCTGTGACCGGAACTGGTGTTTTGGGTGCACCGGGTCTGCTGCGTGCGCCGGGCGCACTGTACCTCCGCACCGAGGATGGCGTAAAACAGTGCACCTTTGCCCCGGATGTGGACAACGTGATTCCTATTACCGATGAGGAGTATCTGGAGGACGACATCATTGCCCGCCTGTGCGACTGGCTGAAGGTGGTGTACGGTGCGGATACACTGGAAGCAAACCTTGATTACATTGCCAAGGCACTGGGCAACAAGGGCAGCACCAGCCGGGAGGTCATCCGCAACTACTTTGTGAACGACTTCTTCAAGGATCACTGCCAGACCTACTCGGTCACCGGCTCCGGCAAGCGGCCCATCTACTGGCTGTTTGATAGCGGCAAGCAGAACGGCTTTAAGGCGCTGGTCTACCTCCACCGCTACACCCCGGATACCATCGGCACCCTGCGTGTGGACTACCTGCACAAGATGCAGCGTGTGTATGAATCCGAGATCAGCCGGATGCAGGACATGATGGACCACACCACCAACGCCCGGGAAGCCGCTGCCGCCTCCAAGCGCAAGGACAAGCTGACCAAGCAGTTGAAGGAGTGCCGGGACTACGACGAAAAGATCAGCCATCTGGCGCTTTCCCGCATTGCGCTGGACCTCGATGACGGCGTAAAGGTGAACTACCGCAAACTCCAGACCGCCGCCGATGGCAAGTTCTACGAGGTGCTGGCGGATAGCAAGAACATCATGGTGAAAGAGAAGAAATAACGACCAGAACTTCAACATTGAAAAGGTTGTCTATTATTGACTAGACGAGGTGGGTCAAAATGGAAATAAATCATTTGAGATATGAGGCGGTTGCAGAATATAGTTCTGTATTTGGACATCCATTAGACGATTCATCGCTAATAGATAAGCTGTCACACATCAGTTGTCAGAAAATACTTGCAATACTATCACGGTTTTCCTGTTTACATATTGCTGTCTGTAACGGTGATGCTGCTGCAATGAAGTTGAATGATTATCTACGATTCATACATTCTGTACATATAGATGATTTGGGTGGCAATAAGTACATATATAATCAATTCAGGTTTATTATGTGTTCACAATCTATTTTTGTGCTTGATAAATGGGCAATAAAATACTGCCCGGTAAGCACAAATGCAGAGCCGATAACACAGAAAGATGTTTGCCTGATAATGGATTTGTTGCTTGTTGTCAATGACAAGCTGCCCAAGAGTGAAGTTGAAGGAAATGAGACAGAGTATCTTTACCTGATGCTGTATCATAACACGCACAAGGCGATAAAAAATGAGATTGCACGGTCTTATTATGTGTTTTCTAAACTTGCATATGAAGATAACGAAACATCCTCTTGGTTAAAGCAATACGAGGAAAAGTGTGGTTTTTCACTGGAACAGCGGTTGGCTGTATTGACAAATTCGTTGGCACATATGCTTCCCCGCTATACGCTTCCGGACTTTTTCATCGGAGTATATACTACAGTCAATGGATTTAATGCACAAGGTCTTTCTCCCGTGTACGACAAAGTAATGGAAACGGTTCGGGCAGACAGGAAAACGATAAGGAGCGGGCTTCGACGAGATTTAGAGCAAGTATGGGATTTTGAACCGTTTTATAGATACCCGTTTATAAAAATCAAAGACGAACAAATTGCCTTTTCTGTTGATAGCATATTGTATCAGTTATGGGAAGGCCTTTATTGGAATGTTCGCTATACGTTGCAAAGAGATGATGGCGTGGAGTTTATGACGGATTTCGGCAAACCATTTGAACATTATATTCAAGAAATATCTCGCGAAAGCGCAAATCGGTCTGGAAAAATAGTCCGATATCAAAATGAATTTCTTTATCGATACGAAGGCAATCAGAAAGCATCAACTGACTGTTATCTTCGTGTAAATGACGTTTTGGTTGCGGTTGAAGCTAAAGCTAAGAGCCCGCACTCGGATACAATTTCTGGAGTTGCACACGAGGCGATTGAAACAGAAGTTAACGAATTAATGGTTGCACCTATCGAACAAGCTGCGAAGCGTTTGAAGGAAATCACTTCGGAAAAAGCAGAAATTACTGATGGTGAAAAACAGTTCTTTGAAGGAATTGAACGTACTATAATTTTGTCCGTAAGCATGGAAAAAGTTCAGCCTGTTGGAAAACTACTTTATGAGTTTGATGAGAGAGTAAAGGAAACTATTTCTGGAACAAATGTTGTTGCATATCATAATGTCAGCATTCAAGATTATGAAGTAATCTGCGGCTTAATTGAGGACTATCCAGAAGAGGTATCAGCTATTTTACTGAGATGGTTTGAAGATCAAAGAAAAGATTCTCGAAGTGTAGTTGTTTTATCGAATTTCTTACACACATTTAACAAGAAATATAGATGCTCGGAATATGTATCTCTTTTATTTGACCAGGCATTTGAAGAAATAATAAAAAGAACTTTTGAGAAACCAACTACATTGGATACACTTCAACAATGAGGTATAGAACGTGGCCGAATTAAATCTAAAACAAATCATAGACCGCCTGAATGCGGAATTTACCGGTGACACCCGCAAGCTGGTGTTCTGGTACGATGACAAGGCAGACTTTGCCGAGGATCTGGAAAACGTGGAGCTGGAAAATGCAAAGATCTACCGCCTCCAGCCCGATAACCAGTTCTATACCAAATACTTTCTGGAGCGGGTGGACACCACCACCAATTACCTTGTCTACGCCCCGTTCCCCAAGCCCGATGTGCGGGGAAACCACTTGGAGGACACCCTGCTGTACTCCCGGCGGTTCTTTGCCGACCGTGCTTCGCTGCTGTCGGTAGACCTTGGCATTGAGGAAAAGTATAAGCCTATCCTCGAAAAGCACATCAAGTTCTTTGCCGATAAAAAGCGCACCCAGCGATTCTACGATCTGGAGATCGAGAACTTTAACGAGGAAAACATCCTCACCGGGCTGCTCAGCGCCATCTGCAAAGCACGCACCTGCTCCTTTGAGGAGGTGGTGCGGATCGTGCTCACTGAGAGCAGCCTGTCGGAAAATGCCTACTTGCAGCAGTTTGAACAGTACGATCTGCTGCCGTCCTTCTGGCGGCTGTGCGAGCAGCATTTTGGCTATACGGACGTAAAACCCACGCTGGAACGGCTGCTGGTGACCCTTTTCGTCACCTATACCGCCCGCTATGTGCAGACGGAGCTACCCGCGGCGTGGAAGTCCTTTGTCTCCTACAAGGCAGGCAACATCATTGCCTTCCTCGACAGCCTGATGAACAGCGTCCTCTACCGGGATAAGTACGATGAACTTTCGGATCATGTGGCAAAGGGGCTGAACGTCTATCAGGCGTTCTCCGGCTGCCGTGCCGATGATCTGGTGGAGTGCGATACCTTCCTTGCAGTGGATCAGGTACTGGTCAAGTGGCTGATGGGGCGGCTCCTTGCCGAGGATACCGGGGCAAAGCTCAACGAGCTGACCATCCCGGAGGTGTGCGAAAAGCGTGCCAAGATGCACTTTGGCAGAAAGACCGACAAGACCTACCAGTTGCTGCAAAGCGCCTATTGCATGGTGCAGGCGGCAAACTATCGCAGCGCCGAGGGCTTCAAAGCCATTGTGGACCGGTATCTGTCCGCAGATCATCAGATAGACCAGCAGTACCGGAAGTTCTACTTCTATTACGACAAGCTGGAAAACACCGAAGCTTTTGAGCCACTGCGGGAGCTGGTGGAGAACATCTACACCAACGAATATCTTGACACCCTTCTCCCGGCATGGAACGAGGCCCTCCGGCAGGAGGAGGCTCTGTCGGTGCTGCCCTTGCAGCGGGATTTCTACAACGCCAACCTGCGCTACACCAAGGAGCGCACCGTGGTCATCATCTCCGATGCTATGCGGTACGAGGTAGGGCAGGAGCTTTTTGCCCGGATGCAGGATGACCCCAAATGCTCGGCGCAGTTGAACGTGCAGTTGGGCGTGCTGCCCTCCTATACCCGGCTGGGCATGGCTGCGCTTCTCCCGCACCGCACGTTGGAAATGACCGATGACTTTCAGGTTCTGGTGGATGGCACCCTCTGCGATACGCTGGCAGGGCGTCAGCAGGTGCTGCAAAGCTATGTGCCGGACAGTGTCTGCATCCAGTTTGACGTGATCAAGAGCATGAAGGTGGCAGACCTGCGGGATGTCCTTACCAAGCGGCAGGTCATCTATGTGTACCACAATCAGATCGATGCCCGTGGCGACAAGCCCAACACCGAGGATGAGGTGTTCAACGCCTGTGAGGAAGCCGTGCAGGAGATCATGGATCTGATCCGCCGCATCAATGGCAGCGGAAACACCCATCACTTTATCGTAACGGCAGACCACGGCTTTATCTATAAGCGAGATAAGCTGTCCGAGAGCGAGAAGATCGCAGGCAAGAGCATGGAAAATGCTTTTGTCAACCGCCGCTTTGTGGTGTCCGCTGCTCCGCTTCAGGATGACGGCATCGGGCACATGAGCATGGGCGCAGTACTGGGCAATCAGGATGCCAAGGTGGTTTCCTACCCGGTCAGCAGCAACGTGTTCAAGGTGGCCGGTGGCGGTGCCAACTACGTCCACGGCGGCTCCTCGCCGCAGGAGATTCTGGTGCCGGTGCTGGATATCAAGATGGAGCGTGGGCATCAGGAGACCAAGAATGCAGAGATCGCACTGGTCAGCATTCTCCACAAGATCACGAACCTGATCACCTCTATGGATTTTGTCCAGTCGGAAGCCGTCAGCGATACTGTGAAACCGGCAAAGTACCGGGTGTTCTTTATCTCGGGGGACAACGAGAAGATCTCCAACGAAAACACCTATGTGGCAGACAACCGGGAGCTCAGCGCACAAAAGCGCATTTTCCGGCTGCGTTTTACCTTTAAGAACAAGAAGTACGACAAGGATAAGCAGTATTATCTTGTGGTCTATGATGAGGATACAGGTCTGGAACAGTGGCGCCATCCGGTGATGATGGATATTGCTTTTGCAGACGATTTTGGCTTTGGATTCTAACAAAAAGGAAGGCGGGTACACCGTATGCTAATGATGGATCAGGCAGCAGAGGGAAACCGGGAAGAACTGCGCCGGAAACTGCGGGAAAACTTTGATGGTCGTATCGTCCGTAAGGATCTGACCAAAAAGATCAAGGAAGGTGCCAACGTACCGGTCTATGTGCTGGAGTTTCTGCTGGGGCAGTATTGCAGTTCGGACGATGAGGAGATCATCGAGCAGGGCGTGCAGAACGTAAAGCATATTCTGGCGGACAACTTTGTGCGCCCGGATGAGGCGCAGAAGGTGCTTTCTCAGTTGCGTCGGAACGGCAGCCACACCATTATCGATATGGTGACCGTGCATCTGGACATCAAGAAAGACTGCTTCTTTGCAGAGTTTTCCAATCTGGGACTCTCCAATGTGCCCATTACGGACGACTACCCGGAAAAATATGACCGTTTGCTTTGTGGTGGCATCTGGTGCATCGTTCAACTGGAATATGAATCCGAAGGTGACAGCAGCTTTGGTATTGAAGATCTTGACAGCGAACCCCGGCAGAAAAAGCAGAAGGATGTTTCGCCTATCAGCATCCGCAAGCTGACCCCCATCCAGATGCCCCATATCGACATTGAGGAAGTGCGCGCTGGACGTAAAGCCTTCACGCAGGACGAGTGGATGGATGTAATGCTGCGTTCTTGCGGTTATGAGCCGGAGCAGTTGAACCAGCGGGAGAAATGGCTCCTTTTGGCTCGTATGCTGCCGCTGGTGGAGAACAACTTCAACCTCTGCGAGCTTGGTCCTCGCAGCACCGGTAAATCCCACATCTATAAGGAAATCAGCCCTAACAGCATTCTGGTGTCCGGTGGACAAACGACTGTGGCAAACCTGTTCTACAACATGGGACGAAAGACCGTTGGTTTAGTGGGTCTGTGGGACTGTGTGGCTTTTGATGAGGTTGCTGGTATCAAGTTCAAGGACAAAGACGGCATCCAGATCATGAAGGACTATATGGCTTCCGGCTCCTTCGCCCGTGGCAAAGAGGAAAAGGCAGCCTCGGCCTCGATGGTCTTTGTGGGAAATATTAACCAGAGCGTGGATGTGCTGCTAAAAACCTCCAGCCTGTTTGACCCGTTCCCGCCTGAAATGGGAACAGACACTGCATTTTTGGATCGCTTGCATTGTTACATTCCCGGCTGGGAGATCCCAAAATTCCGCCCGGAGCATTTCACCAACGACTACGGTTTCATCACGGATTATCTTGCTGAATTTATCCGGGAACTGCGTAAGGAGCAGTACGGCGATGCACTAGATAAGTATTTCCGCCTTGGTAAAAATCTGAACCAGCGCGATACGATTGCAGTGCGTAAGATCGTAGGCGGCTATGTAAAGCTGCTGTACCCGGATGGTGAGTTTACCAAAGAGCAACTGGAGGAAATCCTTGTCTTTGCGCTGGAAATGCGCCGTCGAGTGAAAGAACAACTGAAAAAGCTGGGTGGTATGGAGTTCTATGATGTGAATTTCAGCTACATTGATTTGGATACCTTTGAAGAAAAGTTTGTGTCGGTTCCCGAACAGGGCGGCGGCAAGCTGATCCCGGATGGAATGTGCAATCCGGGACAGGTCTATACCGTTTCTCGTGGAAAAAACGGTATGATCGGTGTATTCCGGTTGGAAAGTCAGATGTTGCCGGGCAGCGGAAAGTTTGAGCGCACCGGTCTTGGCAGCGACCGTGACTGCAGAGAATCCACCAACACAGCCTTCAACTTCCTGAAAGCAAATGGAAACCGCATCAGAGGTGGCATCAGCACGGCATCTAAGGACTACATCATCAACTATCAGGATCTTCAGGGCATCGGTATGACAGGAAAGCTGGCACTGCCCACCTTGATTGCATTGTGCAGCATTGCCCTTGGTCGTCCCACGGTCAGTACCCTTGCAGTTCTGGGCGAGATCAGCATCAGTGGAACAATCTTGAAGGTAGATGAGCTTGCAAACAGCCTGCAGGTCTGCCTCGATAGCGGTGCAAAGAAGGTTCTGCTGCCGATTTCAAGTGCCGTTGATCTGGGGACTGTTCCACCGGAATTGGTGGGTAGCTTCAATCTGATCTTCTACAGCAGCGCAGAGGATGCGGTGTTTAAAGCACTTGGTGTGGAGTGAAGAAAGGCGTGCTCTATGAAAACGAATGATAGAAAGATCACAGACCTGATGGCCACAATCCATACAGGAAAAACGCAACTTCCTGATTTTCAAAGAGGCTGGGTATGGGATGATGGTAGGATAAAAGCACTGATTGCAAGTATTACAAATGGTTATCCTGTCGGTGCAGCAATGTTTCTGGAATACGGTAATGAGAGTATTCACTTCAAATCACGAGTTGTTGAAGGGGCGCCTTCTGCAGACAAGGCGATACCTGATGAACTTATTCTGGATGGACAACAAAGACTGACATCTGTCTATTCTTCACTTTTTAGTGAGAAAGCAGTTAGAACAAGAACAGACAAAGGGCAAGAAATAGAACGCTTTTACTATATTGATATGGTCAAAGCTGTTAACAGCACGATTGACCGGGTGGATTCGATTATTTCGGTTCCTAAGGATCGGAAAATAACTTCAGATTTTGGTCGAAAGGTTGAGCTGGATCTTTCGTCGGCATCTCAGGAATACGCTCAGAACGTGTTCCCGCTAAACATTATTCTTGATCCGAGCAAATACAGCAAGTGGCAAATGGACTATATGCAATATCATCAGTACGATTCAAATGCTGCAAAATTGTATATGGACTTTCTCTCCAAAGTAATTGTTCCGTTGGGGCAGTATACGATTCCAGTGATTACATTGGACAAGGATACCCCCAAGGAGGCGGTTTGTCAGGTCTTCGAAAATGTCAATACAGGTGGGGTGTCGCTTACTGTATTTGAGCTGGTTACTGCCATTTTTGCAATGGATAATTTTGAACTACGCAAGGATTGGGAAGAAAGACAGAAAAAATATTTCAGTGACGACATTCTTTCGGTGACCTCTGCAACGGATTTCCTGACGGCTTGTACTCTGTTATCTTCGTATAAAAAAGGCGGGACCGTGAGTTGCAAAAAGAAAGATGTGCTGAATCTGACGCTGGCGGAATACCAGCGGTATGCAGATGATTTGACGGAAGGATTTGTGGAAGCGGAAAAAATATTACAGGAAGAACGGATCTTTTCTAGTAAAGACCTGCCATATACGACGCAGTTGATTCCGCTTGCAGTTCTTTGCACGTTGCTGGCAGACCATAACCGCATCAAAACAACGAGCGTAAAAGATAAAATAAAGCAATGGTATTGGTGCGGTGTCTTTGGCGAAATGTATGGTAGCGCAAATGAAACACGCTATGTGTACGATGTGGTGGGGGTAATGGCGTGGTTGGATGACGCCAGCAAAACGCCTAAAACGGTTCAGGAGTTTTATTTTAACCCGGTGCGCTTGCTATCCTTGCAATCAAGATTGAGTGCCGCCTATAAAGGTATTATGGCACGGATCTTGAAGAATCAGTGCAAAGATTTTATCAGCGGTCGTGAAATGGACTTTACGGTTTATAAAGCAGAGAGCATAGATATTCACCATATATTTCCACGAGATTATTGTGAGAAAAAAGGTCTGCCGCGTGCAAAATGGAATTCTGTTGTGAATAAGACACCTATTACATATTCTACAAACTGTGAAATTGGCGGAGTAGCACCAAGCCAATATCTGACCAAGATTGAAAAGAAAGGCCAAGTCGAACCAGATATACTGGATGGCTATCTTAAGACACATTTGATCGATACGAGTGATATCCGCGCAGACCGGTTTGATGATTTCTTCATCAAGCGCGCAACTGCTATTTTGAATGAGATCGAAAAAGCGACTGGAAAGTCGATTTCCGGTCGTGACAGTGATCTCGTAATTCAGGACTTTGGTGGAGCACTACTATAATCTGTGAGAATAAAGCATGCCTGAATTTAGGTGGCCACCATGGAGCCAATGAAAACAACCAGTGTCAACAGCCGTGCGGAGGAGCTGTTTGTACAGTTGTTCTGTGAGGCGTTCGGTCCAGAAAAGACTGAAAATTTGCAGGTTCAGTACCCCTGCGTGGACATCTATGGACGGCATCGCTATATCGACTTTGCGTTGGAATCTCCTGAATTCAAAATTGCAATCGAGATTGACGGTGAGACCTACCACAACCCCAGCAAGGTGTCCGAAAACAAATACGCGGACGACCTCCTGAAGCAGAACAGCCTGATCTATGACAACTGGAAAGTATACCGTTGGATCTACAGCCAGTTGGAAAAGCAACCGGAAAAGGTCAAGGATGAGCTGATTACTTTCTTGGGCAGCAGTCCCATGTTCAAGGCATTTGAAGCGAATCTTCCGGTTCAGATGGGGCAGACCATCGAGCTTCGGGATTACCAGCAGGAGGCTACCGAGAATCTGCAGAAAATGCGAGAGGACGGCAAGACCATTGCGCTGCTGTACCATGCGACCGGCGTTGGAAAAACCATCACGGCAGCAACGGATGCCAAGGCAGTGGGCGGACGAACGCTCTTTCTGGTCAATGCCTTGAAGCTGGCTTCACAGGCTAAGGATACGTTTGCGAAAGTGTAGCCGGAGGCTACACTGGGGGAATATACCGGAAGTCAGAAAGATGTTTCACAGACTGTTATTTTTGCCACGGTGCAGAGCAGCTCTAAGGATCTGGAAAAGTTCTCGCCTATGGATTTTGACTACCTGATTGTAGACGAATGCCACCATGCGGCAGCCAACACCTACCAGAAGATTTTCACCTACTTCCACCCGAAGTTCATTCTGGGTCTGACCGCCACTCCGGAACGCAGCGATGGCGAAGATATGCTGGAGCTGTTCCAGAATGTTGCCCACAAAATGGATCTCAAAACTGCTGTAGAGCGTGGCGTACTGGTGCCGATTCGCTGCATCCGGGTCAAGACTAACATCGACCTGACCGATGTGCGGATCAACGGCATCAAATACAATTCGCAGGATCTGGAAAGCAAGCTGTTCATCCCGGAACGCAATCAGTTGATCGTTGACACCTATCTAAAGTACGTCAACGGCAAAAAGACAGTAATTTTCTGTGCCAGCGTAGACCATGCAGCCGAAATTGCAAAGTTGCTGCGGGACAACGGTGTGAAGGCGGAAGCAGTTTCCGGGCGGGATCGTGTTGAGGTTCGGGAAAAAATCCTGAAGGACTATGAAACCGGCTCGACCAATGTTCTTTGTGCCTGCGACCTTCTGAACGAAGGCTGGGACAGCCCGCATACCACGGTGCTGTTCATGGCACGCCCGACTATGTCCAAAACGATTTATTTGCAGCAGCTTGGCCGTGGCACACGCCGCTGCCCGGGCAAAGAGGATCTGCTGGTGATTGACTTTGTGGACAACGCCAATATGTTCAATATGCCTTACAGCCTGCACCGGGTGCTGGACATTGCAAAATATCAGCCCATGGCGTATGTGCTGGCACCGGAGAACAAGCGCAAACTGGATCAGGATGTGCTGTTTCAGGGGGAAAAGCCGGAGGCATGGCTGGATGTGCCAATCGATGTGTCTGACTATGAGATCATCGACCTTTTCAACTGGCAGAACAGCGTCAAGGATATGATCTCGCAGATCGAGTTCG
>PPYE01597940.1_pt1 | contig 16705 bp, 15 predicted proteins | sample 1559881 | NCBI WGS metagenome assembly PPYE01 (sample SAMN08240022, study PRJNA423297) | Human gut metagenome, whole genome shotgun sequencing project. | reverse complement strand
CTGCTGCTGCCCGCCCTTGTGGCGCCCAATGCCCTGTGGCTTGCCATGCCCGTCACCGAGGCCGTGGTTGCCACGGCAGCCGCCGTGCTGATGATGCGCTATACGCGCGCACTGGGCACCAGTGCGGCAAAGGCGTGCGAAAAGCCGGCTTAACCGGGCAACATGCGCCCGCCCCGCAGGGGCCCGGCACAGGCCTGCGCCCCTGCACGCATACAATTTATTTCACCCGCAGCCCGTTTACAGGCCGCGGGTGCTCTAACAGGGGCTTTCCGCCTGTAATATCCTGCTGTCAACGGCCCGCCCTGCCCGGCGCTGCAGGGGAAGGCCCTGTGCTGAGAGGCACCTTCACCGGCAAAGCCCGTGCTTTTGCCACAGGCCCAGCCTGCCACGGGCGGGCCGGGCCCGCACCGGGCGCGGGAAGGGTGCCGGGCGCCCGCATCTTACAAAAGCGGCGCAAACAGCCGCAGCACTGCGCTGAACAAAGCGCCCCAGAAGCCGGTGCGGCAGTCTTCCAAATGCACCTCGCGCGAGGCGGCAAACGTTTGCAGCATGTCCTGCTTCAAATCTGCCAGCGCAGGGCAGCCGTACAGCAGCGTGCCGCACTCGAAATGCAGGTACAGGCTTCGGAAATCCATATTGATAGTGCCCACTACGCCCACAGCGTCGTCGGCAAGGTAGCTTTTGGCGTGCACGAAGCCGGGCGTATATTCGTATATCCGCACGCCTGCGCGCAGCAGCGAGGCATAGTATGAGCGCGTCAGCTGGAACACCGTGGGCTTGTCCGGGATACCGGGCGTCAGAATACGCACGTCCACCCCGCGCTTTGCGGCAAGGCACAGCGCCGTCTGCATCTCATTGGAAATGGCAAGGTAGGGCGTGGCAATATACACATAGTCCTTCGCCTGCGCCAGAATATCAATATACACGTTCTCGGCCACGGGCTCCGCGTCCAGCGGGGAATCGCCAAAGGGCTGCACAAAGCCGCCCGCCTCGCCCGCACCCCCGGCGGGTGCGTGAAGGCCGGGCCGGTAGGGTAAAAAATCTGTGTCCTCGGGGCGCATGGCGTTCCATGTCTCCAAAAACATCAGGGTAAAGTTCCACACCGCATCGCCCCGCAGCATCACGCCCGTGTCCTTCCACACGCCGTGCGGGTGTGTGACGTTAATGTATTCGTCCGACAAATTGATGCCGCCTGTAAACGCCGTGTGGCCGTCTATGACAAGGATTTTCCGGTGGTCCCGGTTATTCATCACAAGGCTCACCAGCGGCACGAACGGGTTAAAGGCAAGGCAGCGGATGCCCTTTTGCTCCAGCTCACGCCAGTAGCCGCCCGGCAGCAGGGCCACGCTGCCCAAATCGTCATACATCAGGCGCACCTGCACGCCCTCGCGCGCCTTGCGCTCCAGCACAGCCAGAATGCTCTGCCACATGCCAGAGTACTGCCGGATGATGAAATACTCCATAAAAATATAGTGCTGCGCGGCCTCCAGCTCCTTCAGCATGGCGGCATACATATCCTGCCCGATGGGGTAATACTGCACCGATGTGTTCGCCCACACGGGGTACCCGCCGCATTCCGCCACATAGCGCGCCGTGGCGCGCTCGCGCGCGGGCAGCCTGTCCAGCACAGTGCTGTCCTGCGCCAGAAGCGGGCGCGTGCCCTTCATGGCACGGGCAAATTTTTCGCGCATGCGGCGCTCGGGCCGTTTGTTTCCGAACACCACATACAAAAGCCCGCCCAGCAGCGGCACCAGAAGTATGAGGATAATCCAAACAATTTTATAGGCGGGGTTATCGTCCTTGCGCACAATATACAGCACGATGAGGATGCTGAGCGCCGTGAACACCGCGCCCACCCACGGCGCATAGTGCGCCAGCCTTGTGAACCACACCAGCAGCCACGCCGCCTGGATGAGAATGAGCGCCGCCGTCACCGCAATGCGCCCAAACACCTTTTGCGAAAGCTTTTTCATTCCCGTTCCTCCCGCGTCATGCCCGCGCCGCAGCGGCTTTGGGCCCACAGACGGCACGCCCAAAGCCGCCTGCGCGGCCCATACCCTGATACTATCACGCCGGAGGAAAAAGTGCAAATAGGCTTTTACCTGCCGCACAGGGCGGGGTGCCCATGCGCCTGCATGCGGCAAAGCCCCCGCTGCCGGTGCCGGCCGCGGGGGCTTTGCTGTGTCAGTATCATTTTCGGCACACACTCAGCGCGCCGCCCCCTTCAAAAGCCGCCGCTCCACCGCCGTCCCCACGGCAAAGGCGCACGCCCCCTTGCAGGCGTCCGGCAGGACAAAGGGCCATACGCAGAAAGCAAGGCTCTGCCCCAGCGAGGTACCCGTTATCCCCATAAACCACACGGTGCCCAGCGCATAGCACAGCACAAGGCCCAGCACCATGCCTGCGGCTGTCAGCCACCAGCGGCCAAAGCGGCGCGCCATTGCCGTGCACCATGCAATGCACACATAGCCCAGCACATACCCGCGCACATAGAGCACACGGCCCACGCCGGGCGCAGCAGCATGCCCGCTAAAAACGCCCCCAGCACCGCCAGGTTGAAGGGCACGGGGCCAATGGGAAGCTGAAGCTGCGCCAGCACCGCCGTCAGTGCCGCCAGCAGCGCCGCGCGCAGGGCCATGTTCAGGTTTAGCTTTGTTTTCATACAGGTTCCTCCTCTTCCTTTTTCATGCGAAGGCTCACTTCCCCGAACGACACCTCGTGCTCGCCTTCTTCCGTGCGAACCACAAGGTGCCCGGCCTGTGTGATGCGCACGGCATACGCGGGAACGGCCGCCCCGCCCCGAAGCAGCGTGACATCGTGCCCGGGCACAAAATTGTGCGCAATATACTCCGGCATAAAGGGGGCCCGCGGCAGAACTGCGCTGAGCGCAAGAAGCTCATCCGTTACGGCGGCGGCCAGTGCGCAGCGCGGCACTGGCTGGCCGGGCGCATACAGCGCGCCCACAATGTCCTCAAGGCCCTCGCCCCAGCCGCCCTGCGGGCGCACAAGGTCGATTCCGATACCCACCACCATGTGGTCCAGCCCACCGGATTCCACGTCCGTCACTGCCTCAGTGAGAATGCCGCAGCACTTTTTCCCCTGCCAGTATAGGTCGTTCACCCATTTGATGGCAAGCTCTTTTCCGCACACAGCCTTCACCGCACGGCGCACGGCAACCGCCGCAGCACAGGTGGTGAGGGCGGCGTCCTGCATGGGCAGGCCCGTTTTCAAAATGACAGAGAGGTACAGCCCCGCGCCCTCGGGCGAGGCAAAACTGCGCCCGCGCCGCCCGCGGCCGGCCGTCTGCATGCCTGCGGCCACCAGCGTGCCGTGGCCTGCGCCGCCTGCGGCCAGCTTTTTGGCGTAAAGGTTGGTGGAATCCACACAGGGCAGCACATGCGTTTCGCCCGCGCTGCGGCGAAATGCCTGCACACCCTCGCGGCACAGCACCTCGCCGCCCGCCCCGGCCAGCACATAGCCGCGCCCTGCCTCGCTGTGCACGGCATGGCCCTGCTTTTGCAGCTCTTTCACAGCCTTCCACACCGCCGCGCGGGAGACGCCCAGCACGTCCGCCAGCCGCTGGCCGGACACCGGCGCCCCCTGTGCCGACAGCAGCGCCGCCAGCACGTTTTCTTTCACAGCCATATTCCCGCCGCCTTCCATATCTATCGTTTCTGCGCCGGGCGCGCCCATGCTTTTGGCCCGCGTTTGCCGCGCGGCAGCACCGCACCAGCACCGCTTCGCCCCAATCCGCCCTGCGGTTCCTGCTTGTCAAAAGCGCGGCGTCTGTCCGCTAAACACCTGTTCCGTCTCCGGCCCGCGCCTGTGATGCAGGGCTATCATACCACATTTCCGCCTCATTTGTAAACCAAAACATCATTTTCAGTTTACATAAAGAGTGAAAAAAACAGCGAGCCGTCCCTCCGGCCCGCTGTGCGCGGGGCCTGCGGCCTACCTCCATGGCTAGAAATAGCCGCGCCCCTTCAGCATGCCCAGTATGGTGAGCAAAACAATGGCAGCCACGCATGCGCCGATAAACCAGTCGATATATTTCACCGGCACACGGCGGAAGCGTTCATACAGCCGCTCCTTCAGGCTGCGCGGATGATGATGTCTTTTTCTTCGTGCGCGCCGCCTTCCGGCGCAGGCTGCTGTGAAGCACAAGGCATCTTGCCTTTTTCCTGCTGCGCACCCATGCGCGCCCCCCTCCTTTCCTTCACGAAAGGCAGAGGGCCGCCGCAGCGGCCCCCCTTGCCGGAACGCATATGCTTATTTCTTCGCAAGATATTTGCGAAGACCCATCGCAACGTGACGAAGCCCTGCACAATAAAGATATAGACCGGGTCCACGCCCATGAACTGCAGTCAGATCTTTAGCACCTCGAACACCAGCACGCCGATGAGCACGCCGCTCACCTTGCCCACGCCGCCGTTTGTGGAAACGCCGCCGATGCTGCAGGCCGCAATAGCCTCCGGCTCATGGCCGCTGTGGAAGCGTCACCCATCTTAGCCCCCAGCAGAAAGCCGCCGCCCCCTGCTTCTGAAAAGCACAGCAAAGCCCCCGCGGCAGGCATACCGCGGGGACTTTGCGCTTTTTTCACTTCATCGTATGCACCTGCCCAAAGGCGGCGCCGGCCGTCACTTGACTACGATTAACTCATACGTCTGCGTGCCGAGGCCTATCTTCTCGCCGTGCTCCATACAGCTTTTCCAGTTGGTCTCAGGCGAGGTATTGGTAAAGTGGTCGTGGTGGTCGCATACCCCCTCCCGGCTGAGGTTCTCATCCAGCAGGCTTCCTGGTATTACGGGCATGGCGTTGCACGCCTCGGCACAGGCCACGTCCAGCGCAACGGGGTCAAAGCTGGCGAACATGCCCACATCCGGGATAATGGCCGCATCGTTTTCCCCGTGGCAGTCACAGTAGGGCGACACCTGGTTCACAATATTGATATAGAACGCCGGGCGGCCGTCCACCACAGCCTTGGCGTACTCGGCCATTTTGCAGTTCAGCTCGTCGTTGGCCGCGTCATTGGCAGCGTACACGGCGTCAAAGTTGCACGCGCCGATGCAGCGCCCGCAGCCCACGCACTTCGAATGGTCGATGCCCGCCTTGCGGTTTTCATCAAACGAAATTGCGCCGTGGGCACAGTTTTTCATGCATACCCCGCACGAACGGCACAGTGCTTTGTCCACCGAGGGCTTGCCGGAAGAGTGCATGTCCATTTTTCCCGCGCGCGAGCCGCAGCCCATGCCCACATTCTTCACCGCGCCGCCGAAGCCCGTGCACTCGTGCCCCTTGAAGTGGGAAAGGGCAATGAACACGTCTGCGTCCATCACGGCGCGCCCAATCAGCGCGTTTTTGATGTACTGGCCGCCACGCACCGGCACAGCCACCTCATCCGTGCCCTTCAGGCCGTCTGCAATGATAATCTGACAGCCCGTGGAAAACGGCGAATAGCCGTTTTCGTAGGCGGCGTCCATATGGTCCAGCGCATTCTTGCGGCGGCCCACATACAGGGTGTTGCAATCTGTCAGAAAGGGCTTGCCCCCCTGCGCCTTCACCATATCGGCCACTGTTTTGGCAAAGTTCGGGCGGAGAAAGGAAAGGTTGCCCGGCTCACCGAAATGGATTTTGATGGCAGCGTATTTGTCCTTGAAGTCGATTGTCTCAAAGCCTGCGCGGCGCATCAGCTTTTCCAGCTTCTGCTGCAGGCTCGTGCCCGGGCGGGCACGCATATCGGTAAAATATACTTTTGAAGGTTCCATCAGAACACATCCTCCTTCTTTCAGGCCGCGCGCAAAGCGCGCGGCGCTTCTCTCCGTTTTTTTATTATGAAGCATCCAGCTTTTCCCGTCAAGCGGGCCACGTCAAGATTTTTTCAAAAAGCCCTTGATTTTGCAAAAGGGTTTTGCTATAATAATCAAGCACTCTTCTGATACGAGACAGGCACTTCTCGTGCTGGCATAGCTCAGCTGGTAGAGCAGCTGATTTGTAATCAGCAGGTCGGGGGTTCGAATCCGTCTGCCAGCTCCATTTTTTACAACTGAATATGGGAGAATTCCCGAGTGGCCAAAGGGGGCAGACTGTAAATCTGTTGCGTCTTCGCTTCGATGGTTCGAATCCATCTTCTCCCACCAAAAACCGGCATGTTTCGGCATGCCGGTTTTTAATTTTTGAGAATGGACAATTAAAATAATATTGGGCCATGATGCAAACGTCTTTGGCACTTTGCCGGGGTGTTGCTTTTTGAGCCTCAGGCGGGTTATAGTAAAAGAGCCGGCCCGTACTGCGGCGCCGGCAAACAGAATGAACGGAGGTTTTGGCAATGAAAAAAGATTTGGGCGTAAAGCCCTATCTGTTCCCCATGCCTGTGCTGATGATCGCCACTTATAATGAGGACGGCACCGTAGACGTGATGAACATGGCCTGGGGCGGCATCTGCAACGACAACATGGTGGCCCTGAACATCAGCGAGGGGCATAAAACGTGCGGCGCCTTCACGGTGAGCGTGGCCGATATTCCCCACTTGGAGCAGGCCGATTTTTTCGGCATTGCCACAGCCAACAAAATGCCGGATAAATTTGCGCGCAGCGGCCTGCACGCCGTAAAAAGCACGCGGGTGGACGCCCCTGTTGTGGAGGAATTCCCCGTCACGCTGGAGTGCAAGGTTGCCGAGCTTAAGCAGGATAAAGCGGGCTTCCGCGTGCTGGGCGAAATTGTGAACGTGCTGGCCGACGAAGCCGTTCTGGACGAAAAGGGCCGCGTGGCGCCGGAAAAGCTGAATGCCTTCCTGTTCGATGCATTCCAGAGCGGCTATTATGCCATTGGTGAAAAAGTGGGGCAGGCCTGGCGCAGCGGCGTAAAATTTATGAAGTAAGGCGCCTGTAGGCGTGCAAAAGGCGGAAGGGGGCTGCCCCCTTCCGCCCTTTTTGTACGGACGAAAAGCCTTGCCGCACCTTTCCGGCGCGGCAAGGCTGCGGCCCATCATACCAGAGTAAAAGCCTCCGGCTAAGCCGGAGGCCTGAGCAGGCCCTATAGGGGCCTTTTATCGGCATGCAGCTCAAGGCCCACCGGAATTTCTTCCGCCTGCATTATGCGCCCTGCCGCTATTCAAACAGCATCCTTTTTCTATCAGAAACCTGCGCAAACCACAAGCCTGATACTTGCCAATTCGCTTCACCCGACGCTTGAAGTCAGAGCTTCTTTATTCTCACCAGCATAGCCGATAGCTCCAGTTCTGTTCGCTGAAGCTGTGCAAAGAAAGCCGGCAGCGTTTAAGCGCAGGCTTTCACTGTACTTTTTCAGAAAAGCGCCCGGCCAAAACGGCCGGGCACTGTGCCAGCTGCGGGCTTATTCTTCTATTGAGACGCCAAGGCGGCTGGCTATCTCGTCCGGCTTGAGGCCGGCCTTCTGCGCCTTGCGCACAAGGTCTTTGATCTGCTGGGCCTTCGTCTTGCGTGTCTTGCGCTTTTTCGGCGCCAGCACGTCTTTTTTCTTTGCCTCCAGCTTTTTTATTTTTTCCCTCACAGCGGCTATCTTGCCGTCAAACACAGCGGCACTGGCGGTCTTTTTCTCTTCCAGCTCGGCAATGGAGGCATTCAGCTTTTCCATCTGTGCATCCAAATCCTGCGCCATCTGCTGAGGCGTCCTTCTCACGCGTTTTCCTTCTGGCATACGGCCCATCTCCTTTTCCTTTCAGGTTTCCCTGTGCCTATCTTATCATATTGTATCAGGAAAATGGTGCCAAAACAAGCCGCTTTTTGCCGCACATACCGGTGAAATGCGCGCCGGGCGTCTCAGCACCCGGGCGCGGCGGGGGTGCGCGGCATATCCAGAAGGGCGCTGCGCCGCAGGCGGTAATATACAAGGCCCGCCGCATCCGCCAAGGCCCAGCCGATGGGCACGGCCCACCAGATACCCGTCACGCCCAGTGCGGGTACCGCGCTGAGCACATAGGCCAGCGCCACACGGGTGCCCAGCGAGATAACGGTGAGTACCAACGACATGCCGGGCCTGCCCAGCGCGCGGTACAGCCCGTACAGCAGCGACAGGCAGCCGATGCCGCAGTAAAAGGCGCCCTCAATATGCAGATACCGCACCCCCTCGGCCAGAATGGCCGTTTCCTGCGCACTGACAAACAGCATCATCAGCGGCTCTGCCAGCACCCACACCACCGCGGAAACAGCCGCGCAGAATGCAAACGAAACCAGCACCGCCCCCTTCACCCCTGCACGGATGCGCGCATGCCTGCCCGCGCCGTAGTTCTGCGCAATAAAGGTGGAAAAGGCGTTGCCGAAATCCTGCGCGGGGGTGTAGGCAAAAGCGTCTATCTTCACAGCGGCGGCAAAGGCCGCCATTACAGTGGGGCCAAAGCTGTTCACAAGGCCCTGTACCATCAGAATACCCAGGTTCATCACAGACTGCTGCACGCAGGTGAGGAAGGAGAAGCCGGCTATCTCCTTCATGCGGGCAAGCCGCAGGCGGCAGTGCGCGCGCTGCAGGCGCAGGCCGGGGCACCGCACCCAGGTATACAGTGCCAGCCCCAGGCCGGAGACATACTGCGAAATCACCGTGGCCTCAGCCGCACCAGCCACGCCGCGCGAAAGCCCCAGCACAAACCACAGGTCCAGCGCGATGTTCAGCACGGCAGAAACCGCAAGAAACGCCAGCGGCGCCACACTGTTGCCCACTGCACGCAGAAGCGAGGCAAAGTAATTGTACACAAAGGTGGCGGCGATGCCGCAGAAGATGACCACCAGATATTCCCGCATCAGGCCCTGCACCCCGGCGGGGACCTGCAGAAAGCGGATGATAAAATCCGTGCCCGCAAAAGCCAGAATATTCAGCACTGCGGCCACAGCCGCAATGAGCACAAAGGATGTGAACACAGCCTCCTTCAGGCCGTGTTCGTCCCGCTGGCCGAAACGGATGGAAAACACTGCCCCGCTGCCCATGCAAAGGCCCAGCAGGATGGACGTGAGGAACGTCATCAGCGTGAACGAGGAGCCCACGGCCGCCAGCGCGTCCGGCCCCAGAAAGCGGCCCACAATCAGCGTGTCCGCCACGTTATAGCACTGCTGCAGCAGGTTGCCCAGTATCATGGGTACCGCAAAGCGCAGCATGGTTTTCATCACAGGTCCCTGTGTCAGGTCGCCCTGGCGCATGGCGTCGCACCCGCTTTCTAAACGAAAATTTTAACTTACGTTTCGAAAATATTATACCGTTACATTTTCTGCATGTCAAACCATAATTGCCTTTTGAAAGAAAAAACGGTATAATGGGCCCAAAGAAAAGGAGGCAGGGCCATGTTTCTGGAAGGGCTGGATGAGCTGGATCAGAAAATCGTGCAGCTTCTGATTGAGAATGCGCGCATGTCATATTCAGAGCTTGGGCAGAAAACCGGCGTTTCGCGCGTGGCGGCAAAGCTGCGCGTACAGGCGCTGGAGCAGCGCGGCGTGATAGAGCAGTACACCGCCATCGTGAACCCGCAGAAGCTGAGCGGCGCCGTATCGTGCTATTTTGAGCTGGAAACCGCTCCCGGCATGCTGGCAGAGGTGGCCGAGACCCTGCGCGCCAATGACACCGTCACCCAGATATACCGCGTCACGGGCCGCAACAAGCTGCATGTGCATGCCGTGGCGGCCAGCCCGGAAGAGATGGAGGCGCTGATGCGCGACGTGATAGACAGGCTTCCGGGCGTGACAGCCTGCTGCTGCAACACCATCCTTTCGCGCATTAAGGACGTGAAGGGCCTGCGGCTGTGACACGCCCTCCCTTCTGCAGTCAGGCCCCCGGCAAGGCCTGGGGCTTGCGTAAACCCGGGAAGGGCATACTGCTGGCAAGCCTCTCAAGAGGCGCTGAATACTCTGTCTTTTGCATCACCTGCCCCGCCTCCCGTAAACGGGCTTCTTCCCGCTGCATGCCGCATCTTTTTGGTATGGTATTGAATACCATTCCACTTCGCTCGAAACTGACAGCGAAAGCCTTTTTACCCTCCCCGGCACAGCCGCGGGTTGCGTTTCGCCAAAGCCAAAAAAGCAGGCAAGGGTGGCGCCCCAAAAAAGGGGCGCCGCCCTTGCCGTTTTTGTGCGGCACCGCATAAAAATTGCACCGCCTGTTACATAATACGGCCCGGCGGGTGGAATACTTCCACCAAAACCTGAAAGGAAGTGTGTGCCATGGCATTCACCAAAAAAGAACAAAGCCTTTTGAAGGATATTCAGAACGAAGAAAAGCTGTGCGCTGAAAAATACCACCGCGCAGCAGAAAACGCCCACGATGCAAAGCTGAAGCACATTTTTGAAAAGATAGAACAGGCAGAGCAGAACCACTACGACACTGTGACGCAGATGCTGAACGGCACGGTGCCCTCGCTGCCCGGCCAGAATAAAATGCCCGCGCGCAGCAGGGCCGCGAAAGATTTGAAATCCTCCGCAAGCCGCGCGGAAAAGCAGCAGGACGCCTACCTTCTGGCAGACCTGCTGGCCACGGAAAAGTACGTGGCAGGTGTGTATAACACCTCGGTGTTTGAATTTTCAGACGCAAAGGCCCGCGGCGTGCTGATGAATATTCAGCAGCAGGAGCAGCAACACGGCAAAGAGATTGCCGAATATATGCAGGCGAACAATATGTACTGTTGATCGCGCCTGCCGCATAAAAGCCCCCGCAGCAGCCTTCCGGCCTGCCGGGGGCTTCTCTTTTTATCCCGGCCTGCTTTTGCAGCCCCGGCCATGAAACACCACGGATGGATATACAGGCACGCGCATTGCAGGGCGCGCCCTGGCGGCAATGCTCTTCCTGTCCATTGATGTTAATGAAAGTTAATCAAACTTGATATTAAAAATCCGATTATCCGCATAAATACAGCCTTTAAGGACTGTTCATCAACTAAAAAAACAATTATTTTACCACGAATTTACCATGATTGAATGAGCCTTGATATGACAATAAAAGAGAGAGGGAGATTGCACCAACTGTGTATCTCCCTCTTATTTTGACTATTATTCTGGTTTCAAGATATTTTTTATAACAGATAGTGCTGTTATACAGCCATGTCATAAAGGTAAAATTCCATTTCTCCTTTTTGTCCTTTCATATTGACAAGATGTTTATACTGCTGTTGGCGTACCATGCCCTGATGTTCATAAAAGCCGAAATTACAGCTTGTATCGGTATAAAGGTAGAAGTCGCTGATACTCTGGCTTTTCATGTAGGCTAACAGACAGTGGAACAGCATTTTTCCAATCCCAAGCCCTCTGTATTCAGGGGCCAGGGCAAATAGAGCAATTTCGCCTTTATAGTCTTTGCTGCACTGTTTCAAGAGCTGGCTGTCTATATCATCTACACCCTTATAGAAATTCAGTATTCCCCGTCCCTCTTTTGAAATCAGCAATCCACATAATGCAGATATTTGGTGCAGGCGATATTTAAGCGGGCAGTGGTGCTTTTCTATGTCCTTTCCAAAAATCAGCCCCACAGGAACGCCGTCTACTTCCGCAACCCGTGTATAAGTCTGGTTTGTAAGACAGGTCGCAAGATAAACCTTTGCCAGCTTACGGGCTGTCTTTGGCGTTGCGAACTTGTCATAGTCCCAAGTTTTCCTTATCACATCTTCCAGTGCGGGTATATCCTGTTTCTTTAATTCTCTTAACTTTACGTTGTTTTGCATATTCTGTTAAACTCCTTTTCTTTTGCTTGCCTCTGATATATACTTATCGTAAACCATTCAGTAAGTGTAATGTCAAGGAGGAATTTTTTGTGAAGCGTGAAACGATACGGCTTACAACCGCACAATTCGCAAAACTGCACAATGTGAATAAACGCACACTGCATTATTATGACTATATCGGTCTGTTTTCCCCGTGTCACAAGGGAGAGAATGGATATAGATATTATGACTATTCCCAGAGCATAGATTTTGAATATATCCGTATGCTGAAAGAAATCAATCTAAGCATTGAGGAAATCAAAACCTTTATCCATTCCTTTGATGAACAGAGATTCCTTGATACCGTTTCTGGCAAGCAAAAGGAAATTGACATGGAAATCCGCAAGCTAAAGGCGGTCAAGTCTGTTTTGAACCAGAAAAAGGAACATCTTTTACTCTGCCAGCAAATCATCGATATGCGTATAGAAGTAGCAGATTTGAAAGAAGAATATTTGTTGACCATTCCTTATGAATTTGAGGAAGATAACCCCATGAAAGTCTTTGAATATATACAAAGTATCTGGTCGCCCGAACAGTATCGGGCGGGTGTGGGAAGTTACCTTTCCCTAGACAAGATACAGGCAGGACAGTTTGATAAATACGATGGCTTATATACTGTGATGGCGGAGCATGGGAAGAAAAACTGCTCTATGATAAAGCCAAAGGGAGCGTACCTGTGCGGGTACCTGAAAGGCGGGTGGGGCAGGCTTCCTGAACTATATGAAAAGATGTTAAGCTATGCTGATGAACACAGAATTATGCTTACGGGATATTCCTTTGAGCGTGAGCTTACCGATTATACGATTGCCAGTGAAAAGGAGTACATCACGCAGGTAATGATTAAAATAGCCGAACAGTCTTGACTTTACATTTACTGAACACCTTATAATATAAACCAACTTAAGATTATAAAGGAAATGTAGGTAGTATCAGTGTACAAAGCCAGGCCCCGGGCGCCAGAACGAAGAGCCGCTCCTGTAAATAACTTTGCCAGAAAGCATGAAGACACCATCAAATGCAATCTTGTTTCAATTCCGCTTTGAAATATAAACGCGGAAAAGGCTGCCGGCAGGCTGAAATGGCATAGACCTGTTCGGCCCTCTGTGATATCGTTATGTCAGAATACAAGGCGGAAATTTGGGAAACGAAAAAGAGGTACATATGAAAAAAGCGGGAATGGGTTTATTGGTACTGTTTTTTTGTTGCTGCCTGATGTTAACCGGCTGCGGCGCTTCTTCCAAGGGCGAACCATCTCTTGTTGTATATTCTTTTAAGGGTGAAAATGAGCAATTTTCCATCTCCAACGGCGTAATCGTCTTAACTCCAAATGAAGAAATATTTTACGGCGGAGATTTAGCCGAAAAACAGGAAGCACTATCTGATGTTGTTGAATATTCCGCCGCTTTTTATGCTGTGTCGGGCAATGAACAAAAGATTCTATTGTCCAGTGGCGCCGCGGATAAAACAGGAACCGGCCTGGATATTTCCGGCTCAATGGGAAAAATAGCGGGAGACATTATTTCGAGGGCGCAAATAGAGGACCTGCAAAACGGATTATTCTTTGAATTGAAAACAACCGGCGTAAATGGAGAACAGCACCAATACCAGATGCAGCTCACATTAACACAAGTGACAAAACATGATACCAACTGACCTTTTATTAGAAAACCAGGCCAAATATTTAAGGGCAGCCGGACAACCGGCTGCCCCTTTTCTATGGCGGCAGGCGGGGAAAGAGCGCCCGGCCATAGCCAAACTGTGAGAAAAAGAACTGAAAAAAATGGATTGCCGCAGCGGCGGCAGAGCGCTGCACGGCCCTTGATAAACGGCCCTGCGCACAGGCGGGCCGGGCGCATTCCCAATGCACAAAATGGGGTCGGGCGTTTTATGCCCCAGCCTTTTGCGCTGGCCGCCCCGCGTACGCTTTGCACAAGGCCGCACAGCTCAGAATTCGGGCTCCTGCTGCCAGATGCGCACATGCAGCCGCATGCGCAGGCGGCTGGCCAGAAGCTCTTCATAAATGGCGCGCAGGGCAGCGCACACGTCGTCCGCCGTCATAGAGGCAGGGCGGGCATAGCTGATAACGCGGTATGTCACGCCATATACGCGGGAGCGCACCGGCTCCAGCACAAAGCCGTGGCGGACATAAAAGTGCATGCGGCGCAGCCGCAGCTCATCGTGGCTGCCGCCGTCCGGCACCTCTACCTCACCCATCAGCATGGCGGGCGCCAGCTGCCGCTGCAGCAGGCACAGGAATGTGCCGCCCAGGCCCTTGCCGCGCGCGGCGGGCAGGGTAGCCAGATAATCCAAAAAGAAAATGTTTCCGCTGTGAAAAAAGAAGGCATAGCTGTACAGCTCGCCGTCTTCATACAAGCCCCAGCCCTCATACCTGCCCGCCTGCAGCTGGCGCCGGATGCTGCGCCACGAGCGTATCTCGTCCTTTGGGAACGCCTCAGGAAACAGACGGGTATAGATATCGTACATCTCGCTTTCATCCAGTTTGTGTATCCGCTGCATGGGTATCTCCTCCTTCTTCATGCAGAATAGCCATTCAGGCCGCATGCCGAGCGCACATGCCGGGCATGGCGTCAGCCTTGTAATACCCTGTTTTGACAGACGGGCAGCCCGGCGAGGCCAGAAGGCCCGTCTCGGTGCAGTAATTGGCCTGCACCACGCCCTGTGCAGTGGGGAAGGCCTTTGCCTCCAGCCCGCTTTGGGCGCGCCGCATCACCCAGCTCCATGCGCGGATAGGCGCCGAGGTGCCTGCGCTGGTGTTCAGCGCAAAGCCGGAATCGTAGCCATACCAGGTGGCCGTCACATAATAGGGCGTGAGGCCCACAAACCAATAGTCCCTGTTGTCGGACGTGGTGCCTGTTTTGCCGATGCAGTCCATACCGCCGCCCGCAGAATAGCCGCTGGCCGTGCCGCGCCCCTCCATCACGCCGCGCAGAAGGCGGTTCATCACATAGGCGGTGTCTTCGTCTAGCACGCGGCGGCTCTCCACCTGCGGCTCCAGCAGCAGCTTGCCGTAGCCTGTCTGCACGCTTTCAAAGCAGTGCGGCGTGGTGTAAATGCCGCCGGAGCCAAACATCATATACGCCGCCGCCAACTCATACGGGGTGACGCCATAGGTAGAAGAGCCAAGCACCATGGGGCCCGCATCCCTGTCCTGCGGCACAAAGCTGGTGATGCCAAGCTGTTGTGTGACAAAGCTGTAAATGCTGCGTATCCCCGCCTCCTCACCCACGCGCACGGCCACCGTGTTCACGCTTTCGGCCAGGGCATCCGCCACTGTAATCTCCTTCTGGGTATATACCTTCGTCACATTGGCGGGCCAGGGCTTCAGCTCGCCAGTTTTCTCGTCTTCCTCCATGCGGACGTAATCGTCCAGAAACAGGGTTGACCAGTTTATCTTGTCCTGCGCAAGGGCCAGCGCATAGGCGCCGATGGGCTTCATGGTGCTGCCCACCTGGCGCACAGCGTCCGTGCCGCGGTTAAACACGCGGCTGCCCTCCTTTTCATCCAGCCCGCCCACCACGGCGCGCAGGCGGCCGTCGTAGTCCAGCGTCACCATGGCGGCCTGCGCGCGCTCTGTCACCTGCTGCGTCACAGGCTGGCCGTTTTCATCCAGCACACGCTTGCCGTCCTCATCGTATACATAGGCCTCCGTCTGCACGCCGCCCCGCGGGAAGAAGCCGCCGGTAAGCATGCCCTGCTCCATGACGGCCTGCAGGTCCGGGTCTACCGTGGCATAAATGCGCAGGCCGCCGTTGTACAGAAGGTTTGTTGTGGCGGCTCTGTCCAGGCCGTATTCCTCCATCAGGCCGTCCGATACGTCTTCAATGAGCTTATCGGTGAAATAGCTGGTGGTCTGCGTTTTTTTCACTTCCACACTGCCCGGCGAGGTGGCGACAGGCTGGGCCGTGGCCTCGTTGTATTCTTCTTCGCTGATATAGCCCTGCTGCCACATCTCATACAGGATATAATCGCGCCGGGCAAGGTTGTTGTCTGGGTGGGTGAGCGGGTCGTAGCGGGCGGGGTTTTTGGTGATGCCCGCAAGGCTGGCGCACTCGGCCAGCGTCAGCTCGCTCACCGGCTTGCCGAACAGCTTCATGCTTTCTGCCTGTACGCCCGCGGTATTCCCTGTGAAGCCCGCTACGTTCAGGTAGGCCTCCATGATCTCGTCCTTTGCATATTCGCGCTCCAGCATCAGCGCGCGCCATATCTCGCGCACCTTGCGGAAATAACCGGAGATTCCGTCGTTGTTTTCATCCCGCGTCAGGTTTTTTACCACCTGCTGCGTGATGGTAGAGGCCCCCTGCTTGATGCCGTCCTCCCCGCCAAAATAAGTGCCGGTGAACATGTGCTTTACTTCATTCAGCACGGCGAACACGGTTCGCTTCCAGTTTACACCGTGGTGCTCGTAAAAGCTTTGATCCTCCACGGCAATAAAGGCATAAATCAGGTTTTGGGGCACGTCCTCAATGTCCACCCATTGCTTTTGCTGGGTTGCCTCAAGGCGCGCATATTCCTCCCATTCGCCCTGAGTGTTCTGCGCATAGATGATGCTGGCATCTTTATGGGGAAGCTGGGCAAGGTCCAGCCAGAGAAAGTCGTTCCGTGTGGCCCAGGCCAGATATGCGCCCATCGCCGTGCCCACACACACTGCCAGCACGGCGGCAGCCGCCAAAAGCTTTTTCCACATGCGGCCCTTTTTCCTTTTTGCCCTTTTGCCCGCCTGCACGCCGGTGCCGCCGTGCTGGGGGGCGGCGCCGCCTGCCTGCGCGGGCCGCTGTGCGCCTTTTCTCACGCTGCGGCCCGGGCGCGTATTTCCGCCCGCCTGCGCGCTTTGGCCCTGCGCGGCGCGCGCCTGCCCCGCGGCCGGGGCGCCCGGTGCAGAAAATGGCAGGTCGCCTGCGCCGTCCCTCAGGGCGTCAAAGCCCTCGAACCTATCCTGCTGTGCGGGCCCGGCCTGCCCTGCCGCGCGCAGCGCGGCCT
>PPYE01597610.1_pt1 | contig 16706 bp, 18 predicted proteins | sample 1559881 | NCBI WGS metagenome assembly PPYE01 (sample SAMN08240022, study PRJNA423297) | Human gut metagenome, whole genome shotgun sequencing project. | reverse complement strand
GACAAAATCCCCGCCGGCATGATGGGCCTTGACATCGGGCCCAAAACGCGCGAGCTGTTCGCCCAGGCCGTGAAGGACGCCAAGACAGTTGTGTGGAACGGCCCCATGGGCGTGTTTGAAAACCCCGTGCTGGCCGCTGGTACAAAGGCCGTGGCGCAGGCTATGGCCGACACGCAGGCCACCACGGTGATTGGCGGCGGCGACTCTGCCGCAGCCGTGATGCAGATGGGCTTTGCGGACAAGATGACACACATCTCCACGGGCGGCGGCGCCTCTCTGGAGTATCTGGAGGGCAAAGAGCTTCCGGGCATCGCCTGCATCACCAACGCCTGATGCAAACCGCAGGGGCGCGCATCCCGCGCGCCCCTTTTCTGTGTTGACTGAATTGAAAAGGGAGAGATACTAATGAACAAGGCAAAGCGCAAGGCTATCATCGCCGGCAACTGGAAAATGAACAAAACCGCCACCGAGGCGGCCGCCCTCATCGGCGAGCTGGTGCCCGCCGTGAAAAACGCGGGCTGCGAGGTGGTTATCTGCACGCCGTTCACCAGCCTGTGCAAGGCGGTGGAGCTGTGCCGCGGCACCAATATCCATGTGGGCGCCGAAAATGTGCACTTTGAAAAAAGCGGGGCATTCACGGGCGAAATTTCCGCCGGTATGCTGGTGGACCTTGGTGTGGAATACGTCATTGTGGGCCATTCCGAGCGCCGCCAGTATTTTGCCGAGACGGACGAAACCGTGAACAAGCGCGCCAAGGCCGCCCTGACCGCGGGCCTGAAGGTGATTGTGTGCGTGGGCGAAAGCCTTGCCCAGCGCGAGCAGGGCGTGACGGAAGAGCTGGTGCGCATGCAGACGAAGATTGCCCTGCAGGGCGTTTCCGCCGAAGAGATGCAGCGCGTCGTCATCGCCTACGAGCCGGTGTGGGCCATCGGCACGGGCCGCACCGCCACCAGCGAGCAGGCGCAGGAGGTGTGCGCGGCCATCCGCAAAGTGGTGGGCGAGCTGTACGGCCAGGCTGTGGCCGAGGCCACCACGGTGCAGTACGGCGGCAGCATGAACGCCGCCAATGCAGATGAACTGCTGGAAAAGCCCGACGTAGACGGCGGGTTGATCGGCGGCGCCTCGCTGAAGGCGGACGCCTTCGGCGCCATCGTGGCCGCCGCCTCGAAATAAGCGCAGCATAACGTGCAGAAAGGAACCTGACATCTATGGCGAAAAAACCTCTGCTTCTTTGCATACTGGACGGCTTCGGCTGGGTGCCGCAGGAGACCTACGGCAATGCCATTGCAGCCGCCAAAACGCCGTATTTCGACAAACTGTTCGCAAGCTGCCCCTACACCACCATCGGCGCCTCCGGTATGAACGTGGGCCTGCCCGATGGCCAGATGGGCAACAGCGAGGTGGGCCACACCAATATCGGCGCGGGCCGCATCGTGTATCAGGAGCTCACCCGCATCACCAAATCCATTGCGGACGGAGACTTTTTTGAAAATGAGGCCCTTGTTTCGGCTATGCGCACAGCGAAAGAGAACGGCAAGGCCCTGCACCTGATGGGCCTGCTTTCCGACGGCGGCGTGCACAGCCACAACGTCCATTTGTACGGCCTTCTGGAAATGGCAAAGCGCATGGGCCTCACAAAGGTGTATGTGCACGCTATCATGGACGGCCGCGACGTGCCGCCGGACTCCGGCCTTGGCTTTATCAAAGAGCTGCAGGCAAAGCTGGACTCACTTGGCGTGGGCACCATCGCCTCTGTGACGGGCCGCTACTATGCCATGGACCGCGACAACCGCTGGGATCGTGTGGAAAAGGCCTACGCCGCCTTTGTGTACGGCGAGGGCAACCGCGGCACGCCTGTAGAAGTGATGGAAAAGAGCTATGCCGAAGGCGTGACGGATGAATTTGTGGTGCCTGCCGTGACATGCGAGGGCGGGCGTGTGGCCGAAGGCGACAGCGTCATCTTCTTCAACTTCCGGCCGGACCGCGCCCGCGAGATTACCCGCACCTTTGTAGATGACGCATTCACTGGTTTTGTGCGCCGTTATGGGCGTTTTCCGGTGCACTATGTGTGCTTCACACAGTATGACGCCACCATGCCCAACGTAAGCGTGGCTTTCCGCCCGCAGGTGCTGACGAACGTACTGGGCGAGTACCTTGCCAAAAACGGCAAGACGCAGCTGCGCATTGCAGAGACGGAAAAATATGCCCACGTAACCTTCTTCTTCAACGGCGGCGTAGAGGCCCCCTTTGAAGGGGAGGACCGCGCCCTCATCAACAGCCCAAAGGTGGCCACATACGACCTGCAGCCCGAAATGAGCGCCTACCTTGTGGCAGATGAATGTGTGCGGCGCATTGAAAGCGGCAAGTACGATGTCATTATTCTGAACTTTGCCAACTGCGACATGGTGGGCCACACCGGCGTGTTCAGCGCCGCCGTAAAGGCCGTGGAGGCCGTGGACGAGTGTGCAGGCAGGGTGATTGACGCGGCGCTGGCCGCAGGCGGCGCCGTGCTGCTGACGGCAGACCACGGCAATGCCGATAAAATGTACGACCCGGACCCCGAGCACCCCTTCACCGCGCACACCACCAACCCCGTGCCCTTCCTGGCGGCGGGCCTGGGCGATGTGAAGCTGCGCCAGGGCGGCGTGCTGGCTGACATTGCCCCCACCATGCTGAAGGTGATGGGCCTGCCCCAGCCCGAAGAAATGACGGGCAAAAGCATCATCGAATAAGCGCTTGCCAAAAATTGCACAGGGCCGCTTCTCTTTGGAGAAGCGGCCCTGTTTTTCTTGCGGCCCCTTTGCCGCATCCGTTCAAAAATTTGCTGCAGATACAAAACGTGCCTGCAACCAAATGTGCACGGCGCGCGTATAGAAGGGTGAAATGCATTTCGCACACACAAAAAAGGAGGTGAGGGCGCTTGGAAGAGCACTTTTTGCTGGCGCGCCTTCAACACAAAGATGAAAATGCCCTGGCGCAGCTGATAGACCAATATGCCGGGTATGTGCTGGCCACCGTGCGCGCGGCAGGGGCTGGAGCGCTGGCCGAGGCCGATTTGGAGGAGGCCGCGGCCGACACATTTGTAAAGCTTTGGGGCGCGGCCGCAGGTGTGCGGCCGGAAAAGGGCAACCTGAAAGCCTACCTTGGCGCCATTGCCCGCAACGAGGCACGCAATCGCGTGCGGCGCGCTAGGCCGGTGCTGCCGCTGGAAGAGGACTTTCTGTCGCCGGCCGACTGGCAGGCACAGCAGGCACTGGAAGAGCAGGAGCAAGCCGTGCTGGTGCGCCAAGCGCTGGAGATGCTGGAGCCCGCCACAAAAGAGGTTTTTCTGCGCTATTACTACCAAAGACAGAAAACGGCGCAAATTGCCGAGGAAATGCAGATGAACGCTTCCACCGTGCGCAGCCGCCTTGCAAGGGGGCGCGCCGCGCTTCGCAAAGCATTGCAGGAAAGGGGAATATCGCATGAAGACATGGTTTGAATGGATGGACCGCTGCTATGCCCCGCCCGTTGAAGAGGCTTTGGGCACGCAGCAAGAGGCCGCCCGGCTGAAAGAAAAGGTGTTTGCACAGCTGCACAGCCGTCCGGCGCCTGCCGCCGCGCCCGCGGCGCAGCCCGTCCGGCCGCGCAGGCTGCGCCGCATGGCCGTGCTGGTGGCAGCGGCCGCCATGGCCTGCTGCGTGGGTGCAGGCGCCATGGCGGCCGCCGGGTTTCCGTGGCAAAGCGTGTTTGGGCAGTTTTTTGGCCTAGCCGCACGCAGCCAGGCCACAAGCCTTGGCATGCCGGGTGAGGGGCTGGCCCTCACCGCCACAGATAACGGCTGCACGCTGACGCTGAACGGCGCCTTGTTTGACGGCGAGGTGCTGTATCTGCCGCTGACGCTTACGTTTGAAAACGGCATGCCGGCCCAAGGCCTCACCTACTATGCCTGGGGCGAGGCACAGGGCATCGCAGGTTCCGGTTCTGTACCAGTATCGGCAGACGAAGCCTCGGCCGGGAACGCGGTAAATTTGATGTGCAAGCTTAGCGGGGCGGGCCTTCAAAGTGGGCAAACGCTTACCTGGGATGTATTTTATTTATTCGGCAATCGCTGGTATGCGGGCAGCGACGGCCAAGCCCCCTATACGCAGACGGAATGGGAGCAGGAGGGCCAATGGAGCTTTACCTTCACCGTGCCGCAGGTTAAGCCGACCGTCCAGCTTGCCGTGCCCCAGGCCGCGGCAGACCCGGCCACCGGCATTGCCATTGCACAGGTGCGCCTTACGCCCATGCGCGTGAGCGTGGTGTTTGACGGCCTGCCGGACGACGCCGGGGTGCGCGATGCCCTTAGCCGCGCACAGATTATTCTGCACATGGCGGACGGCAGCACCCGCACCATGGGCACATGGGAAAACAATGTGCGCACCGCCGAAGGCAGCATAGATGCGGCCGCCTCGCCCATTGGCCGCGCCTACTATGAAGTAAGCTGTGAATACGGCGAATTGCTGGACCCTTCCCTTATTTCTGCGGTGGAGGTAAACGGCTGCCTCATTCCCGCCGAATAGGCCCCGCCTGCCAAAACCAACCGGCGCACAAAAGCGCTTTGACGGTGCAAGGCGGCCAGCTTCCCGTTTCAAAGGCCATGGGGTTCCCGTGACAACATGCCAAAAGGCCGCTTTCCCAGCGGGAAAGCGGCCTTTTGGCAAAGCTGGCTTGACATCCATTGCAAAGCGCACTATACTAAAATTGCAAAGCAAGCTTTGCAAGGAGTGCATGTGTATGAAGACGAATATCCCCGCCCTGCGCAAGGCCCGCAGGGTGAGCCAGGAGGAACTGGCGCGGGCCGTGGGCGTCACACGGCAGACCATCACCTCCATTGAGGTGGGCAAATACACAGCCAGCCTTCCTCTTGCGCACAAAATCGCCGTTTACTTCGGCCTCTCTATTGAGGAAGTGTTTCTGTTTGAGGAGGAATGATACATGGAACAGGAAAAATTGACGCAGTTTCGCCATACTTTATGCCAGCGCATCCGGCTGGGCACCGCTTACGCCTGCCTTGTGCTGGTGCTGCTTGCCCTTGGCGCGTTCACCGCACAGCACGGCTGGTACCGCGGCTTTCTCACCGGCCTTCTCTCCGGCATTGACATCGTGGTGATGATATGCGTGGCGCGCTGGCGGGCCATGCTGCGCGGCACGCCGGACGCGCAGCGCAGGCTGGAGGAAGCCTGCCGCCGCGAGTACGATGAGCGTGCGCAGTTCTTATGGCAGAAATCGGCCCGCGGGGCCGTGTGGGGCACTTTGGCGCTGCTTTTGCCCGCAGGCGTTGCGGCCCTGTATTTTTCCCGTGCAGCAGGCCTTGCGCTGATGGGTGCGGCTTGCGTGCCCCTTCTGATAAACAAAGTGCTTTACTTTGCGCTTTCAAACAAGTATTAAGCGCGCCCACGGCGCGCCATGGGCCGGAAAGGCGCAAGAACCGGGGCTGCCCGGCACCAGGCGGCCCCGCTTTCATTCGGCAAAGGCGGCGGTTTGATTCGGCCCTGTAAGGCTATTGCCGGCAAATGCCCAACACGCATCGAATTTTGCTTTGTCCGCTTCGCTCCATGCTGAAAGCGAAAACTTTTTTACAGGATGCCTCCACCGGAACAGGCGGCGGCTTCCCCAGCTCAAGATACAGGTGCAAATTCGATAACCGCGCAGTTGGATATGGGCGGCAATGCTCCTGCATGGAAGGCATATCCGGCGGCCCGTTGCCGCTGCGCCTTGCCTGGTTTTACGGGCAAGGCGCCTGCATTCGAAACAAAGCCAATAGTGGATTTCACAGGCAATGCTCCGTGTATAGAACCCAAACCCAGGCCGGATTGTACTGGCACGCCTCAAGAAAAGCACTCCGCCGCTGTTTTGGCACAGACGGGGTACCACATGCAGAAGAAGGATAACAGCGGGCTGACAGGCACAGACAGTAAAAACCTGAGGGACCTGCGCAAACAGCAGGCACAGCCTGCGAGCACGATTCTGCCGCCCAAATTCCAAGCCCGGCCCTATGCCGCCACAGGCATTACAAAGAAGTACATCAGTACAAAGTGGCAGGCGCTGCCCGCCATCACGAACAGGTGAAAAATTTCATGTGTGCCAAAGGCCTTATGGCGCGCATTGAACAGCGGCAGTTTTAGCGCATAGATAACGCCGCCTGCCGTATAGATGATGCCGCCTGCCAGAAGCCAGCCAAACCCTGCTGGCGAAAGCGCCCGCACAATGGGCACCACGGCAAACACGCACAGCCAGCCCATGGCGATATACAGCACAGAGGAAAACCATTTCGGGCATGTAATCCACAGCGCCTTTATGGCAATGCCCGCCAGCGCCACTGCCCACACAGCTATGCACAGCGCGGTGCCCTGCGGCCCGCGCAATGTAATGAGGCAGATGGGTGTATAGCTGCCTGCAATAAGCACAAATATCATCATATGGTCCAGCTTGCGAAGGCGGCGGTTCACTTTATCTGTGGAATCCACTGTATGGTACGTTGTGCTGGCCGCATACAGCAGCACCATGCTCAGCGCAAACACCGTCATGGCAATGAAATACAGGCGGCCCGGTTCCCGTGCGGCCTTCACAAGCAGCGGCACCGCCGCCAGGGCCGCCATGACACAGCCCGCAAAATGCGTCAGTGCGCTGGCCGGGTCTTTTATTTTCTGCAGCATATCCACCGTACCCTTTCCGAAAAAGCATTTCCGATCATTATAATCTAGTATTTAATACTAGATATTGTTATTTATTATACTATCATATGGCAAATTTAATTTCAAGCCTTCTCTTGTGAAACTTTCTTATTTTATGATGCACAGGCCCAGCGCGCCGCAGATATGCACACGAAAAAGCCCTCCGGGGCGGCCGTCTGGCCGCCCCGGAGGGCTTTTTCACCTGCTGAAAATACGGGCCCGCAGGGCCCCCGTTTATACACAGATATCCTTTTTGCAAAACACGGCGCCGCCAAGCACAAACAGCGCAAGGCCCACCGCCATCAGCACAGCACAGCCTGCCGCTGCGCCAGCCTCCCCCGCCAGCAGGGCCTGCTGGTCGAACAGGGCCAGCGGCGTGCAGTTTTGCAGCCAGCTGAACTCATCGCCCACATCTGCCAGCATCTGCACCAGAATGCATACTGTACATGCCCCGGCGCCCACACCGGCGGCGGTACGCGCATCACGGAAGGCGCAGCTGGCCAGAAAGCACACGCCCGCAAAGGCCATTTGAAGGCATAAAAGCCCTGCGTTCAGGCGCAGAAAGGCAGCCACGTCCAATTGGCCGGGAAACATCACCTGCGCCGTCAGCGCACAGAAGGCAAAGGCATACATCACACACACCACGGGTACCGCGGCCAGTGCCAGCGCCTGTGTGGCGGCTATTTTTGCTCTGCCGGCTGGGGCGGCCAGCAGGTAGGCGGCAGCCCCCGTATCTACCCAGCGGGCCACCAGGCGCGTGGCGGCAATCACTATAAGAACCATGGGAAACACAATATACAAAAAGCCGTACAGATAATTCGAAAGAAACTGTGTAAGCGTCTTGCCCGCATCCAGCATGCCGAAGGCCGCAAACAGCTGCGGCATGCTTTCAGCCATCATCTCAAGGCTTTCCCCCAGCTTGGGGTCGAACATTGCCGTAATCATACCGCCGTACAGGCTCATTACAGCCAGAAAGACAATGCCCAGCTTCACATGGCCGCGAAGGCTGTGGCGAAATAGAGCCAGATTCACTTTTCCTCACCCCCGTAAAAATGCATAAACAGTTCTTCCAGCGTCTGTGCACGCACAGAAAGATCCTCCACCTTGTATGCCGCAAGGCGCTTTATCACGGCATCTGCCTGCGAGGCAGCCACAGGCAAGGTCACATATGCGCCCTGTGCCCCTGCGCCCGCAAATTCTGCTGCAAACTGTGCGGCCATGGCCGGCGTTTCAAACCTTACTGTAAAATATTTGCGCTTTGAGTGAGAAAGCGCCTGCATATCCTTTACAGCTGCGATATGCCCGGCGCGGATAATGGCCGTGCGTGTACATGTCTTTTCCACTTCCTCGAACATATGTGAAGAAAGCAGAATGGTCTTGCCCTTTTTCTGTTCTTCCTGCAGCAGCTCTACAAAGCGGCTCTGCATCAGCGGGTCCAGTCCGCTGGTGGGCTCATCCAGCACATACAGCTGCGGGTCATGCATAAAGGCACACACAATAGCCACCTTCTGCTTTGTGCCCTTAGACATCTTTTTCAGCTTTGCGCCTGTATCCAGCTCGAAATATTCCGCCAGCTGTTTGGCACGCGCAAGGCTGCGCAGGCCGCGGTACTGTGCCAGAAAGCGTATAAACTGCCCACCTGTCATATCAGAGGGGAAGGATGTCTCGCCCGGCAGGTATCCCACACGCGCCTGTAGTGCTGCACAGGCAAAGGGATCCTGCCCGAACAGCCGCACAGTGCCGCTGTCCGGCCGGATAAAGCCCATCATCTGGCGGATAGTAGTTGTTTTTCCTGCGCCGTTCGGCCCCAGAAAACCCAGAGTTTCCCCATCTTCCATTTTCAGGCAGAGGTCGAACACGCCTCTTCCCTTATAGTTTTTTGTCACATGGTTCCATTCCGCAATCGCAGCCATGAAACCGCCTCCTTCCTCCGGCGGGCAAGCGCCCGCTGTGTTCACACATATTCCTGCCGGTAGCTCATGCGGCGGAACCACTGCGCCCAGCTGCGGTATTCTGCCAGCATGTCCTCCAGGCAAAGCGGCACACCTTGGCGCAGCTTCTCATTCAGATACCCCTCGGCCATCCACGTCATCATGTGCAGCACCTGCTGCGGGTCTGCCTCCGGCTTAAATTTAGAAAGGTCCACATGCCCGAAGTATTTGTCAAACCCGCCCAGCAAATCACTGTCCAGCCGTTTCCGGGCGGCCCGCTGCGCCTCTGTTTCCCCGGCGTAATACACGCGCATGGAATATTCCATCAGGTAAGGGGCACGGGCCACCAGCGCCAGCTTTACCCTTGCGCCCAGCTCCATCAGTTCAAAAAAATCTGTAACGCCCTCAAACTGCACGGCCCTCAGCTCGTGCATCATCAGCGCCTCCACATAGCTGTAACACGCCTCATACAGCGCCTGCTTGTTTTTGAAATAGTAAAACAGCAGCCCTTTCGAGATGCCGGCCTTCATAGCGATAGCCTCGGTAGACGCGCGCTTATAATCGCTGTGCGCAAACACCTCCAGCGCGGCATTCAGAATATGCCGCTGCCTTTCTTTTGGCAGCCGCCCGAACGCCTTTTCCATCCGCCCGCCTCCTTTCTGCTTTCCATTATAGAGTTTTGACCGGTTTGAACAAGGCCCCTTTACAAAAAACAAACGCCGCAGAAATGAAATTTCTGCGGCGTTTGCATTTGTGTGATCTCAGTGTGCCCTGCCCGCAGCCAGCAAAGCCTGCACAACCGAGCGCTGCTGGCCGCGCGAAAGGCGCGCAGAGCCGCATGCGGCGCGGCAAAGTGCCGCCGCGCCCTGCACAAGCTCCGGTGCGCGCACATGCACACGGGCATGCGGGTTTGAAAAATAGACAGCGCCCCAAACAGGGCATGTCTCCCCGGCATTTTGCAGTGCAGCGCGCACAATGGCCACCTGCCGCCGGTTCTGCGCTATGGGGTTCGTCACGTTTTTTTCTATCTGCTGGCCTCCCCGGCCCGGCCGCGTCTGGCGCCAGGCCGCCGCCTGCTCTGTGCCGAAAATGTCCCCCGCATAATGCTTCACTTCCACCACACAGACGCCGCCGGGCCCCACCACAGCGGCGTCCAGCTCTGTTCTGCGGCCATGTGCCTGCATGGGCACATTACACAGCACCACATATCCCTGCGGCAGGCCTTTCAGGACGGCCTCGGCCCGCTTTTCCCCCTCGCGCCCGCTTGCAAGGCGGCGGATGGCAGCGCCGAGGCACGGGCATGCAGCCGCACACACAGCGGCCGCGCACAGCAGCCATATGCGCCATGTCCCGGAAAGCCACGCGCCGGCCAGCGCGCACGAGCACAGCACGCTGGCCGCTGCAAGCCCGGCCCACAAGCCCGCCAGCGCGGCGCGCGTGCCGCCGCGGCAATGCTTCAGCCTGGCCATTTATTCCACACCGAAACGGTAAATGGTGGTTTCGTGATACTCCTCCTCAGGGCGAAGCACCACGCCGGGGAATTCCGGGTGAGAGGGCGTGCACGGGTAATGCTGCGTCTCCAGGCAAAAGGCCTGCTTATCTGCATGGGGGCCTCCCGTTTTTCCGTCCACACCGTCCTGAGAAAGGAAATTCGCCGTATAAAGCTGCATGCCGGGCTGGGTGGTGAACACCTCCATGCTGATGCCAGTTTTATATGCATACGCCTTTGCCGCCAGCGCCAGCTGGCCAGGCTGTTTATCCAGCACAAAGCAGTGGTCGTACCCATGGGCCATGGCAAGCTGGCCGCCGTCGTCCTCCTCCCTCAGGCCCGCACCGATCAGCTTGCCTGCGCGGAAGTCAAACGGCGTGTCCTCTACGCCCAGAATGCGCCCAGTGGGGCACGTCTGTTCATTTGCCTCCAGAAAACGGCCGGCGGAAATGGTAAGCCGCTGCTCCAGCACGCTGCCGCTGGCATACCCCTCCAGATTGAAATAGCTGTGGTTTGTCAGGTTCACAAGGGTGGCCTCATCCGTGACGGCAGTGTAATCCATCACAAGGGCGTTATCCTCCGTAAGGGTATAGGCCACGCCCACCTCCATATTGCCCGGAAAGCCGTCTTCACCCGCCGGGCTTTCCTCCTTCAGCACAAGGCGCTGCGCGCCGTCCCCCAGCGTCTCGGTGCGGCCCTGAAACACCTTGCGGCCGAAGCAGCCGTGCAAGTGGTTCGGCCCATCGTTCGCCTCCAGCTCATAGCGCCTGCCGTCCAATTCAAATGCCGCACCTTCTATGCGGTTCGCATACCGGCCCACCAGTGCGCCCAGGCTGGCCGTGCCCGCCTCGTAGCCCGCCAGGTTTTCATAGCCCAGCACCACATCGCGCAGGCCGCCTGTTTTATCCGGCACAAAAATGTGGGTGACGGCGCAGCCGTACTCAATGACACACACGCGCATGCCGCGTGCATTTTCCAGTGTATAACGGTATACATCCCTGCCGTCTTTCGTTCTTCCATAATATTCGCTCGTGATAGACATGGTGTTGTCCTCCCGGTGTTTTCCGGCGCCTGCGGACGCCTTATTATTATCATACTACCGCATTTTTGTGAAAAAAGAAAGGCCGCAGAAGATGCCTGCGGCCTTTCCTGTATACAATTTCACCTGTCCGGCGCACTCTTACGCCTTTACACCCGTTTTGGGGTTGGCTTTTGCAGAGCCCGGAGCGGCAGGTGCCGGGGCAGAGGGCTTGTCCTGCGGCTTTTCCTCCGGCTTGGGGTCCGGCTGTGCATTTTTGTCCTCAGCCGTCACTGTGCCGTCCTCGTTCACCTTGATGACAAGGTTGCTGTCCGCACTGTTAACAGCATTTTTCACTTCTTCTTTGGAAACCTGCTTTACATCCACAGATATCACATGTTCCAGCCTGTCCGATTCAAAGGTTCCCTGCAGCGTCACCTTCGGGGCGCTGGCCACGCCTGAGCCTTTGCCGAGCTCAATGCCGCCTCTGTCTGTGTTCTCGCCGCCGTTGCCCCTGAACGTCATATCCTTCATGGTTACAGTGGAGCCATTCACCAGCACGCCGTTGAACTTGCCGTTCACGGCTGTCACCTTCTCCAGCGTCACATTTTCCACGTTGTAAACATGCACGGCATATTTGCCCACATTTTTTGCATCTACTGTGACATTTTGAAGCGTCACACCACCTGCCATTATATTTACCACATGATTTTCACCAAGCTGCTCAGCCGCTTTCAGCGTGTAACCTGCGCCGTCCAGCGCAACGGGCTGGGTGACATTCAGCGTTTTTGTTAATGTCACATCACCGCCAAGGGTGACTTTTGTAATCTCTATATTGGCGTTGTTGCACATTGCCTCCAGCGAAGCTTCACTGTTGGTTGCCAGCACAGTCTGGCCGCCTTTGTTCTCTGCCGTTAGAAGTTTTACAGCTTCCAGCCCTTTCAACGCACTGGTCTGTGCACCATCAAAACGCACTGTAACACCATCTGCCAACGCCCCCATGGTAAGCTCCGGTGTGCCGTTTGCCAACTCTATATCACTGAAACGGTTGCCGGTGAAGGTGCACGAGGCATCTGTTTTCACTTTGGCGCCGTTGTTTACCAGCAAGCCTGAGTAAAGGCCATTGTTCATGGCAACGCCTGCCAGTTCCGCCCCTGTTCCTTCTCCATACGCCTGCACGGCATATCTTACCTTTTGATCGGCATCTACCGTCATATTGATCAGTTTACCGCTCGCCAGCACTACATAGTTTCCGCTGAAAGATTCAGCCGCCATCAAGGTTTTGTTTGCGCCATCCAGTGTGACCCCCTGAGGCACCGTCACGGGAGCTTCAAGCGTAATATTATCCCCCAGCGTCACTGTGTCGCCGGGCCGTGCACTGCTCAGTGCCTCTCTCAGCCCCGAATCGTCAGTTATCCCAGCTTCTGCAGGCGGCGTGTTCTCTTCGCCCTCTGCGAAGGCGGGCACGGCAAAAAGCACAGCCGCCATGCATAAAGCCAGCAGCAAAACGAATGTCTTTTTCATGGTTTTCCTCCTGATTTTCTTTTTCGCGGCTGTGAAAAACCGCCAACTTCATTTTTAATATATGACAATATCTCACAGTTGTCAAGAGAACTGTGAAAATTCTTCAAATAAAACCTTATACTCATCGGGATATTCCATATTAATAAAGGTAACGATACATCTTGTAACCAATAAGGAGGGCCTGCATGAAGGGTGAATTGCTGCAGGAGCTTCGGCGTGACAAGGGCTTATCCCAAAAAGAGCTTGGGGCGCTGCTTTCGGTGTCTCCATTCACGATTTCCAGCTATGAGTGCGGCCACAGCGACCCGGACGACGAAGCCAAAGTAAAGCTGGCAAAAATTTTTGACATTTCTGTTGATTACCTTCTGGGGCTGGTGCGCGAGCCGTGCTCATACCGGCGCGACGCCTCGTATGTGTACCGCCGCGACGAGCGCACCATCCAGCTTCCGGCCGGTTTTTCGCCGCAGGAGGTGCAGCTTGTGCGCCAGTTTGTTGCTTTTGTGCAATATCAGAAGGAGGCGCAGCAGCGCGGCGATTGTCCCTGAAAACAGCGCGGCATGCAGCAGGCCCCCGGCAGGTGAGAAAGCCTGCCGGGGGCCTGTTTTGGTCTGCTTTAGCGAAACGTCAGCCCCCGGCTGTGCCGGGAGGAGTAAAAAGGCTTTCGCTGTCAGTTTCAAGCGAAGCGGGATGGTATTCCACACCCAAAAGATGCAGCACACAACGGGAAGGCCCCCCGTTTGCGGGAGGCGGGGCAAGTGATGCAGGATACAGAGTTATTCAGTGCCTCCTGAGAGGCTTGCCGGTATATGCCCTTCCAGGGCTTACGCAAGCCCCAGGCTTTGCCGGGGGCCTGACTTTCCTCGCTCATCCGTTTGCCAGCATTCCCAGCGAGAGGCACAGCCGCGCTGCCGCGCGCTTCGTGGCATCGGCGTCGCCAAAGGCGGAAAGGCGGAAATATCCCTCGCCCTCTGCGCCAAAACCCGCGCCCGGTGTGCCGGAGATGCGCGCAGTGTGCAACAGATGCTCGAACAGCGCCCACGAGCCCATGCCGCGCGGCGCTTCGAGCCACAGGTAAGGGCTGTTTCTGCCCCCGCAGTACCACACGCCTGCCTGTTCCAGCGCCGCGGCGAGCACCTGCGCGTTTTTGCGGTAAACCTGAAGGTTTTTGCCCACTGCCGCGCGCCCTTCACAGCTCAGCGCGGCGGCTGCCGCGCGCTGGACAGGGTAAGCCACCCCGTTGGTGGAGACGGCGCGCCAGCGCGCATACAGCCCGCGCAGAGGCACGCCGCCGGCGCGCAGCGCCTGTGGCACCACCGCCCACCCGCAGCGCAGGCCCGTGAAGCCCGCGCTTTTTGAGAAAGAGCCTATCTCAATGGCACATTCCCTGGCGCCCTCCACCTGATAGATGGAGCGCGGCAGCGCCTTATCCTGTATAAACGCCTCGTAGGCCGCATCGAACACCAGCAGCGCGCCGTGCCCCAGCGCCCAGCGCACCCATGCGGCAAGGCCGTCCATGCTGTAGGCAGCGCCTGTGGGGTTGCCCGGGCTGCACAGATATACAATATCGGCCTGGGTATCCGGCCCTGGCAGAGGCAGAAAGCCGTTTTCCCGCGTGGCCGCCAGAGTTTGCACCCGGCGCCCGCACACAAGGTTTGTGTCCACATATACAGGGTAGACCGGGCTTGTCACCAGCACCGTATTTTGCGGCGAAAACAGGGCCAGAATGGCGGAAAGGTCGCTTTTTGCGCCGTCGGAGACAAAAATATCCTCCGGCGAGATGCGCGCGCCCAGCCGCGCATACCGCGCCGCCAGCGCCTCGCGCAGAAAGGCATACCCCTCTGCGGGGCCATAGCCGCGGAAGGTTTCGCGGCGGCCCATTTCCGCAGACGCCGCGCGCAAAGCACGCACCACAGGCGCGGCCAGCGGCAGCGTCACATCGCCCACCCCAAGGTCTGTCACGCGCACGCCGGGGTGTGCCTCGCAGAATGCGCGGGTGCGCGCGCGCACCTCGGAAAACAGGTAGTTTTCCCCCAGACGGGAAAAATTCAGATTCGGCTGCATGTTACTTCCCCTTTGTCTTTTGTGAAAACGGGCAAAGGCCCTGCTGCAGCATATGCCCCGCCGCAAAAAAACAGAACCCCAAAGCGCGCCGCGCGCCCTTTGGCCCGGCTCTTTGAAGCAGCCGCTTTGCCTGTACAGGCATGGCCGCCTTCTTTCGGGAAGCAATGGGCGGGCAAAGCGCGCGCCGCATATGCCCCGCTTTGTGCACAGGGCCGCGCCGCGCGGGGGCGCCCTGTGCTTTTTACGGCCGCAGCAGCAAAGGCTTGGCTTGTGCGGCCTTTGCCGGGAAGATGCACGCTGCGCGGGCAGAAAGCGGCCCTTTCAGGCGCGCTGCCGCAAGAAAGCATCGCCCCCCGGAAGACAGTTTTGCGCACAGCCTCCTCGGCTTCCCTCAACAGCCGCAGAGGGCGCCAGCGGAAAGCTTCCCTGCCCTGCATCAAAAGCTGCCGTTTTCTGGACGCCGGGCGGTTTTGGCCGGGCAGCTTTCGAGGAACGGCGTGCGAAAAAGCCCGGCAGGCCCGCCGGGCTTTTCGCCTGCAGCAGGCGCTAAAAGCATCAGCCCAAGCCGGTGTTTTCTTGCGTCAACACGCCTTTCCGGCAACCTTTTTATATTTCTGCTTTGCCCTCAAACACGGCCTGTACGGGGCCTGTGAGCAAAAGCTGCCCCGCCTTTTCACGCACCCACAGCGTGCCACCGGGCATATGCACCGCTATGGTGCTGCCCCGCGCGCACAGCCCCAGCGCCCACGCACACGCCGCCGCGGCGCAGGCGCCCGTGCCGCAGGCCAGCGTCTCTTTGCTGCCGCGCTCGTATACCCGCACGCGCAGCTCGTTTTCCCCGCACAGCTGCGCAAACCCCGCGTTTGCCCCCGAAGGGAACCAGCCTGCATATGCCACGCGCGGGCCCAGCTTCTCCAGGCGCAGGGCCGCTGTGTCCGGCACGAACTGCACGCAGTGCACGTTGCCCACCGCCACACAGCTCACACAGCGGCTTTCGCCTTCAAATTCCAGCGGGCAGCCCAGCACCCGGCCCCGCAGGCCCGCAAGACCCATTTCCTCCGCCCGCCATTCGGGCGCGCCCATCTCCACCGTGTAAAGGCCGCCCTGTGCGCGCGCCACCGCGCGCACGCCGCTGTTGGTGCGCACCATCGCGCGCCCGCTTTGCGCCGTGAGCCTGCGCGCCATCAAAAGCGCCCCGGCACAGCGCACACCATTGCCGCACATGGCGCCCTCAGTGCCGTCTGCATTGAACATGCGCATACGCGCGTCCGCCCCTTCACAGGGCAAAAGCAGAATGATACCGTCCGCCCCAACGCCCGTATGGCGGGCACACAGGCGCGGTGCGGCCTGTGCCGCGGCGTGCGGCGCAGGCGCGGCGCCGGAAATGCCGTCCACATAAAGATAATCGTTGCCGCAGCCGTGCATCTTGACGAAGCCCATCTGCACAGCATATCCCTCCTTTTCCGGCACAGCGTGCCGGGCCGCGCTTTTTCACCGCACACGCCGGGCGGCACAGGCTGCCCGGCCCACATTTTGATTTCTATGCGCACGGCGGCGCAGGCATGCCCCGCCACGGGCCGGGCGGCATAAAACAGCCGTTTTCCAGCTCAAACGAGCGGGGCAGCCACATGCGCCGGGCCGCCCAGCGCACGGCGGAGCAGTATTTTTCATTTTCCGCTTGACAAGCACGGAAACGCCGATATAAAATGTAGTAGATATTTCGCCGCCCGTGCCGCCAAAAGGCCCGTGCAGCGCATATGGGAGGGAAAAAAGAAGTGGTTTTTGAACGCGTGCGTGAGATCATCTGCGACCAGCTCGATCTCGACGAGGATCGTGTTACGATGGATTCGAACCTCCTCGAAGACTTCGATGCGGACAGCCTCGACATCGTGGACTTGTCTATGACGCTGGAAGACCGCCTGTGCGTGCGCCCCACATCGGAGACGCTGTTCTGCGACCACTTTGCGCATGTGCTGCATTCCTGG
>PPYE01275702.1_pt1 | contig 16711 bp, 14 predicted proteins | sample 1559881 | NCBI WGS metagenome assembly PPYE01 (sample SAMN08240022, study PRJNA423297) | Human gut metagenome, whole genome shotgun sequencing project. | reverse complement strand
ATGGGTGCCCGTCCCTGGAACAGCCTCCGAAGGCGGAGGGTTTCATACTCCTCCGGCCCGATGGCATTTAACTGGAGGGTGGCCAACCGGAAGGCCAGATCTCTGGCCTGAGCCTCGTCTACTGGCGGGCGGTGTAGGAGCTCGTCCAGCCCCTGGCGCAGCTTCTTGGACTCCGCGGATGGTTCTGTCTCTGAGGCTGGGCAGGTAATAAGCTCCGGGCTCTGGATCAGGCGGTTCAGGAGGCCAAGTACCTGCCGTTCCACCCAGGCCGGTGGGCTGCCGCCGCACAGCTTCCGCAGTTCCTTCTGGGCTGGGCTCTTTTGGCAGGGCGTTGTCCGCTCCTGTCGCCGTGCCTGCACCATGTGGAACTGCGCCTCTGAGATGATGGACGGGAATCCACCCTCGCCGGTATACCGGCAATCCGCTAGGATACGGGCGGCCATATTCTTGTTCCAGGGCTTGTCCCCATCGTAAGGGACTCCCTGCTCCCGGAGCTTGTCCACCAAGGCGTTGTAGCTGGCCCCGGCCAGGTAGCTGTCGTAGATCCAGCGTACCGTCTCCGCCTCTGCCGGGTGGAGCACGATCTCCCCAAACTCCATTTTGTAGCCGAAGGGCCGCTTCCGGTTGCTCCCCATCATCTCACCGTCCGTTCTATGGGCTCTGTCAGCTCCAGGCCGTTGACCAGCCGGAATCGCAGGCGGTCGTTGCTCTCCACGATGATCTTGTCCACGAGCTCGCGAAACAGCTCCCCATCAAAGGCGTCCAGGAAGTCCGGCCCAGCCTCCAGAGCTTCGATCAGCTCCTGGGTCCGCTGGATCGTCTGATCCTCCTCGGACTCCAGGAAGCGTTCCTTCTCCAGCTTTGCGGCGCGGAGTTGTTCCGCCAGCTCGTTCCGGCGGGAGATAAAAATATCAGGGTCAACAAGCCCTTGTTGTTTGAGCTGGGCCAACAGTCGATCCTGACGGATGATGTCTGCAATTTTCTGGTTGAGTGCCACGATGTCCAGACTCCAGAGCAGCCTGCCCTTCCGGGCGCTCTGGAGGTCTGCAAGCAGTTGATGGAGGATGGGCATGCCTTGGTGCCGGAGCTTGTGGTACAGGCAAAGGAAGACGTTTTGTATGATATTTTCCGGGATCTGAAGGTTCGGGCACTTCTCATAGTCTGCATTATGGGTGCGGCACACATGATAGATAATCCCGTTATCCATTCGTGTCCGAAAGGCAGAGCTGCAATATCCGCACTCTAGGTACCCCCGCAGTGGTGACGGACATGCCTCTGCTTTGAAAAATTTCTCTTTTCGTTCCTTGAGTACCCTCTGCACCTGCTGGAATGCAGCATGGTCAATAATTGCAGGGTGTGTACATGGAACCAGGTATTTTGTTTTCTCTCCTCGATTGATCCGATAGTGCCTGGGAAGTGTAGCTGTCCGATAAGATTTCTGCCACAGGGAATCTCCCGTGTATGTTTCATTTTTTAGGATTCGTACAACTGCATGTACTGTCCACTGGTAGGGTTGCAGCACAGGATCGGTTTCCTGTCGCTCGCGCAGATCTTTTGCGATTTCTGCGGTATTCTTTCCGTTCAGAAAGTCGGCATAAATTTTTTGTACATATTTGGCCCGCTCATCGTCAATGATGGTCTTACCATTCCCATCTTTTTTATAGCCAAACGGGATGGATGAGGAGACAAATGTGCCGCGTGCCATCCGCTTTTGGATGCTCCAGCGGATATTGGCCGAGATGTTCTCGCTCTCCTTCTGATCCATCATGGCGAAGATGGCAGTCAGCAGCTCTCCAGCCAATTCAGAGGTGTCAATGCCCTGCTCCTCGAAGCACACCCCCACCCCCAGGGCCTTCAGCTCACGGACGGCCTCCAGGCATTCCTTGGCGTTCCTAGCAAACCGTGAGGAGGACTTCACCAGGACCTTGTCCACCCGGCCCAGGCGGCAGTCCGCCAGCAGCCGCTGGAAGTCGTCCCGCTTCTCCGCCGAGGTGCCGGTGATGCCCTTGTCCGCATACACGTCCACAAACTCCCACTCCGGGTTGTCGGTGATGAGCTCTATGTAGTAGGCATTCTGGGCGGCAAAGGAGTTGAGCTGGTCCTCCGAGCTGGAGCTCACCCGTGCATAAGCCGCCACCCGCAGCTTCCGGGCTCTGACCGGGTCGCTGGGCGGGATGGTGATCACCTGTGGCGCACTGCTCAACGCCAGGGAACCGCTGGTTTTCTTCTGCTCGTCCACGGAATCGCCTCCTTCCAGCAACACACAATACCAGCACCGCCGCAAAATATCCATATCCAAACGCAACAAAAATCAGGGAAAAAATATGACGTCCGCCCCGGTTTCTGCCCGGAGGCGGGCGGCGATCCTCCCGGCCTCTTTCCGGCTGACAAGGCCGGCGTTTTGAAGGTGACGAAGGAGGTTTACCATCCCGATATAGTTGATATTCTGGTTCATGATGAGGCCCCCATTTCAGGAGGAGGCCGCTCCCCAATGGGCAGGGAGCGGCCTCCTCTTCCTATCTTCTGAAATCTTGGATTTCCAAAAGCAATCATTCCACGCCTGTATTCGACACTACTCCCCCAAGCGGTAGGGCGGCAGCAGACGGACTGTGTTGGCACACATCACGGGAATCTCACCCCTCCGAGGATCTCTCCGAGCTGTCCCCATTGCTTGATCCCGGTTTCACCCAGGGCTGTGGCTGGACAGGAGTATCATTATCAGATTGCTGACGAGGGTCGGGCTGGGTAAACCAGCCGCAATGCGAAACAGCCCGCCACAGGCTGCTTTGTGGACGGATGGGCACCGCTCTACACCTTTCTTGGCCGTCTTTGATGCGGTCTCCCGCACAGGTGGTCTTGGCGCATCCTCCAGCGTCGCTTCAGCCCTCCTCCTGGAGGGCCTCTCGCCAGCGGACGTATCCCGCTGCCGGATATGAAGTTTTCAAAGAGCAGGGCGGGAGATAACGGATCACCGATATTCCCAATACAGGGCAAACTGTGCCAGGATGCTATTCATGACTTGGAGATCATCTTCAGCTAAGCTTTGCCGCAGTCGCATCAACAAGGCCTGTTGTTGCGGTGACAATGTGCGGTTCTCCATGTGAAACCAGTCCGGGAGATGAGCTCCTCCACCAAAGCGCCCCCGTGCTATCTGGCGTGCTATCTGGATCGGGTAGTAGCAGGAGAGAATCACCAAGTCTGCACGGATTGTTCGCTCGGAAACGCCAAGCTCTACCGCCAGGTTTATTGCTGTTTCGTGTCTCCCTCTACATAACAGATGCAGAATCTCACTTCTCCGCTCTGACGGGCTCATCTATCTCACCGCCTCGTCTTGCCCTGTGATTAGAAGTGTAAAGGTTAAAGCGGAAGGTTCGTTTCCGGTTTAAAAAAATTTTTTGCTTAACTTTGCAATTTCAGCGATGTGTCCAATTTTATGATTACATAGTTGTTCGTTTTGATCGGTAAAAAAGTCCGTGCCGCTGTGGCCATATGCCACAGCGACACGGATCTTCTTGTCCCATCGCCAAAGAAATGTTTTTAAATTCTGGTCGAGTCGGGTTCACTGTCATTAAAAGTATTCTTTTTATTAAATATTCACATCTTTGTCCACATTCAACCATAAAGTATAAAAAGAAAATGCTTGGCATGCAATTTGCTCAATGAGCAGTGATGGTAAGATCGTTGCTTATCCAAAATTCAAAAGGAGGTACTTCATATGAAACGGATAACCGTAATTGGCGGCGGCACGGCCATTTTCATGGCGGCGTATTTCACGCTTCAGGGCCATCAGGTAACCGTGTGCGACCAGGAGTGGCATAGTGCCAAGCTGCAGGGGATCCAGGAGGCCAGGAACAAGATCCATCTGATCGGCAATGTTGTCCAGGGAGAAGCAGTGATCCACAAGATCACCTTTGACCCGGCGGAGGCCCTGGCGGAGGCGGAGATCGTTCTGGTGTCCGCCAGGGCTAGGGCTTGTTTGAAAAATAAAAGTCGCACAAAAGAAGCAAATATGCAAAACTAGAAGTATGAAAACACTTCGAATTAACAAAAGAACAATGAGAACGAGTCCAACCACTTCTGCCACCAGAAAAAACAGGAAAGCGATGCCGCCCCCGCAAGGATAACCGGACGATGCTGGACGGAATGCTCTGGATTACCCGAAGCGGCGCCCAGTGGAGGGAACTGCCGGAGGCCTACGGCCCCTGGCAGTCAGTGTATGTCCGATTTTCCAAATGACGGGATGACGGCACACTGAAAACTGTGTTTCCCTCATTATCTGAGGATGCGGATATGGAAAATCTTGAGTATAGATTCCACCTGCATTAAGGTACACGAAAGCTCCAATGGCGGGGGAAAAACAGCGGATAAAGCGGTCCGTTGTGCCTGATGCGGGTTAAACACAAAGATTCACGCTGTCGTAGACGGCTTGGGGAATCCGGGGGAGTTCCTCCTCTCAGCCGGGAATGAGAACGATTGTGTTCACGCCGTGGAACTGCTGGAAAGGGTTGAACTCAACGGGAGCAATGTGTCTAATCCCTGGCCGATAGAGTGGCCTCTGTACAAGGAGCGGCATCTGATCGAGTGTTTCTTCCAGAAAATCAAGTGGTTTCGCAGAATTGCTACCAAGTATGACAAGCTGGGTTCCTCCTTTTTGGCTTTTGTTTACCTTGCCGCCATTGTCATTTTGTTGATTTAGAACAAGATTCCTGATTTTTCACACAAGATCTAGGTGAGATTTCATGATTTATGACATACATTTGCAACCCTTGCCTTGCAGAACGGGGTAAGTGTGAAAACTGTGTTCGGGATGCTTGGGTACTTCTCGGTAGGGTTCACTTTGGCCAACTACGCCCACGTGATCACAGCTTCCCAGCGTCAGGCAACCCAGAACTTTCAATATTCGTGATGCGCTCAGCGGTCCCAAAGTCTATCAACATAGCGTGCTTGCACGTCCTAAGCAGGTCAAAAATAGTCTCAGTAGGTGGGGAGCGTGGTATATCCCGCCGTCTCATAGGAGACAAAGTCATAGTCCGCCTCTCTGCCTGCGGCTGTCTCCTCTCGTTGGACAGACAACCATTCCCGCAGGTAGTCCAGGCGCTCGATAATGTGGGCAAAATAGGTCAGGGAGAGTTCGATCTCCGATGGCCGGGCTATGTCGAGCCAGAGTTTTGTATAGGTCATCTGCAGATGTACATAGCGTTTTATCAAAAGCCTCAGCTGATCCTCCAGCTCCAGGAAATCCTCTACGCTCACCTGCCGGGCACGGAAATCTGCCAGCAGACCACGGCTGAAGGCCAGCTTATCTGCCATCAGTGTAAATGCCTCCAGGATATAGGAGAACTGTGCCCTTACTGGCCCATCCGGCAGCACGGCCAAGTCCTCTGTGGCCTCCGCAACAATTTCCCTTACTCTGTTACATACGGTAGATGTAATCTGAAAGCAGGGTCGCAGGGGATGATGGGAGTGTCGCTCCAGCACGGGGCTGATTCCCTCCGGCAAAACCAGATCGTAAGGCCGGATTCCGCTGGGCGGCTCCAGCCCCCGGACAGATTTCCCGAATACCGGCTCATCAAACAGCGCCATTACACACTGGCTGCGGTTCTTTGACCAGAAGGGTGTGAGCTGATAAATCTCTGCCAGCCTGCGCACCACCCGGGCATAACCGGGCATTCCCAGCGCACAGTCACTCTGCTCCGAAACGGCCTCCGCATCTGGGGCATCCCCCTGCCATGCCGCAGCGCCGCCATAGGCATAAATATAATATCCAGGCCCAGGCTGGGCATAGGCTCCATGGTCATTCCAGTCGGTGAGCAGCATACCCTCCGCGCCAGCCTCCACTCCTTCAGAAACCATCTGGGCAATGTTGGCCACCGCCCCGTCTACCCGTGGGAAGAGAGTATTCCAATTTCCTGTGCCTGGGCACACCCAAAAGCTTCTGCCACTGGCTCCGATCCTGGCCGGTGTCCCATAGTGCTTTTGGGGATCATAGCACCAGTCAAGGTAAATCACATCCGCAGGCATCTGTGACATGCCGTCGGGATCCCTCAGGAACACATCTGCAAAAGCCATGATTCGCTTTCCGTACTTTGCCGCCAGCTGATGAATGCGCTCGAAATAGCTGAGATAGAGGTTCTGTCCGTGCGCCTTGGCCTCTGCACTTTTTCCGCAACCCAGATCGTAGGGCTCGTCCAGGCACACGTTGAGCCAGGGGCTCTCAAAAAGGGGCAGATACTCTCCATACAACTCATCCAGAAGCCGAAAGGAGTCCTCTGAAGTGGTACTCAGCGACCAGAACAGGTCGCTCTCTGCCAGGTTCCGGTGCTCCGGCCTGGTCAAAATGCGCCGGAAGTGTCCTAACGATTGAAGATTGGCCTGCAGCTCGATTCCCCTCTCCTTGCAGGCCGCCTGGATCACCAGGACATCCTCCGCCGTCAGCGGATCGCTGCCCTCGCTGATCTCAGGATGCCTCCGGAAGGCAAAGGTGTGTTCCACATAGAGCTGCAGGACATTATACCGCAGCTTGGACAGCAGCTCCACCAGATTCAGCAGATAGGTACGGGTGTACACCTTTCCCCGGGATACATCCAGCATCAGCCCCCGCCGCTTCAGCGCCGGGAAGTCCCGAATGGTCAAGCAGGGCAGTACCCCGTCTTCCGCCTGCATTACAATCTGTCTCAGAGTATCTAGGCCATAGCGCAAACCGGCCCGGTCGGTTCCCTGTACCACAATCCCACCACGGGTAATGGCAAGGGTGTAACCCTGTTCTTCTTCCGGCGGCTCACAGGCCCCGGGCGCCCCCACAGTATATCGGAAGGGTACTCCCCCCTTCCGACCTCCAGGAAGCATTTGCTGCGGAAATCCATTCCACCAGAGTGCCTCTCCCGTATCACTGCACGCAGCGTTTTCCAAAGCGGACAACCGGCAGCAGCCCTCACCAAGGCACAGCTCCTTCACTGCCGGGTAAATCTTTATACTCATCCGATCACACCTATTCCTCACAAATTGGCTATTGCCATGGATACGCTCGATCCCACAGATTCTGGAAATCCGCTGTCCATAGTACCTGGTAATCCCGTGCTGCCGTATAGGGTATATCCAGCCTGCCCCGGGCCAGAAGCGCTTTCCGCTGCTCGGCTAGCCAAATTGCCGTCCGCCCCATCTGAACCCCAGCCCGGTCAAACAGGGAGAGGCTCGTCTCAATGCCTGTCCGGCGTGCACGGAGCAGCCACACAGAGACGAACTGTTCCCGCAGCCGCTCAAATCGTTCATAAAGATTCCGTATCCCGCAAATCAATTTCAAAATCTCCGCTTCACCAGTCTGCGGGGCGGCCATCTGTTCCAAAATTTGCCCAGCCAACCTGCCCTTTTCCCCCACGAAGCGTGTCATTCCAGCTGCCAGGCGCAGCTCTTCCAGCAGTGATCTGCCAAACAGGGCCTGCCAGTTATCATCTGGAAAGGCCCACTCGGAGACGGTCTCCCCTGCCCGGTTCAGAAGCTCCTCCGCCTCCTGGCCTTTTTCCTCCAAAATACAGAATACCTCATGACTGATTCTGGGATAGCGCTCATTCCCCCGCATAGCCAGGCCGTCCAGCATATCATCAAAGAAATAATAGATAGTCATGGTCTTAAAGTCCGTCTGAATTCCAGGTGCCAAGTTGGAATCCATCAACGCCCGGAACGCCTCGCCCACCCGCTGATCCGGAAAAATCAGCGGCCAGCTGGCCTCCTCAAAGGCCGGTATTCCGCCGTCAGGCGGCCCGTAGACCTGGCATCCGCCCAATAAATAGCCGTACAAACTGAGGCCCAAAGGCTGCATGTGCCCGTAGTCGCCCCAGTCGGTCACCAAAAAGCCCTGGGCGCCGCACCGCTCCGCCTGGGCCGAGTAGTCCGTAAGGTTGACATAGGAGTTGTATACCCGCGGAAAGATGGAGTTCCATGAGCTTACACCGCCCGCAGCCCAGAACTCCCGGCCAAGCCCCGGATACTCCTGCAGGGATGGGTAGCTCTTTTGGGCGTTGTAGTTCCAGTCAATCAATACCACATTTTCCGGCAACTGATTTAACAGCTCCGGATATTTGTGAACCGCGTCTCCGAAGATCAGAATCTTCTCCGCCCCATGCCGGCGGGCCAGCTCAATCACGCGGCAGATGTGGCGAATAAAAACCGGCCCTTTGCCCTGCTGCTCTACGGCCTCTTTTGAAAAGCCGGTTCCCAGGTCGTAAGCCTCGTCCATATTGATATTCAGCGTCCTCGAAGTGAACCAAGGCAGCACTTCGGCCAACTCATCCTCCAAGAAGGCATAAACCTCCTCGTTCCCAGCCGCCAGTGAAAACAGGCTCTCGTTTTCCGCCAGATCGCGGTAGCCGGGCAGGCGCAGCACTCCGTGCATGTGGGAATAGGTCTGAATGCAGGGCTGCAGCTCTACAAAATAGGACTGGCACAAGGCATCCAGCGCCCGAATCTGGCACTCGGTAAACACTCCGGTCAGTTCCCCCACCTTGGGGTGCTCTTTCAGCGCCAGTTTGTCCTCGCAGTACAGCTGGAGGATATTGTAGCCCATATCCGCCATCCAGCCCACCAGCCGCTCCAGATAATCCATGTCTGGTATTTTTCCACGGGATACATCCAGCAAAATGCCCCGGCTGGCAAAGCGGGGACGCCCCAGCGCCTCACCGCAGGGCAGCCTTCCCGCGCCGCGAAAGCGAAGAAGTTTCAGCGCCGAAAGCCCGTAGTGCAGGCCCCGTACGGAGCCGCTCTCCAGGAGAATGCCCTCCGGAGTGAGTACAAGCCGATACCCTTCTTCTTCCGTAACGGCCGCCTTCTGTATCAGCCTGAGCGGGACACCATTCTTCCCTTCGGGCAGCAGGCTCAGGCCGCGGTACAGTGCGCTTTTGACACTATCCTCCGCCTCAATCCGGAACGCATCACAGGAGAAGCACTCCCCCGTTCGGCTGATCCAGCAGAGATTCGGAATTGATCCCATAACGCTCTCCTTTAGCATGGTTATCCGCCTGCTGACGCAGGCGGATAACCGTTTTATTTTTCATCTTATGCCAGCGGTTTCAGTTCGCCATTCAGAATTTTGATTACTGTGAAGTTGTCGTCACCGGCGCTGTTTTGATACAGGCTCTCATCTGTCCCCCAGTCCGTACGCATGCCGTTGCTGGTAATATATTTCGACCACTTCGTGTAAATCGGCAAATAGGGAAGCGTTTCATTCACCGTCAGGGCGATCTTTTCCACCGCCTCCCGTTGAGCTTCCTCATCCCAGCCCGCAGTAGAGGCGGTAATAAGCTCACTTAAATCCACATGGCCGTACGCCTCGGTATCCTGCACCATGGAATAGCCCAGGCCGGCAGGTGCGTTGACGTTGCTGATAAGCAGCGGCGTCTCATAGGCAAACATGGGGTGAGGCTGGCCAGTGCCAAAGAAGGACAGCGCAATTTCATAGTCGCCGCTGTTGATGTTGTTCTGCCGCATGGTAGAATCAATACCGTTCACAGTCGTCTTGATGCCAAATGCAGTGAGTTGCTGAGCGATCTCGCTTGCCGCAGTGGAGGCATCGCTCCAGGCGGTGGGGCACTGGAGCTCCAGCGTAAACTGCTCCCCACTCTCCAGATACCACTGTCCGTCTGACTGCTGGGTCAGACCCGCAGACTCCAGCAGTTCGCCTGCCTTGGCCGTATCGGTATCATAGTTCTCCAGCTTGCTGACATCTACCCAGCTCTCTGTCATGGTGTCGCCCATACCGGTGATGTACTCCGTGCCGCGGGAGACGCCGGGCAGAGCCAGCTCTCCGACCCGCTCACGATCAATCACGTAGGCCATAGCCTGCCGTACCTCCACCTTGTCCAGCGGCTCCACTGCCTCATTGAAGTACAGAGCAATGCCGTCCACACCGGCCACCTGGAGCATTTCGTAGCCCATATTTTCAAAAGTCTCCATGGTAGCGGCGGAAAATTGGTGCGTCAGGAAGTCTACCTCACCATTGAGTACGAGGGGAGTCAAGTCAGCCACGTCTCCGTTATAGACATAGACTTCGCTAAAATTCACAGTGTCTGCCAAAAAGGAACTCTCATTCTTCTTGAGAATCACACAGGACTCGCTCACGTTGGCCGGATCCAGGTAGTAAGGGCCAGTGGCATTGACGGTCTTCGGGCGGAAAATACTGAAGTCGTTGGCCAAACTCTTCCACTCCTCCGACTCCTCATCCTTGCCGGCATCCAGCAGCGCCTGCACCTCCTCCGCGTAAGTGCCGTAGGTCAAATAATCAACCATAGGTTTACGCAGCACATAGCGCAGCAACAGGGTGGTTGGAGTCTTTACCTCAAACTCCACCACATAGTCGGAGGCCACATTCACGCTGTCAATGTAATCCCAAACCGGGTTGTTCATCAGGCGATAGATGAGGAAGGTCGTCCATACATCCTTGGCAGTAAACGCTTCTCCGGTACGCCAAGTCACATCTTGCCGGAGATTTACGGTGAATGTGGTGCCATCTTCGGAGACCTCCCACGACTCGGCAAGCATGGGTTCATAGCTGTCGTTCTCCGCTACGTAGGTGGCCAGGGGAAGCTGATGCAGCTCTCGGTAAAACTTCAGCTCAATAGCATTGGAGACAAACATGTTGTAGTGTCCAGTGGGCGGCGTGGTGTAGGGCCATCCTCCTACAAATGCCTGTTGAGTGGCCTGTCCCCCGGTCTGACCTGTCGGAGCAGATGTGCCGGAATCTGACGGCTCCGAAGGCGTCTGGCTGCACCCGGGCAGGAGCATCAGGCCGGACAGCATGGCTGCCGCCAGTGCGGCGCTGAGGACGGATCTTGCTCGTCTTTTCATCTTCAATACCTCCGCTTCTTATTTGTGCCGATTCTTCCATAGTAGGTAGGCCGCTCCCGTACCTATCATTAACAGTCCCAGAATCAGATTCAGGCCATCCATGATATAGGCCGCTGTCCCCGGCTCGCTCATCTGCATCATCCAGACCGACAGCAGAAGAAAGACGATGCCTATGGCCATCAGGAACTTTGCAAAATTCGTCATATCTTCATTTCCTTGTACAAATGGCAGGCAACCCAATGCCCCTCGCCCACCGAATACAGCGGCGGCAGCATGCAGTCGCAGAGTCCCGCCATCTTCTGCGGGCAGCGGGGATGCAGGGCGCATCCGTCGGGGATGTGCTGGAACGACGGGATATCTGTTCCCTGAAGCGTGTAGCGTTCGCCATGATACCGTTCCAGAATGTCGCTGCTGCCCACGGCCGCCGAAAGAATGGCCTTGGTATAAGGATGTTTAGGTGCCACCACCAGCACATCGGTGGGAGCCTCCTCTACAGACCGCCCCAGATACATGATCGCCACCCGCTGGCCCCGCGCAAAATAGCGTCCCAAAGCCAAATCGTGGGTAATAAAGAAGTAGGACACGTTACGCTCCTCCTGGATCCGCTTCAGCGTTCCCAAAAGGCTGATGCGCAGGGAGGTGTCGATCATACTGGTAGCCTCATCCACTACGATGAGCTTCGGGTTCATGGCCAGAATCCTGGCAATGGATACCCTCTGCCGCTGGCCTCCGGACAGGAAGCCTGGATATTTGTCCACAAAATCCTTCACCGGCGTAAGGCCCACAATCTCCAATAGCTCGGTCACCTTTTTATAGAGCGAACCCATGTCCTTGATTTTTTCATGTCGGCGGATGGGGTTTGCAATCATATCAAAGACCATTAGCGCCGGATTCAGGGACTCATAGGGATTTTGGTGTATCATCTGCACACTGGTGCGGAACCGTTTCCAAGCCTCCCCCTTTAGCTGAGAAACCTCTTCTCCCTCAAACTGATAGGAGCCGGCCGTATATGTGCTCAAGCCCGCAATAATCTTACCCAGTGTGGTCTTGCCGCAACCCGATTCCCCCAGCACACACACTGTCTCACCCTGACGGATCGTCAGATCAATGTCCCGGAGTATGGTGGTCTCACTTCCGAATTTCTGGGGAAAGGTTTTTCCCAGGCCTGATAAACGGAGCAGCTCGCTCATCTTCCTTCCCTCCCAACGCTCGGATTCCAGCAGGCATAAACATGTCCCGGCGTCTCACCGCTCTTCAGCGGGGGCATCTCCTCCCGACAGCGCTGTTCACAGCGGTCACAGCGGGGCGCGAAAGGGCAGCCCGGCGCAGCATCAATCATATCCGGAGGGCTGCCCGGAATCGAATAAAGTTCCGTGCTGTCCATGGTCAGCCTTGGGATGGCGTTGATCAGGCCCTTGCTGTAGGGATGGCAGGGACGGTCGAAGAACTCCTGCACCGGAGCCCGTTCCACTACTCGCCCGGCATACATGGTTACCACGGAATCCGCCAGCTCCGACACAATACCCAGATCATGGGTGATAAATAGCAAGCTGAAGCCGAACTGCTTTTTCAAACCGTTGAGCAGCTCCAGAATCTTTTCCTGTGTCAGGAGATCCAGGGCCGTGGTAGGCTCGTCCAGAATAATGAGCTTAGGCTCCAGCAGCAGGGACAGCGCAATCAACGCCCGCTGCTTCATGCCTCCTGAAATCTCATGCGGATAAGCCTCCAGCACCTTGTCCGCATCCAGCATAACGATACGCAGCAGCTCCCGGGAGCGCTCCAGAATCTCCTCCCGGCTTACCCCACGTCTGTGGGCATTGATTGTATCAATAAACTGTGTCTTAATTTTTTTTACTGGATTGAATGAGCTCTGAGATGCCTGGAACACCATGGAAATCTGCTCCCACAGCAGCTTCCGCAGCTCCTTCGGATCCAGCGTCAGGATGTCGCTCTGTACTCCGTCCTCTCTGCGAAACAGGAGCTTCCCCTCTGTGACCGACGCTGGGTTGGGTAACCCGCGGACAATAGAGGAGGCCAGGGTGGTCTTGCCGCAGCCCGACTCGCCAATAAGCGCCACTGCCTCCTGATCCCCAATGGAGAATGACGCGTTCTTCACCGCTTGCAGCGGCCCCCGCTTGGTTCGATAGGAGATGGACACATTTTCTACAGAAAAAAGCGGTATCCCGGTTTGCACTTGGTGCTCCAAACCCCATTCCTCCTTTACTTTCTCAGCGACGGGTTAAACACATCTTCCAGCGCCTTGCCGGCCCACACCAGGGAGATAATCAGCAGGCAGATCATCACCGTTGGGGCCAGAATATACAGGATGGAGTCCGGGTTGTATATAGCCCCCTGTGTCCACGCCTGGTTGATCATGACCCCCCAGTTCTGCTCCAGGGGCAACAGCCCCAGGAACACCAGTCCCACCTGAGAGTAAATGGACGATCGCATAAGCAGCGTGAAGTTCACGATAATAAATCCCATCAGGTTGGGCAGGATTTCCTTGAGGATGATATGGGGCAGGGTCAAGTCCTGCATAAAGGCAGCCTCGATAAACTCCCGCTCCCGCAGGGAGAGCACCTCCGCACGGATGGTGCGGTACAGGCCGGCCCAGGACAGTACTCCCAATACTACCGCCAGCGTCATGCTATCCAGCTTGACGAAGCCGGACAGCACCACCAGCAGCGGAAAGCGGGGAATGGATAGCCAGACATCCGCCAGGAAGCTTAACACCTCGTCAAAGATGCCGCCCACAATGGCGGAAAACGCCCCCAGAAGTGCACCCAGAGCAATGCCGATCAGCGCTGCAACCAAGGCAAAGATCAGCAGCTCCCGACCGCCGTTGGCAATCTGTGCCCAAATATCCCGCCCCAGATAATCGGTTCCCAGAATATGTTCGGCACTGGGGCCCTGCATAATCTGGCTGGGATCGGACATGGTGTCCAGCGGAAATACAATGGGAGCCGCGATTGACAGCAGAATGATAATGCACAGGATACAGAAGCCGGCAAATCCGGCCTTATCATGGAGAATGGCAAACCGCATCTGAGACAGCGTCTTTTTTAGTCGGCTGGACTGAGATAGAGTGGTATAGGGTGCCGTTTGCTTCGCCATATCAGCCGCCCCCCTTTTTCTGGCCCTTGATTCTGGGATCCAGAATTACATAAAACACTTCCGCCAGGAAGTTACACAGTACAATGGCTATGCTCATAATCAGAAACACCCCCTGCATCAACGGGTAATCCCGTCCATTGGTGGCGTTCAGCAGCTCCAGCCCTATGCCTTGATAGACAAAAAGCTGCTCAATAATCAGCGCACCGCCCACGATAAAGCCCAGCCGCATGGCGAACTCCGTCACAATCGGGAGCAGCGCGTTTCGGCCAATATAGGAGAACAGCACTTTTCCCGGAGGAAGCCCGCGAATCTTTGCCATAGTCACATAATCCGTATTCAGGCAGTTGGTCGTACATCCCTTCATCAGCAGGATCCAGACACCCAACTGGGACAGCATATAGGTCAGGATGGGAATCAGCGCATGCAGAAAGACATCCTGTATAAAGGCCAGATTCCACCCAGGCGTTACTCCCATGCTGTAATTGCCCCGCAGCATCTGGATGGGAATGAGGGTACTCCCGCCCCAGGTAAATACGCCAAAAAACAGGAGCAGAAAAATAGCCAGTAGGAAGTCAGGGACAGCGCTCAGAAAGGATGCGATCCCGGTGACCAGCGGTTCATACCACTTGTCCCGGTGGAACGCCAGAATTGTTCCGACCACGATCCCCACCAAGAAGGACAACAACAGGCCCGCACCCACGGTAAAAAGCGTCCACGGCAGCCGAGCAGCTATAATCTGCATTACCGGAACTCCGGGAGAGAGCAGGGACTCTCCGAAATCCAGGCGGACTGCCCTGCCCAGATACTCCAGGTACTGTGCCATCAGGGGCTGATCCAGATCCAGGTCAAACAGGAACGACGCTCTTGTCTTCGCATCCTCATAGGTCATGCCATACTGTACCATCTGATCCTCAATATAGCGATCCACCGGATTGGACGGCATCAGACGAACTAGAAAAAAAATAATGGTCATTACCACCCAGACCGTCACGAGCATCTTCAGCAGTCTCTGGAGCAGATAGAGCGCTGTCGCCTTTGGCTTCATCCCCGCATTACCTCCTCAATGATGGTCTCGATAAATTTATCTGTCACCAGGAGCGCTGCCCCCTTTGCCGGATTCAGATGCTCCTCTCCGCCTGCAACCACCACCGGAACAGGCATTCCGTCCCACAGAGGTTCCAGACTTTTGAGTTCCCGTTCCGACAGCTTGTTCAGGTAGCTGCCAGCCAGCACGATACACTCCGGTTCCAGCAAATAGGCCGTCTCCATCATGTGGGGCAGAATGGCCGGCAGAAATTGCTCCACTGTAGCATTCCCCCGCTGCAGGTCATCCGCACACTTCAGAAATTTGGCATCTTTTTCAAAAATCTCACCAGCCGCCCCGCTCCTTCCCCGATAGATGGCGTCGTTCAGGATCAGCCCGCAGCCGATACCAAATGGGATTTGATTGAGAAGATAGAGCACCAGGTTCTTCTGTTCCCGCCGGACATTGTAGTGGTAAAGCTCCGCAGCACAGTTAGCGTCATTTTCCACCACAACAGGGATGTTGGGGAAGGCCTGCCCCAGCGCTGCGGACAGGCCCGTGAAATTCCAAAAGGATTTTTCGTCCCCTCTGCCCCGGCGCCAGCCTGATTTTATGGTTCCATCATTGTAGACAATACCCTTGATTGCGATGCCTGCTCCCTGAATCTGAGGGTATGCGCTCAGCTCTGTTTCCACCGCGCCGATAACCGCATCTTTGACCGATGCACCGTCAAATTCCACGTGCCGTGTTTCCTGTGTGGTACCATCAATCCCAATACGATACACATCAATCCATGTATCCTCTACATAAAGGCCCAGGAAAGAGGCTCTCTCATTGTCCAGCTGCATCACATTGCCAGGTTTGCCTACTTTGCCCTCCTGTAGCTCTTGTCCCGCTACACGGGTCAGCCCAACCCGCTTTAGATCGTTCATCAAATAGGATACTGTGGATGCCTGAAGACCGCAGTATTCTTTTATACGTGCCTGTGTCAGTGGCCCATAGCGACGTAGAACTGCCAGAAGTTGCGCCAAGTTTTGTCTCTTTTCAGTACGTTTATTCATTGGTGCTTCCCCCTCTCTTAAGAAAGCTGTTACCGTTATATTTTATTCATTCAAACTATGAACAAAATGTAGCATATATTATCTATATTGTCAAGCATTTTCATCTATTCTTTTGTCTATTTTTATTAAATGCAGTATCCTAAAGAATGAGCACAGACTATAAAGCCTCATCTACCTGACCGTCCTCAGCGTTGTAAAAACTGACACTTCCTTAAATGGGGATATGATTCAGGATGTCATAGGATACTCCGGATATGGGATGCCATCCACTCTGTTTTTCCGGAGACCGCGGGGATCTCCCGGACGCTGTCCCCAGCCAGGTAGCGGTCATAGATGAAGCGGACGGTCTCCGCCTGCTCCGGAACAATTCTTGGCTTGCCGTCGGAACCTTTCTCATAGCCCAGCAGCTGCTTGTACTGCATGGTGACATGGCCGGACCGCATGGCCTGGCGCTTACCCCAGCTGACCCGGCTGCTGGTGCTCTCGCTCTCGGCCTGGGCGAAAGCACCGTGCAGGGTGATCAGGAACTCGCTCTCCGGGTAGATGGAGTTGATGTTCTGCTCCTCAAAGATGACTGGGATACCCAGGCTTCGCAGCTCCCGGGTGAAGTTGAGGGTATCCACGGTGTTGCGGGCGAAGCGGGAGACGGATTTGGCCAGGATCATGTCGATCTTTC
>PPYE01617648.1_pt1 | contig 16721 bp, 14 predicted proteins | sample 1559881 | NCBI WGS metagenome assembly PPYE01 (sample SAMN08240022, study PRJNA423297) | Human gut metagenome, whole genome shotgun sequencing project. | reverse complement strand
CATCTCATGCAGTTTTGCAAGTGCCTCACGGATTCCTCCAATCTCATCAATCAGCCCTTCTTTTACTGCCTCCTCACCTTCCAGAAGCGTTCCGACATCTTTGACCAGCTGACTGGTATCCAGCATCAGTTCTTCCAGTCGTTCCTGCGAAGCTCTGGAATGTGCCGCAATAAAGCCTGTGATACGGTCCTGAATTTTTTCCATATTCCGATAGGTCTGGGCCACTCCGATAAACATTCCGCTGGAACGCACCGGATGGATTACCATCGTTGCACTTGGAACCGCAAAAGAATAATCTGCCGACACTGCCATCGGTACTCCGATCGAATGACCGCCGCCAAGAACCAGAGATACCGTTGGAATACTCAAAGAAGCAATCATCTCTGCAATAGCAAGTCCTGCCTCCACATCACCGCCAACCGTATTCAAAAGAATCAGAAGTCCTTCCACGTTTTCATCGTCTTCGATCATTGCAAGTTTTGGCAGAACATGTTCATATTTTGTTGTTTTACTCTGCGACGGTGCAGCATCATGGCCTTCTACTTCACCAATGATCGTCAGAAGTTCGATCCGGTGTCTCTTCACATTCTGGTCAAGTGTCAACTCACCCATTTCCCTGATCTGCTCATTTTCTTTTTCTTCTTTATCCAAAGCCTGCTGTTTGTCATTCTCGATTTCTTTTTCAGACATAAAAAATACCTCCATGAAGATTCATGAAGGTATTTTGCGTCAAACTACGCTCTGTTATACATCAGATCATATATTTGAAAATCATTCGTTCCAGTTTGTCCAAACATCTGTAACATCATCATCCTCATCGAGAAGATCCAGTGTTCTCTGCAGGTTCTTGACATCCTTTTCATCTGTCAAATCCACATATGTCTGCGGAACCATAGCAACCTGAGCTTCTACCATCGGGATACCAGCTTTTTCCAGAGCCTCACGCACGGCACTGAAATCATCCGGAGCTGTCAGGATCTCAAAGCTGTCTTCTTCTTCGTTGAAATCCTCTGCGCCTGCATCAAGTGCTGTCATCATAAGCTCGTCTGCATCCATCTCACCACATTCGTCTTCCAGTTCTTCTTTATCAATGATGATCTGACCTTTCTGATCAAACATAAAGGATACACATCCCTGAGTTCCGATGCTTCCATAACCTTTTGTAAATGCATTTCTTACATTACTTGCTGTACGGTTTTTGTTGTCAGTCAGAGTCTCAACGATGATTGCAACACCATTCGGACCATATCCTTCATATGTAGCACGTTCATAACTGTCAGCAGAATCTGCACCGGCTGCTTTTTTGATACCACGTTCAATTGTATCATTCGGCATGTTGTTTGCTTTTGCTTTTGCGATAACGTCACGAAGTTTGCTGTTGTTATTCGGGTCCGCACCGCCGGCTTTGACTGCCATAACGATCTCACGGCCGATTACAGTAAATACTTTACCTTTTTTTGCGTCATTTTTTTCCTTTTTGTGCTTTATGTTTGCGAATTTTGAATGTCCTGACATTTTTCACTCTCTCCTTTTGTTTCTTTGTCATTTATTTTTTCGGCTCTTACTCTTCCGATGGTTCTGTTTCCAAGTGAAAGAATCTTAAATCTGTAGCCGTTTGCAACAATTTCTTTGTCCAGATCCTCCCTGGACGGAATATGTCCCAGAAGCTCTGTCAGATAACCGTTCAGCGTTTCCATTTCTACATCACCGAATTCAATATCCAGTTCCTGCTCCACATCATCCAGACTGGCAAGTCCATCAATAATGATACTGTTATCTACCTGTGTCCGAAATGTATCCCTGCTCTCATCGTATTCATCAAAAATATCCCCGACGATTTCCTCAATGAGGTCTTCCATCGTTACGATTCCTGCCGTCTGACCATACTCATCCACGACAACTGCCATATGTACCTGTCTGGCCTGCATGGTACGGAAAAGCTGTCCGATATGTCTGGTCTCAGGAACAAAAGTCGCTTTCCTGATAAGCCCCGGAAGCTCTTTCAGTGGTTTGAACTTCGCCCATGGATTCTGTGTAAAGAATTTCAGTGCATCTTTGTAATGGATCAGTCCCCGGATATCATCCATATCTTCCCCGCAGACCGGATATCGGGAATTTTCCTCTTCCATCATATGATTCACAACATCCTTGAGCAGATCATCCATCGCAAAAGCAGCCACACTGCTTCTGTGAGTCATAACCACACCCACTTCTTTATCTTCAAAAGCAAAAATATTCTGGATCATCTCTGCTTCATCTTTCTGGAGGACACCTTTCTCATGTGCCTCATCCACCATAGAGATGATTTCTTTTTCCGTAACAGAATCTTCCTGTTCCCCTTTAAAGAAATGAAAAACTCTGAAAAAAAGGCCCTGGATCCAGTCTATAACCTTCGCCGGCCCCCTGCGGGGCAATCGACTGCCATCGTCCATTTTGTATCTATTCCTTCCGTAATTTGTTTAAAATCAGCACAATTACTGCTAAAATATAGCACTTTAGCTTCTGTTCGTCAAGGATAACAGCCTAAAAAGTAAGTTCAAGGCTGATTTCAAGGGCATGATTCACTCGATCCAGCATTGTCTGGTCAAGATGGCATACCTTATCCTTCAGCCTTTTTTTATCGATCGTACGCAGCTGTTCCAACAAGATCACCGAGTCCTTCTCAATTCCATAAGAAGAAGCATCGATCTCAATATGCGTCGGCAGCTTTGCCTTATTCATCTTAGAAGTAATCGCAGCACAGATGACCGTGGGACTGTGTCGGTTGCCCACATCATTCTGAATGATCAGAACCGGGCGGACACCACCCTGTTCACTCCCAACTACCGGCCTTAAATCTGCATAAAAAATATCCCCTCTTTTAATTACCACACAATCACACTCCGATTCTTTTTTCTCTGGAATTAGTATTTCCATTTTTCTTCTGTGTATACATGCGTGGTGCTGCAGTTTATTCGAAGAAGGTCAGATCTCCCCATTCTCTGCCGTCTTTTATATAGACTCTCGGGACACGTTTACTGATATCGCAGGCAAATTCATAAGAAAATCTGCCGGACATATCGCCGAAAGTCTCAATGCTGATAAATTCGTCTCCGTCCCTGCCGATCAATGTTACCTCATCTCCATGTTTCACATCCGGAATATGTGTAACATCCACCATGAACTGGTCCATACAGACTCTGCCAAGGATCGGTGCTTTCTGTCCATGTATCAGAACCCATCCTTTATTAGACAGAGTTCTCGGATACCCATCCGCATAGCCAACCGGAATCGTTGCAACACGAAGATCGTTTTCGGAAGCAAATGTTCCGCCATAACTGATCGCCGTTCCTGCCGGAAGATCCTTCACATAAGCCACATGACTCTTCAGCTCCATCGCCGGCTTCAGTTTCACAATGTCCCTCTCCACTTCATCGGACGGATAAATACCATAGATCGTAATTCCCGCACGGACCAGGTTCAGGTTTGCCTCTGGCATACGAATGATTCCCGCACTGTTCGAGCAATGCTTCAGCGGAATCTGTACTCCCGCCTTTTCCAGAAGGTCAGCAAACGTAAGATAACGTTTCAGCTGTTCTACTGCCGGAGCTTTATCCGTCTCATCTGCCCGCGCGAAGTGTGTAAACATACCTTCAATCTCAACATTTGGAAGTGCGGCGATCTTTTTGATCTCCTCAACGCTTTCCGGCTTATCTGCAAATCCAATACGGCTCATTCCGGTATCCAGTGCAATGTGGATATGCACCTGTCTGCCCTGGCGGACTGCCTCATCAGAAAGGATTTTTGCCACATCATACTCACAGACCGTCAGGCGCACATCTTTTCTGATCAGTTCCTGGAAATACTCTTCAAAAACAAGTCCGAGAATCAATACCGGTTTCTCAATCCCGGCATCTTTCAACTGAATCGCTTCCTCTGCTGTCGCGGTCGCAAATCCCCAGATGTACTCATAGTCTTCTATAAGACGCGAAATCGCTTCTGCACCATGTCCATAACCATCGGCCTTGATAACAGCTACGATCCTGGTACCATCTGCAATGTTTTTCTTCATTTCCTCAAAGTTATGAGCAATGGCATCCAGTGATACTACTGCTTTAACTCTCTCAAATTTTTTCATAATACCCTCCTCTTCCTGCCTGATCTGCTCAGATATTTCGGTATTCTATTTATTTTTCAAAACTTCTGAAGCTCCTCGCACAATATCTCCGGCCTTCATACCTGCTGTTCCTTTTTCTTTCGCTGCCAGATCTCCTGCCATACCATGAAGCAGTACTCCCAACGCAGCCTGTCTGCCTGTATCCGGCAGTTCCGTCCTTTTATTCAGGAACATTGCCAGCACACCTGCAAGAATTCCGGTCAGAACATCTCCACTTCCCGCAGTCGCCATTCCAGGATTTCCCGCCAGACTGATCCAGGTATTTCCATCCGGTGCTGCCGTCACGGTACATGCATCTTTCAGCACACAAACCGCACCGGTCTCTGCCGCCAGCTCCCTCGCTGCTGCAATACGGTCTTTTTGAAGTTCACTGACCTTTTTTCCTGTCAGCCGTCCCATCTCACCCATATGTGGTGTCATGACCACGCGGCTCGTAAGATACTGTTTCCATTCCGGATGCTGTGCCAGCAGATTCAACCCATCTGCATCCAGTATGACTGGTTTAGCAGCTCCTGATGCTGCCTCCAGAAACCACTGTACTTTTTCGGCAGCCTGGTACGTAGTTCCAATTCCCGGGCCGATCACCACAATATCGCACCAGTCAAGATCTTTTGCAAAATCATCGCCACAGTCAAGCATTGCTTCCGGCAGCATTGTCTGCAGTGGAATCCGATTCTCTTCTGCCGTAACGATTTTCACCATTCCGATGCCCACTGCAAAAGCTCCCGACGCACTGAGGTAAGCCGCCCCACACATGCCCGGACTTCCGGCAACGACCAGAATCTTTCCAAAAGTTCCTTTGTTTCCATCAACAATTTTATCCGGCAGAAAATGAATATCTGTTTTTTCTGTCTGCCATAAATATGGTTTCACCTTATCACTTGCGTAGATGCCAACATCCGCAACGATCACTTTACCGGCAAATTTCCTGCCCGGATACAGGCAAAGGCCTGCTTTCCGAAATGCAAATGTCACTGTCAGATCTGCATGAAAAGCAATTCCAAGTTCTGCTCCTGTATCGCCATTTACTCCGGACGGAATATCAACAGCCACTTTCCAGGCATTCAACTGATTCAGTGCCATGATCACATCTCTGTAACTGCCCTCGACCGGACGACTCAGCCCAACGCCGAAAATGGCATCTACTATAGTAGTATATTCCTCTGTTTCCAGGTTATTCACAACCGGCACCTGACAGGCAGCTGCAATATCCAGCTGACGCTGCATTTCCACAGTCCTGTGGTCCGGATTCCCCACCAGATACAGACTTGTACGATAACCATGCAGTTTCAGAATACGGGCAACAGCCACGCCATCTCCTCCGTTGTTCCCGCTTCCGCAGACACAGAGAATCCGTTCTTCCTGTTTTTTGTCTGCCAGCGTCCGTTCCAGTTCTTCTGCGACTTTCAGAGCTGCCCGTTCCATCAGGACACAGGACGGAATCCCGATTCCCTCAATCATATTTCCATCAAGAGCTTTCATTTCTTTACAGGTCACAATCTGTTTCATTCTTTTTCCTCACCTGCCATAATTAGCATAAAAGGCCATTACGCAGCCTCCTTGCCATAAGGAGCCGGGTAACAGCCTGTCTGTCCGTCCTGCCATCACTTTATAAGTGCTGCTTATTTCTCATCGTCTATATGTTCCTGACGATACTGACTGAGATTATAGGATAATGTCATAAGACTCTCTGAAAGATGAACATTCTCCACGATCACATCATCCGGAGTATCCAGATCGATATGTGCAAAATTCCAGATAGCTTTGATTCCGTTCTCGATCAGAATCTCCGCCATATCACGCGCCTTATTCTTCGGCAATGTCAGAATTGCAATCTCAATATTGTTTTCTTTCATAAAGAAAGGAAGATCACTGATCATCTGAATCTCAATCCCACGAACCGCAATTCCCTCAAGTACCGGATTTACATCAAAAATACCGACCAGCTTGAATCCTCTCTTCTCAAACTCAACATAATTGGCAAGTGCCTGCCCCAGATTACCAGCTCCTACAATGATCATCGGATGCACGATATCCAGCCCCAGGATCTTACCGATCTCTGTATAAAGATATTTTACATTATAACCGTATCCCTGCTGTCCAAATCCCCCGAAATTATTCAGATCCTGACGTATCTGAGACGCTGTAACACGCATTTTTTTACTAAGATCATTGGAAGAGATTCTCTCTACATTGTCTTCCAGAAGTTCACCAAGGTATCTATAGTAACGTGGCAGTCTCTTAATCACAGCTTTTGAAATCTGTTTTGCTTCCACCGTTGTCCCTCCTTACACTTTCTCGTTAATTATAACGAATTGACATTTTGTTGTCAATCAATGTTGTCAAATATGTACAATTTTCATTGATTTTCCTTTACAAAGGCCATTTTTGCTTTTATAATCATACCGTATATTTACTTCGGAGGAATAACTATGATTTTATCATGTCAGGGTATCTCCAAATCCTTCGGTGAAAAAGTGATTCTGGAAGATGCCTCTTTTCATATAGAAGAACGCGAAAAAGCTGCTCTGACCGGTAATAACGGTGCCGGCAAGACCACACTTCTTCGCATTATAATGGAAGAGATCCATGCAGATGCCGGACAGGTAGTTCTTGCCAAGGACAAACGCATCGGTTACCTCGCCCAGTATCAGGATGTACAGGGACATCTTTCTGTATATGAAGAACTCTTAAGCACCAAACAGTATATCATCGATATGGAAGAACGCCTTCGTGCCATGGAAGTCCAGATGAAAAATGCTTCCGGCGAAGAACTTGACCGCCTGATGAACTCCTACACCCGCCTGACTCATGAATTTGAACTGGAGAATGGCTATGCCTACAAAAGCGAACTTATGGGTGTTCTGAATGGTCTCGGATTTACAGAAGAGGATTTTACCAAACAGGTGGCGACTCTTTCCGGCGGTCAGAAAACACGTGTTGCCCTCGGTAAACTGCTGATTTCCAAACCAGATATCCTTCTGCTCGATGAGCCTACCAACCACCTGGATATGGAAAGCATTGCCTGGCTGGAAACTTATCTTCTCAATTATCCTGGTGCTGTTTTCATTGTATCTCATGACCGCTATTTTCTGGACAAAGTTGTCACAAAAGTCATCGAGATCGATGCCGGACAGGTTCGTATGTATGCCGGTAATTACTCCGCTTATGCAGAGAAAAAAGCACAGCTTCGTGATGCCCAGTACAAGGCATATCTCAACCAGCAGCGCGAGATCAAGCATCAGGAAGCCGTTATCGTCAAGCTGAAATCTTTCAACAGAGAAAAATCCATCAAACGTGCAGAGAGCCGTGAAAAGATGCTGAATAAGGTTCAGCGGATCGACAAACCGGTCGAAGTCCAGAGCCAGATGCGTCTTTCTCTTGAACCACGCGTGGTCAGTGGAAACGATGTCCTTACCGTAGAAGATCTCGCCAAAAGTTTCCCTCAGCAGAAACTTTTTTCCAATATTTCTTTCCAGATCAAACGAGGCGAGCGCGTAGCACTGATCGGAAACAACGGAACCGGCAAAACTACAATGCTCAAGATTCTCAACGGACTTCTGGATGCAGACGCCGGAAGCTTCTCTCTGGGTGCCAAAGTACAGATTGGTTACTATGATCAGGAGCATCATGTACTTCATGCAGAAAAAACAATTTTTGAGGAAATTTCAGACACATATCCGACACTGACCGAGACACAGATCCGTAATATGCTGGCAGCATTTCTCTTTACCGGAGACGATGTATTCAAAGTGATCTCCTCTCTTTCCGGTGGCGAACGAGGTCGTGTTTCTCTTGCCAAACTGATGCTTTCCGAAGCCAATTTCCTGATCCTTGATGAGCCTACCAACCATCTGGATATCGCATCCAAGGAAATTCTGGAAGAAGCACTGAACAGCTATACCGGAACTGTGTTGTATGTTTCTCATGACCGTTATTTCATCAACCAGACTGCAACCCGTATTCTTGATCTGACAAATCAGTCTGTTGTCAACTATATCGGAGATTACGATTATTATCTGGAGAAAAAAGAAGAACTGACTGAGAAATATGCTCCATCTGCACAGGAAGCCACTGAAGAAACAAAAGAAGAAACACCTTCTGAGGGAAAACTTACCTGGCAGCAGCAAAAAGAAGAACAGGCTCGCAAGCGTAAACAGGAAAACGAACTTAAAAAAGTCGAAAAACGTATTGAAGAACTTGAAACACGAGATAAAGAGATCGACGACACTCTCGTTCTTCCGGATGTCTGTACGAATGTAGGACGCTGTGCGGAACTGAGCCGCGAAAAAGACAAGATTCAGGCAGAACTTGAAGAATTATATGAAAAATGGGAGGAACTTGCATAACTGCAATTTTCTTTCCCATATTACAAGAGCCACTGTATCGCAATTGATACAATGGCTCTTTTGTGCGTATATTAAAGCATTTTTTCCAGAGATTCTCTGATTGCAAGGATGAAATCACGGCTGTTCAGTACAGTCGGATTCTCAATCGTTGTAATCAGTGCAAGGTCTTTGGTCATCTTGCCACTTTCAATCGTGGAAAGGGTAGCTTTTTCCAGTTTATCTGCAAACTCTTCCAGTTTCTGATTGCCATCCAATTCTCCACGTTTACGAAGAGCTCCTGTCCATGCAAAAATCGTTGCCACAGAGTTGGTAGAAGTTTCTTTTCCTTCCAGATGACGATAATAATGTCTCTGTACTGTTCCATGCGCTGCTTCATATTCGTAATATCCCTGAGGAGAAACAAGTACTGATGTCATCATTGCAAGAGAACCGAATGCAGAAGAAACCATATCGCTCATAACATCTCCGTCATAGTTCTTGCATGCCCAGATAAATCCGCCTTCTGCCTTCATAACACGCGCTACGATATCATCGATCAGACTGTAGAAATAAGTAAGTCCTGCTTCTTCGAATCTGTCCTTAAATTCTGTGTCAAATACCGTCTGGAATACTTCTTTGAATTTCGCATCGTATGTCTTGGAGATTGTATCTTTCGCACCAAACCATACATCCTGCTTCGTATCCAGTGCATAGTTGAAACAGCTTCTTGCAAAGCTTTCAATGGATGCAGTCATGTTGTGCATGCCCATCGCAACTCCCGGTGCTTTGAACTCCTGTACAAGGGAGCGTTTCTCTTCACCGTCTTCTGAAGTATAAACCAGCTCAACCTTACCTGGTTTGTCAATGTACATCTCTGTATTCTTGTAAATATCTCCATATGCATGACGCGCAAGTGTGATCGGTTTCTTCCAGTTGCGTACACATGGCTCAATTCCCTTTACAACGATCGGTGCACGGAATACTGTTCCATCAAGGATTGCACGGATCGTACCATTCGGGCTCTTGTACATCTTCTTGAGATCATATTCGTCCATACGTGCATGATTTGGTGTGATCGTCGCACATTTTACTGCAACACCATATTTCTTAGTTGCTTCGGCAGCATCGATCGTAACCTGGTCATCTGTTTCATTACGATAATTTAACCCGAGATCATAATACTCTGTGTTCAGATCAATAAACGGAAGAAGAAGTTCATCTTTGATCATTTTCCAGAGGATTCTGGTCATCTCATCTCCGTCCATCTCTACCAACGGTGTCGTCATTTGAATTTTTTCCATAATACGTCTCCCTTGTCTGATATCTGATTTTCTGTCACTGGTCATTCTCTTTATAATTATCTGTAAACAATGACCAATTTTCTACTATTCTATCCGAAAAAAGGAGTTCCGTCAATACTTTCAGTCTTTACTATGGTAAAATCATGCATTTTTATTTATACAATCATGTGCATTTCCTATAATGCCAAAAACTTTTTGCAGTTGAACTTTCCCCATCCCTGCTGGTTTCTCGGCAGCCCCATATCATCGCAGCTGTCTCTCAGCATCATTTTTATCTCTACATTAGATAGCAGTGGGTCTTTTTCCAGTGCCAGTGCAATTGCACCGGATACCAGCGGAGTTGACATGGACGTTCCGCTTTTCATGCTGTACAGGTTTCCAGCTCCCGGAGTACATGCCATAATCTGCCGTCCCGGTGCCACCAGATCCGGCTTGCATACACATTCAAACGTCGGTCCCCGTCCGGATACCGCCTGCTTTCCCGAGAGCATATCACTGGATCCCACCGTAATGATTTTTTTGCTGCATCCAGGTGCCGTCACGCTCCCCGGCTTTGGTCCCTGATTTCCTGCCGCCGCGACCACAACCAGCCCTTCATCCCATAATCTCTCCACCCCCTGCACCAGTACATCCTGCTCGTTTCGTGTGCGATAAGTCGTTCCCACAGAAATATTAACAATTCGAATCCTGTATCGTTCCCTGTTCTGTAAAATCCAACGAAAAGCCTGCAGAACATCTTCTTTATTTCCATTTCCAAACCGATCAAGTACTTTCAGCGCTGCTATCCTGCTGCCTGGTGCCATCCCTTTATATTTTCCCATGGAGGCCCTGCCACTCCCGGCCAGAATTCCGGCTACACAGGTTCCATGTCCATTGTCATCATATGGAGATTTTTTATGCGCTATAAAATCCGCAAAAGCACAGATTCTGCTGTCAAAATCTATATGCGGATAGATTCCCGTGTCAAGAATTGCCACTCCGATTCCCTTTCCTGTATAAAATGACTCGTTCATGCATATACTCCAGATAAAGGTTTCTATATTAATATATTCCAGTTTCAGTGAAAGGGGGTGCGGAATTTGATCATTGTAGCACTTATTGTGTTTTTCTGCCTGCAGGCATTTGTGCTCTTCTGCTGCCTCGCCGCCGGAAATGACCCCGGATCACAGGAAATATCCGACCAGGAACAGATGGAATATATCCAGATGTGGATGAAAGATAAAAAGCGGAAAGCCTGATGGTTTTCCGCTTAAATGTTAAATCTTTATTCAACCGTTACGCTCTTTGCAAGGTTTCTCGGCTTATCTACATCAAGACCCTTGGCAACACTTACATAGTATCCCAGCAACTGCAGTGGAATGACTGCAAGGGATGTTGCAAAATGCGGATCTGTCTTCGGCATATATACGGTGAAGTCCGCAGTATCTTCGATATTATAATTTCCAAATGTAGTCAGACCCATCAGGTAAGCGCCACGGCTCTTGCACTCTACCATGTTGCTGACTGTTTTTTCATACAGGGATGGCTGAGTGAGAACGCCGATCACCAGTGTACCGTCTTCGATCAGGGAAATCGTACCATGTTTCAATTCACCTGCTGCGTATGCCTCAGAATGAATGTAGCTGATCTCTTTCATCTTCAGGCTGCCTTCCAGGCAGATTGCATAATCAATGCCACGACCGATGAAGAATACGTCTTTAGCGTTTGCCTGTTTTGATGCAAACCACTGAATACGCTCCTTGTCATCAATGATTCTCTGGATCTTATCCGGCAGAGTTTCAAGTTCTTTAATATATGCCGCGTACTGTTCCTCGGAAATCGTACCTTTTACTTTTGCAAACTGAATAGCCAACGCATAAGCTGCAATCAGCTGTGTGCTGTACGCTTTTGTTGTTGCAACAGAGATTTCCGGACCAGCAAGTGTATAGAAGACATTGTCTGCTTCACGTGCAATAGAGGAACCAACCACATTCACAATGCCAAGTGTACGGATGTTGTTTTCTTTGCAGAGACGCAGTGCTGCAAGACTGTCTGCAGTCTCACCGGACTGGCTGATAATGATTGCCAGCGCTTTCGGATTCAGAATCGGATTTCTGTAACGGAATTCGGATGCCAGCTCAACACGAACCGGAACACGAACAATATCTTCAAATACATACTGTGCAGCCATTCCCACATGATATGCAGAACCACATGCAATAATATAAATCTGGTCAATGTCCTGAATATTTTCATCTGTAAGTCCGATTTCAGAAAGATCGATCTGTCCGTCTTTCACAACAGAACTCAAAGTGTCCTGAACTGCTTTCGGCTGCTCGTGGATCTCTTTCATCATGAAATGCTCGAAACCGGCTTTTTCTGCTGCTTCTGCATCCCACTCGATTGTTTTCATCTGTTTCTGGATTTCTTCGCCATCCAGGTTATAGAATGTGATCTCACCTTTACGAACGCGGGCCATCTCCAGGTTTCCGATATAATATACATTTCTTGTATATTTCAGAATAGCCGGAACATCAGATGCAACGTAAGACTCTCCATCAGAAACACCCAGAATCATCGGGCTGTCTTTACGAGCTACATAGATTTCTTCCGGATAATCTTTAAACATGATCGCAAGTGCATAAGAACCACGGATACGAACCATTGCATGATTGATCGCATCGACCGGTGTTCCCTCGTATTTCTTGTAATAATAATCCACCAGTTTAACAGCAACTTCTGTATCGGTCTCAGAATAAAATGCATAGCCTTTGCGAAGAAGTTTATCCTTCAGCTCCTGATAGTTCTCAATGATTCCGTTATGAACTGCAACAACATTTCCATCATCACTTACATGTGGGTGTGCATTGTTCTCAGATGGTTCGCCGTGAGTTGCCCATCTGGTATGTCCGATACCACATGTACCCGGAACAGATTCTCCGTCATTTGTCTTCTCGGATAAAACCTTCAGACGTCCTTTCGCCTTAATGACTTCTGTCTCACCTTCGCCATCACGAACCGCAATACCCGCGGAATCATATCCACGATATTCCAGCTTAGAAAGGCCATCCAGAAGGATCGGGGCTGCCTGATGGCATCCTGTAAAACCAACTATTCCACACATAAATATTTCTCCTCTTCTCTTCTTAACTTTATATAAAGCAAACTATAATGTAAAAAATAAGCATAATTTTATAAAATCCAAATTCTGGTCTATCATAACACAAAAACTGCAGGAGTTCAAGTTTATCTGCAAATGCCTGCAATTACCATATCGAATGGCAGTCATCTCATAATAATATATGCCGTGTAGATCAGATACATTGCCACCATGGCAATACCCTCGTTTCTTGTGATCTTCCTGTCACTTCTGGCAAAAAACCAGACTACGACAGAAAAGCCGACAAGGACCAGAATATCGATCACATTTTCACTGATCAGTGACACCGGACTGATAGCAGATGCAATACCAAGGACCATCAGAATATTAAATATATTCGATCCGACTGCATTTCCCACTGCCATATCAACTTCATTTTTGCGTGCCGCAACCACAGAAGTAACCAGTTCAGGAAGTGACGTTCCAATTGAAACGATCGTCAATCCCACAAGTGTCTGGCTCATTCCCAGATCTATTGCGATCCTGCTTGCCGCATCAACTGTCATATCCCCGCCAAATGCAATTGCCACTGCACCACCAACAATGCAGAGAATACTCTTTGGATAAGACAACAGTTTCAGTTCTCCATCTTCCAGCTCCTCAACCGCTTCGATCTCAACTTTTTTCCCTTCGGTTCTTGCTTTCATTGCAGTCCGGATCATATAGAAAATATATCCCGCAAATGCGCCCAGAAAAACAGCTCCGTCCAAATGTCCCAATATCATTCCGTGTACATCTCCCAGTGCAAGATATCCCAGTCCCAGAAGAAGCAGCGCACAGATAACAGATAGTGGGATATCCCTCGCGATCGTATCCTTCTGCACCATGATCGGTGTCATTATCGCACAAACACCGATCACAAACATCAGATTAAAAATATTAGATCCGACTACATTACTGACTGCAAGTTCATTATTGTGCACCAATGATGCAGTCACACTGACTGCAGTTTCCGGAAGGGATGTTCCCATTGCAACGATCGTCAGCCCGATGATGATTGAAGGAACTTTCAGTTTCTTTGCAATGCTGGAACTTCCCTCTACAAAAAAATCTGCTCCTTTGATCAGGAACACAAAACCTATGATCAAAAACACGATTACCAATGCAAACGGTGCATTATTTATATATTGCTCCATGAATGGCTCCTTTCATTGTAGTTTACACTACAAAATGTTATACTTTTGCTGAACATTATCGCACATAAAGTTAAGGAGAACAAGACATGCAGATAACAAAACCTACTTTTTATAAAGAATTTTCCTGTATCGCAGGTGCCTGTCCCGATACCTGCTGTGCCGGATGGCAGATCATGATCGATGAAAAAAGCCTCCAGAAATACCGTAGATTCAAAGGTTCTTTTCGAAACAGACTTCACAATGACATCGACTGGAAAGAACATTCTTTCTGTCAGTATGACAAACGCTGTGCATTTCTGAATGAAGACAATCTCTGCGATATCTACAGCGAAGCCGGTAAAGATATGTTATGCGACACCTGTCGAAAATATCCACGTCACATTGAAGAATTTGAAGGGCTGCGTGAATACTCCCTGTCCCTCTCCTGCCCGGAAGCCGCGAGAATTTTTTTGTCCCACAAAGAAAAAATCACATTCTTCACCAGAGAAGTCGCAGCACCGGAAGAAACTTTCGATGACTTCGATTATTTTCTTTTTACCGCTTTGATGGACACCAGAGACTATCTTTTCTCTGTAATTCAGGATCGCTCCATACCGGTCAGATTACGCCGTCAGAAACTTCTGGCATGTGCGCATGATTTCCAGCTCAGTCTGGACAAAAATGAGCTGTTCCAGTGGGAAGATATCTGCGGTCGGCATCAAAAATCCGGATATGGCGAGAAATTTCTGAATAAGATCCAGAAATGGAATAACGATCGTCCGGTATCTTCTGAACAGTCCTACAAAGATTCTACCTCTGATACAGTCTCCCTGCTTGCTCTATGCAAACAGATCTGGCGCAAAGTTATCCCGCAGATGGAAGTTCTTCGTCCAGGCTGGCATACATACCTTCGGAAAACTCTCGTTCCACTTTATGATTTCTGCCAAAGTGATACGGAACTTACAGAAATTTATGCCGCCTTCGCACACGATTATCCAGACTGGACGGTTCACGAAGAACAGCTTCTCCTCTACTGGATCTATACCTACTTCTGTGGGGCTGTTTATGACGATCAGATCTTTGCCAAAGCAAAAATGGCTGTCGTCTGCACCTTCATGATCCACGAACTTGCCGTAGGAACCTGGTTAAAAAATGACCGTCATTTTACCTTTGAAGATATGATTTCCATCTGCTATCGATTTTCAAGGGAGCTCGAACACTCCGATCCGAATCTCAATGAAATAGAACGCCTGATGGATGAAGAAGATGTGTTTGATTTCAGGGATCTACTCAAAATATAAAAAAATTCAGGAGGCCGCAAAGGTCTCCTGCTTATCTTGCATGGACTTATCATAAAAACATCAGCCCAGGCGCCCTTCTTCATACATCAACTGATCATGTTCAAAACTCTTCATATACTGTAATGACACCTCCCCGTCTCGCTTGACTACATCCACCATTTTCTGGATGTCCTTCAAATCTTCATTCACTGCATTATTCTGGTCCGTATTCTCCATGTAATTCAAAAACTGTTTGAGTTCTTCTGATATCGTTCCCTTTGTTCCTTTTGTATACAACACAATAGTTTCAGCACCATCATCATAATTCATCTCTGGTTCTTCCAGACACCGGTTCTTTATCGTATACAATACTCTGTCATAACCAAACGGATCATAATTACAGATAAAGATGACGTATACCTGCTTCAGCTTACCAAAATCTTCTCCAGATTTCAGACTCCTGCTGTCAATGATTGCATGATAGAATCTTGACCGCCTTGGAAACACCGCAATATCTTTTGCCTTATTGTTCTGATCCGGTTCCACATCATCTGTTCCTATAACCGTTTTTAGTGCATCACAGGCTGCCGTAAAATTCAGACCTTGACTAATCCAACAATTTTCCTTCTCTATACGACCATTCAAGATAATCTGGATTTTGATAATACAAATCTGTATTAAAGTCTGATATCTTATCACTGATAAAAGAAGTAAATATTTTCATCAATTCCCTCACCTCATCTCCTGGTCTTGCACAATCCTCAATCATAATACTGTAAAGTTTTCCTATGTCCAGATAACTCGGCACAGAATATTTACAGCTCGAAATGGTATCAAAATCTCCGTTCTTTATTTTATAATATTCTATCACCTCATCACTTACCTGTTCAAAGCTAAGACAATGATCAACCTCTGCATCATACAAAAGTTTCTTTACTCCTTCTTCACCCATAGCTTCCACAATATCTCCTCGATGATTTCGAGTCTTACGTGCAATATATTCAATCAACGCGCATACATAAAAATAATCATTTCTTTCTTTATCTGTCATAGATTACCTCACTCTTCAAAAAAGTTAAACAATCAAGCGCCGACAGTGTATGAAAACTAATTTGATGCGTTGGATATTTAAACTCTGCCAATACCCAAAACTGCTTTCTGGTAATTCGACCTGTCAGGAAATCATTCACATAATTCCATACAGTATCATTTGCCATAGGCCCCTCTACCACATCATACAAATGTGTCTTACCACTTCTGCATTCAGCAATAAAATCCAACCAATCATCTGATATCTCTGAAAATTTCAATATTTTTAGATTTTCATTTGGCTGATAATCATAATAATTGATTATTGGTTCACCCATTCCCCTATTCGCCCATCGTACTGCCTGCTGCATAT
>PPYE01000670.1_pt1 | contig 16721 bp, 15 predicted proteins | sample 1559881 | NCBI WGS metagenome assembly PPYE01 (sample SAMN08240022, study PRJNA423297) | Human gut metagenome, whole genome shotgun sequencing project. | reverse complement strand
TATTACGAGCTCCTGTGCGAATTGAAGGGAGCGCTCCCGCAAACTGCCTCTTGACAACTTATAGGAGCGTCGGTTTTATTGAAGCAAATATGTTGGGTGCTCGGCATTTCCAAAAAAGTCTACTCACTTAGCCAGCGGGCAGCCAATGATTATTTAATCCCCGTCCCTGAAAAATCAATTTGCGGGCAAAAGGGCAAAAGTAGTCAAAAAAAGCCCCGCCCAAAATTAGCTACCCCTTGCACCGATTATTCGCCCGGGTTGATGTTCGCGTAGAACTCCGCCCCATCATCGAGCCGCAGGATGCCCACGCGACCGAACTCGGAGCCGGTGGCGGCGGCGCAGTCGATGTCGATGCGATCGGGCACACCGGCAGTGTCCTCGCCGCCCAAGCGCACGATCTGCCCGCGGCCCGACTCCTCATCGAGCCCCGCCAGACCACCGACCTCGCAATAGCGCCCAAGCGATACCGTGGGCGTATGACCGCTCACCACGACCGGGCCCTTGCCCTCGGCAGAAAGCAGCCCGGTCGGCACATCCCAATAGCCGTGACGAATCCATAGCAGGTCATCGGACGACTGCACCGCGAGCATCTGCTGCAGCAGCTCGCGATCGGCATCCACCGCTCCGACGCCATCGGCACAATCGACGCCATGCTCAAGCAAAAACGCGCGCGCCGCCTTCATCTCGATTCCAGCATGAACCAGCAGATACGGGCGCTCCTCGGTCTCGACCACCGCGTAGAGCGGCAGCGCGGCCATCCATCGCACGAGCTCCTCGTATGCCTCAAATTCCATGTCGTTGAGCTGCTCGCGCGTCGTCCAGCCACCGTTGATGTCCCAGGTCTCGGCATCAAGCGGATCCTGACCAATGATGGCATCGAGCATGATCTGCTCGTGGTTGCCCTTGAGCACATGGGCGTTGGGCAGCGAACGCACCAGATTAATAACGCCAAGCGGATCGGGCCCGCGATCGATCATGTCGCCCAGTACGTACAGCGTATCGTCGGACGTCAGCGAGATCTTGGACAGGGCCTCGTCAAGCGCACGCACGTGCCCGTGAGCATCAGATGTCACATAGATCGCCATGGAACGCCTCTCCTTGCATTGCGACCGAAGCCCAACGCCGCAACTAAAACTTCAAGTTGAACTTAAACGTTACCCATTGTACTCCGTCGTAATAAAGCTGGGAAGGGTTTACAAACGACAGTCATTCCAACGGTCTCCTGTGACGATATCGCGCACGCCCGCAATCCAGCCCCATAAACCCACCGTCTTTGGGTACAAATAACCGCAAATAACTGACCGTGCCACGCCAACCACCCAGGAGCGGACACCATCCATGAACCAGATACTTCTCTTTATCGGCCTCGTCATCATTTTGTGCCTGACCATCAAACCCGTCGGCAAAAAGCTCCCCTTCCCCACCCTGCTCATCTTTATCGCGCTCGGCATGCTGCTGGGCGTCAACGGCCCGGCGCACATCGACTTTAGCGACTACGCGCTCACCGAGACCGTCTGCAGCACGGCGCTGCTGTTTATCATGTTCTACGGCGGTTTTAACACCAACATCGACCGCGCCAAACCCGTCGCCGTGCCCGCGGTGCTGCTGAGCACGCTCGGCGTCGTCATCACTGCCGGCATTACGGGCGCGTTTGCGCATTTCGCCCTGGGTTTCGACTGGGTCGGGGGCCTGCTGCTGGGCTCCGTTGTGGCATCCACCGACGCGGCGAGTGTCTTTAGCGTGCTGCGCGAGCACAGCCTATCGCTGAGGGGTGGCACCGACTCGCTGCTCGAGGTCGAATCGGGCTCCAACGACCCCGTCGCGTACATGCTCACCGCGGTGCTCGCGACCCTCGCCGCCGGCGGCGACATTAATATCCCCATGCTGCTCGCCAAGCAGATCATCCTGGGCGTGGGCTTGGGCCTTGTCATCGGCTGGGCAAGCGCACGGCTGATCGAGCGTGCACATGCAACAGCCGAGGGCGCACACACCATCTTTTTGTTCGCCGTGGCAATCGTCGCCTACGCCCTGCCGAGCTACCTGGGCGGCAACGGTTTTTTGTCCGTGTACCTGGCCGGCATCGTGCTGGGCGCGAGCGACATCACCGACAAGGTCGAGTTGGCGCATTTCTTCGACACCCTTACCGAAATGGCCGAGATGACCATCTTCTTTTTGCTCGGCCTGCTCGTGACGCCCGCCCGCCTGCCGCAAATGCTGCTGCCGGGCCTGACGCTCATGGCGTTTATGCTCCTCGTGAGCCGCCCCATCGCCGTCGGCCTGTTGCTAGCGCCCTTTAAGACGAACCCCCGCCAGGTAGCGCTCGTAAGCTGGGCGGGCCTGCGCGGTGCGGCTTCGGTCGTGTTTAGTCTCTTTGCCGTGGTGGCCGGTGTTCCCGGTGGGCACGATCTGTTTGACCTGGTATTTGTGATTGCCGTGTCGAGCATTGTGGTGCAAGGCTCGCTGCTGCCGGCGGTGGCGAAAAAGCTCGACATGATCGATGCGGAAGGCGATGTCCGCCGCACCTTTAACGACTACCGCGACGAAGACGGCATGTCGTTCGTTAAGCTCAAGGTGGGCGCGGGGCATCCGTTTGCCGGACGCTCGCTCGCGGACATTGGCAGCGCGACGAACATGCTGGTGGTCTTGGTGCTGCGCGACGGCGCCCATCCGGTGTTACCCAACGGCGATACCGTAATTGAAGAAGGCGACCTGTTGGTTATGGCCGCGCCGACGTTTGAAGAGCGTGCCGAGGTTACGCTGCGCGAAGTCACCGTGACACCCCACGGTCGTCTGGCCGGCCAGCGCCTGCGCGACGTGCCGCAAGGCAAGCACCCGTTTATTGTGGTGATGCTCAAGCGCGACGGCCAAACGATTATCCCCGACGGAAACACCCTCATATACGCCGGCGACGAAGCCGTCATCGCCACGCTCGCGTCGTAGCTACCCCGCTCCTCCTAAGTTGCGGTGAAATAGGGACTGAAAAGGCGTTCTAGCAGCCTAAACAGTCCCTATTTCACCGCAACTTAGGAGGAGCCGGACGGGCGCATCCCGTCCGGAAGCATCGAACTATGCGGATAAAGGGACGCCATTTGAAAGCCGCCCGATCTCATGCTATAAAGAAGTCGGTGCCCTCGAATAGAGGGACCTCCAAGAGCCGGAGGCTTCCCTTCGGCATTTTTTATGCCAAATCCAGTTGCAAGGCGCTTTGGCGATAACCCTTTTATAAGTTGCGGTGATATAGGGACTGTTTATGCGCTCAAAAGCGCAATTAAGTCCCCATTTCACCGCAACTTATTGAGGGGATGGGATTGAGGGGCGGCTGTGGTTACCAGCCCTCGTCCGTGCCGTAGCCGTCGTCCGCGACGTCAACGGCAAAGTTTCGGAGGTCGAGGCCTTCGCGTTCGGCTCGAGCTAGGAGCTCTTGGGGCGACTCGTCCACGATATCCATCACGTCGAGCATGGCCGCCGGAATACCCACTCCAGCCGCGCTCCCCGCGCGGTCGAGCAAGCCCTCGCGCAGCTGATCCACATCGACATTGATCTTCAAGGTGAAACCTCCTGCTGGGCAACCGCAACCACATAACCCGAGCACCACAAATGAGATGCAATAAATCTCAGACAACGCCATAATAAGTCATTGACCATCAAGGGGGGTTGTGGACAATGGACAAGCTCGATGCCATGACGGCGCAAGTCAGAGATTTTTGCGACGCACGCGACTGGCGCAAATATCACACGCCGAAAGAGCTCGCCATCGGCATGGCAACTGAGTCCTCAGAACTCCTTCAGCTCTTTCGTTTTATGAGCGATGAGCGCATTGCGGAGATGTTCGAAGACGCCGAGCAACGCCAAGCTATCGAAGACGAAGTCGCCGACACGCTCCTTTTCCTCCTGCGATTTACCGACCTCAACGACATCGACCTGCCAGCGGCGCTCTCGTCCAAACTCAAACGCAACGGCGAGCGCTACCCCATCGACACCGGCTCCAACGAATACAGAAAAGCGGGCCACCATGAGTAACGAGTTCGCCCTTCGGCAATATACGCTTCCCCTACCCCAGCCCTTTGAGACAAGTGAATCGTTGCAGCATTTTGGCACGCCAAAGCCCGGAGCTCACCATGACGAAAGCTGGCCCGTTCTCTACATCCTGACTAACAGCAAAAACAAAACGGCGTACATCGGGCAAACGACCAATTATCGGCGCCGCATGAAGCAGCACGCCGCAAACGTTGACAAAGACTTCGACCGCACCCTTTTGATCGACAATCCCACTTTCAATCAGTCCGCGACATTTGAGTTTGAAAACAGGCTCATTGAACTGTTCTGCGCTGACGAAAAATACCAGGTAACCAACGCCAACAATGGTTACGCCCAGTTCGATTATTTTGAGCGGCCTCAGTATCGACAGAAGTTCCGAGACCTCTGGACGAAGCTCCGAAAAGAGAACTACGCAATCCATCCCATCGAAGAGCTCGAGAACTCGGACCTCTTTAAGTTCTCGCCTTTCAAGACGCTCACGCCCGATCAATACGAAACGATCGAGACGATTTACAAGCGTCTCGAACAGGAACATGAAGACATTAAACATGGCGGCCCTAAAAGAAAGCGAGTAACCGTCGTTAACGGCGCGCCGGGAACAGGCAAAACGATTCTGGCCATCAGTCTGATGTTCAAAATCAAAAACGAGCCCAATCTCGCCGATCTGCGAGTTGGCTTCGTAACGCCCATGGAGTCTCTGAGCAAGACACTCAAAAAGCTCACGCACTTCCTTCCCGGGTTAAAGCCCGGCGACATCCTGAGCCCCAGCGATGTCACCAAAAACGATCGGTATGACATCTTACTTGTCAACGAGGCACACCGACTGGGAAACTACTTGACCGCCGGCGCCGGCATCGGAGCTTTTTACAACACTTGTGAACGACTCGACTTGCCGCGCACGAGCAGCCAGGTGGATTGGATTTTCAAATGCTGTGACAAGGCATATCTGTTTTATGACCCCAAACAGCAGGTTCGCGCGTCCGGACTCAACCGAGACGGCCTTGAGCAGCGACTTAATCAGCTTGAGGAAGCGGGAATCGAGACCGAAGAATTCAATTTGAGTACCCAAATGCGCGTGCGTGGCGGCGATGAGTACCTCGATTTTGTATACGACTTGCTCGATAACAAGGCATACATGCATGCCGGCATGAAGTTTGATGAGCTCTTTGCCTCGGAGCCCTACGACTCGCGAACCGGCGACCCGAACAGCGATATCCCCAGGTATCAGCTTGGCATCGTCGACCGGTTTGAGGATTTCTGTTCCCTGCAGCAAGCCAAGGAAGAAGAAGCCGGTCTATCTCGCATGACCGCTGGTTTTGCCTGGAAATGGGAAACCAAAAACAATAAAGATGCGTTCGATATCGTCATCGAGGACATACCCAAACGTTGGAACTCGAGCCAAAAGGATTGGGTTAACTCCGCAAATGCTGTCAACGAGGTCGGATGCATCCACACAGTGCAGGGCTACGACCTTAACTATGGTTTTGTAATTCTGGGTCCCGATATTTACTACGATTCGGACAAAGGTGCGGTCTGCGTTAACAAGGCGAACTTCAAAGATGCTGTCGCGAAGAAAAAGGCAAGCAACAATGACCTGCAAAAGATCATCGTCAATGCCTACTACGTCCTCATGACGCGAGGCATGCTAGGAACGTTTCTCTATGTGTGCGACCCCGCGCTCAAGGAGTATTTGTCACGGTATATCCCGGTGATATAGACCTAACGACCGCCCTCCCCCATGTAACCATCCTGTAAATCATAGCGGCACAGTCGAGTTTTACCGTGATGCGGTCGCGCCTGGCGCTCCACTGTGCTAAAGTATCCCGAACGTTCAAACGACTACGAGGGGAACTAGAAGATGGCACGTGTGCACAACTTCTCAGCAGGCCCGGCCGCACTGCCCACCAGCGTGCTCGCCGAGATCGCCGACGAGATGATGGACTACCGCGGTTGCGGCATGTCCGTGCTCGAGATGAGCCATCGATCTAGTATGTACCAGCAGATCATCGACGACGCCGAGGCAACCCTGCGCCGCCTGTTGAACATCCCCGACAACTACCGCGTCCTGTTTTTGCAGGGCGGCGCCACGCTGCAGTTCGCGGGCATCCCGATGAACCTCATGCGCCGCGGCCGCGCCGGCTACGTCGTGACCGGCAACTTTGCCAACAAGGCATACAAGGAGGCCGCCAAGTACGGCGAGGCCGTGCTGCTCGCGAGCTCCGAGGACACCAACTTCGACCGCATTCCCAACATGGCCGACATCAACGCGCGCATTGCCGCCGAGGCCGCGGGCGACGGGCTCGACTACGTCTACATCTGCCAGAACAACACCATCTTTGGCACCATGTACCACGAGCTGCCCAACTGCGGCGACGTACCGCTGGTCGCCGATGTCTCGAGCTGCTTTTTGTCGCAGCCGCTCGACGTTGAGCGCTACGGGCTCATCTACGCCGGCGCTCAAAAAAACGCCGGCGCCGCGGGCGTGACCGTGGTCATCGTGCGCGACGACCTCATCGCAGATGGCCCCGCCTTTGCGCAGACGCCGCAGTATCTAGACCTTAAGACCCAGGCCGCCAAGGGCTCCATGCTCAACACGCCCAACACCTTTGGCATCTACGTGTGCGGCAAGGTGTTCCGCTGGGTTGAGCAGACCGGTGGACTTGCCGCCATGGCCGAGCGCAACTGGGCCAAGGCCAACCTGCTCTACGACCTGCTCGAAAACAGCGAACTGTTCCACGGCACCACGCAGGCAGACAGCCGATCCATCGCCAACGTCACGTTCCGCACCGGCGACGCCGAACTCGACGCGGCCTTTGTCGCAGGCGCGGCCGAGCACCAGATTCAAAACGTCAAGGGCCATCGCCTGGTGGGCGGCATGCGCGCCAGCGTCTACAACGCCGTAACCATGGAAGACGTGCAGGCACTGGCCTCGTACATGAAGGACTTCGAAGCGCAGCATAGTTTGAGCCCGCGATCTAACTAGCCCGCAACGCGCGGGCCGACCAGCCACTTCAAACCACCTGTTTAAACCAAACCTGCTAAGGAGTTTTTCCATGCGTAAGATTAAGACCATCGACGACATCACTAAAGACGGCAAAGTCGAGTTTGGCGAGGGCTACGAGTTTGTGGACACCGCCGAGGAGGCCGACGCCATCCTGATGCGCTCGACCGACCTGCACGGCTACGAGCTGCCCGAGGGCATCCGCGCCATCGCCCGCTGCGGCGCCGGCGTCAACAACATCCCCGTCGAGGAGTACGCCAAGAAGGGCGTCGTCGTCTTTAACTCCCCCGGCGCCAACAGCAACGCCGTCAAGGAGCTCGTCCTGGGCATGCTGGTGCTCTCGAGCCGCGGCGTGGTGCAGTCGATGAACTGGGTGCGCGACAACGCCGACGACCCCGAGATTCAGGTAGACGCCGAAAAGGCCAAGAAGGCCTTTGTGGGCCGCGAGCTCAAGGGCAAGCACATCGGCGTCATCGGTCTGGGCAACGTGGGCTCCAAGGTCGCCAACGCCTGTGTCGACCTGGGCATGGACGTCTACGGCTACGATCCGTTCATTTCCGTCGAGCACGCGTGGGTGCTGAGCCGCGAGGTGCAGCGCGTGGGCACGCTCGAGGACCTCTGCCGCGGCTGCGACTACCTCACCGTGCACGTGCCCAGCAAGGCCGACACCATCGGCATGATCAGCACCGAGCAGATTAACCTGCTGGCGCCCGACGCCGTGCTCATCAACTACGCGCGCGAAACCATCATTGACGAGGACGCCGTCGACGCTGCCCTGCGTGAGGGCAAGCTGAGCTGGTTTAGCTGCGACTTTGCCACGCCCAAGACCGTCAAGATGCCCAACACGTTTATCACCACGCACTCGGGCGCCGGCACTGGCGAGGCCGAGGCCAACTGCGCCGACATGGCCATCAGCGAGCTCAAGGATTACCTGGAGAACGGCAACATCGCGCACAGCGTCAACTACCCCGCCTGCAGCATGGGCAAGGCGCGCGCCGCAAGCCGCATCGCCTGCCTGCACGCCAACGTGCCCAACATGATCGGCCAAATCACGGCCATCCTGGCCAAGGACAATGCCAACGTGCAGCGTATGACCAACGAGTCCGCCGGCGAGAACGCCTACACCATGTTCGACACGGACGAGCACCTGGACAGCAGCACCATCGAGGCGCTCAAGCAGATTCCGTCGATGTATCGCGTGCGCGTGATCAAGTAGCGTCGGCGCCAAGCCCGCCAGACAGACCACGAAGTCCATTCGCCCCCGTTTTCATGGAACGGGGGCGAATTTTGTGCTCCCGCCGGCTTGAAAAGTGATACCCAGAACAAGTTATTTCGGATAATCGACAGTGAGGCCCTAGTCGCTAAGCACAACTGCTTTTACAAACAGCTTTATCAGGGGTTTTAGTAGGTAAAAATCGATCTCTATATGCCAAACTAAAGTTGACTGTCCATTTTCCGAAATAACTTGCTCTAGGTAGCACTTTTCAAGCCAATTCCAAGGAGCAATTGAAGGCTATTCGCAACTAAAACCCTAGCTTCCGCGACCGCTTTCCACCCGCGCGGCTACATTCCCGCCCAATCGATAAAAATCTCCTCACGAAGTCGCCGTTCGAGCTCCTGCTGCCGCGACGTCTTGTCTTTCAACGGCACATCGAGATAGGACATGATGAGTTCCATCACCACGCGGAAGGCATCGGAGTCGACTAGCTGACCATAGGTCATCAGAACGACGGGATATCCCATCGTCTGAAGGGCCGTCGTTCGATCGGAGTCCGAGATCTTGGATTCTATGGATCCGTGAATGGCTTTACCTTGACATTCAACCAGGCACTCCCGGCTGCCGTCCTTATTTGACAGCAAGATATCGGCGTAGCGCCTATCAAGCCCCGAAATCAGGCGGGCGCTGCGCGTCATGCGAATCTCAACATTATTGGTAAGGCGCAGCCCTTCGCCGCCGCGCAGCCTCGAAAGGCCAAACAGCATCGAAGCTTGGACCTCAAGCGGCGATGCCACAACCCCCGTAATGCATTTCGCGGCACGTGTGAATGATTTAGCACCGCGGAGTCCCTGGATCTTATTGGCGAACTCCGTAAGGTCAGAGAGCTCGATCAAGGGAGGTCGTTTCCACAAGTCCGTTGGATTCCCCGAGGCATCCTTTACGTTTTCCCAGCCCGACCGTGCGTCACCCCACCGGCTCCCATATGCCTGCTCAAGTGCCAACTTTACTTGAGGTGCAATCTTGCACACGGCAAAGGTGCCGCACATCTCAAACATGCACATGATCAGACGCTCGTTTGAGACCGAGGAAGCCAGGGTCAGCAGCGTAAAGAGCGGGGACGCGGCATCAAGGCCAAACTCTGTCTGCCGCACGGAGCCAAACGGCCTCTCCCCATTCCAAACATGCCTGACAATGCGATCGCCCTTACGTCCGCAGCTGCCCTGTGCCAACACGTGTAACGGGATGCCCAGGAAATGCTTGACGAGCGGATGCTCACAAAGACGTTCCCTGCGCGGATCGTCCACAGAATCGGGCAGGTCCGGCATTATTGCCAAAACCTGTGGAGGTATCCGGTGATACCGAAAGGCAGATATGTCGCACAGCATGTCGTCCATGAAAGGTACGTACCCACCGCGTCGTTTGTAAACCCGCCCGGACGGCAAACGCGATGGCTCGGCCTGCGAACGGTAAATGCTGCTACGCGCGCGTCGCGAATCTGCAGGTAACCTCACAATCGGTTTGCAAAGCAAACTGATTGTGAGGTTACATATGGTTGATGATGACGAGGGCGGCTATCGCCCCTTTATCGTGCCCGACCACGCCAAGGTCTGGGTCGACATGCGCCTGACGCCGCCGACCGATACGGCCGCCGCGATCAATATGGCCAAGCATGCCATTGCCGTCGCCGAGGCCGCGGTCCCCGGCTGCCATGGAAGCTATACCGTGACAGGCGACCGCCCCGCCATCGAGCGCGACCCAGGCTCTCCCCTCCTAGCTGCGCTCAAGCGCGCCGCCGATGACGTGACGGACGCGGACACGACCGTCGGCTTCTTTACCGGCTGCACCGATACCGCCGTCATTGCCGGCAAGACGGGTAACCGCAATTGCATGAGCTACGGCCCCGGCTCGTTGGCGCTCGCGCACAAGCCCAACGAATATGTGCCCCACGCCGATATCGTTCGTTGTCAGAACGTGCTCATCGTGCTCGCCGACAACGTGCTCTGGGACGCGAACAGCCAAGTTGGGGCATAATAAGCCGCGAACAAACCGACTCACACGTTAGGACCGCCCATGAAAGCACTTCCGTTTCCCTGCATCCGCCCGGCTCAGGACCGCGTGCTCGAGGCGCTACCTGCAATGGGCAGCATCCTGAGCGGCAACGATGCTCTGCGCGGTGCCCTTGCCGATGGCCTGATGCTCAAGGACCCGGGTGCGGCGTATTACGTGTACGAATGCTCGGGCGAGCCGGGACGTGTGACGGGTGTCGTGGCGATCTGCCCGACGAGTGTACTTGCGGGCGGCAAGGGCGATGCCAGCGCCGACGTGGCCGCCGCCGCGCGCGCAATCGCCGAGCTCAAGGTGCAGCCGCGCCCCGTGTCGCTCGCCTACGAGGCCTCGCCCGTCATGGATATCATCTTGGGCGCCGCCAAAGAGGGCGCGTCGCTCTACGCCGTCACCGACCCCGCGGGCATTACGCACCGCGCGTGGGAGGTCAAGCGCGAGGACGCCGTCGGGGCCGTCCGCGCTATGCTCGACCAAGCACCGGAGCCGGCACTGGCCGACGACCCCGCCTACGCCGCCGCTCTGACCGGGGCGTCGCAGCTGCTGGCCGATGAGGCCCGTGCCGCCGGAACGTACACCGGCAAGGAGCCGTTCAACTTTACCGTTGCCGTGCTCTTCCCCGCCGCGCCGGTCAGCGGCGCCGCACCGCAGGTTCCGACAGGTCTGCTCACGCACCAGGTCGCGCGGTTCTAGCAAGACCGGACCGCCCAGCACAAAAATCGGCAGCTCAACAAACAGGGGGCGGAGATGCAGCAGGTACATGCATCTCCGCCCCTTTCGCGTCGAGAAGTTATGCCGGCGACCCGTGCCGCCGCGCTCGCGTTATCCGCGCTGCGGACCCGCAGTAGCCACGAGCGGTTCAAGCCCCAGCTCGCGCGCATAATCTTCCTGCGTAAAGACTTCGACCAGCTCAAACGTACCGGCCTCGTCGTCAAACACGAAATGCAGCACCGAGCAGTTGCCCGGCACGCGATCGCGCTCATCAGCCGCCGCACCCTTCACGTGGTCCATGAACTCCTTGATGGCCGAGCCATGGCTTACCGCGAGCACGCACGTATGGTCCGGACGCTGCATAAGCTCGGTCAGCGTCGCCACCATGCGCTCGCGCACCTGCATCTGGCCCTCGCCGCCAAACTGACGATAGAAATCGCGCCACGGGCGCTCGGGCATCAGCATCACGCGCTCAGCCTCAAAGTCGCCAAAGAACCACTCGCGCAGGCCGTCCAGGCGCTCATACGCCAAGCCCGGCCACAGGTTGGCGATAGTCTGCTCGGTGCGATGAAGTGTGGAGGTGTAGGCATGATCGGGCTCAATGCCGCGCGCACGCAAGAACATGCCGGCACGCGCCGCCTGGTCGCATCCCAGCTGCGTGAGCGGCGAGTCACTCCAACCCTGAATAATGCGCTTAAGGTTGAATATTGTCTGCCCATGACGAACCAGATACAGGTCTTTATTCATAGGGGTCCTTTCGTTCGTTACCAATCAAGGAGCGAAAACGCCCCGTCGCAATAGCCAAAATGAAGCACGGCACCGTTGTCGGGTAGCTCTCCCCTGCCAGTCACATACTCAAGAAACTCCTGGCAGGCTGAGCCGTGGGAGACTGCCAGCACGCAGTCGTGCTGCGGCCTGGCCATGATGCGCGACAGCACCGCGACCATACGCGACTGGAGCTGCACTTCAGACTCGCCACCAAAGGCCACCGGATAATCACCCCAGGGCTGCGGCGGCATATCGCGATTTGATGTGCCCTCCAGCGAGCCCAAATGCCACTCGCGTAGGTCATCGACCAGCTCTATCGAGCGGCCCTCACCAGCAATTAGCTCAGCCGTACGCCGCGCCCGGCCCAACGGGGAGGAATACACACGGTCAAAGGTCACGCCACGCGCCGCAAACGCCGCGCGCGTCGCCAGCGCCTGCTCGCGCCCGCGCGCCGTAAGCGGCGAATCGTGCCCACCCTGCAAAATGTTTTGCACATTGAGCTCAGTCTGCCCATGCCGCACCAAATACAGATCTGCCACACGCCCTCCCCTCGTACCACCACAAAGGGGACAGGTACCTTTGTGGTGGTTTACCGCCGGATCACACCGCGGCGACACCCAACTACACCAGTACGTCGGCGAGCGGGCGCTTAGGCACGTGGTGCACCTGCGCCTCGTCACGCCAATAATTGATGGAGCCGTCGGGGTTGGAATCGATCGCATCGATCACCTGCGTCTCGGCCGGAACGCCAAAGGCCATGATCAGCTTGAGCTCATACTTGTCGTTATCGAGCCCCATGGCATCGATCGCGTGGGGCGTAAAAGCCTTGAACATGCAGGCTGCCACCTCGGGCGTGGCGCTGCGGGCGGCGAGCATCATCGTCTGCGCGGCAATGCCCGTGTCGACCTCGGTAATGGGAGCGGCGGGCTTGCCCGGAACGGCGCGCTCGGCCAGAATCGCGATGTAGCCGGTCGGGCGCTCGCCCTCGGCAGGACCCGGCCAATCCTTAAGCGCGCCGGCCCACGCAAGCTCATCAAATACGCGCGCGCAGTCCTCTGCACCGCTTACCGCATGAAAACGCAGACGCTGAGCATTGGCACCACACGGGGTCAGGTGCGCCAGCTCCGCCAGCTCGAGCAAAAACTCGCGCGGCACGCGCATGGACTCGTCAAAACGGCGGCACGTGCGGGCGCGGCGGACCAGCGCGTCAAACGTGTCCAGGCCGAGCTTTTCGCAACCTTGCTTCGCCATCGACTCAGCGCTTACCGGCGCCTCGGGAACTGCTTCGTTCATAGGGACCCCCAATACAAGCCAATTGTCCTTAGGAAAATCTAACCTAAAACGTAGGCAATAACGAACAGGGCTGCAATGTTCTACACCTGTTGAATAGAAAATCGCGACGTGGGGAACAACGGAAACAATTCGGGGCCTTTGGGTTACGTTTCGCCCTCCCCGACCCATACGCCAGCGCCTTTAGGCGATACTAGTTGTAACGATCAAGGCTTACGCCGCACGGAAAGGAGACATTATGGGCATCTTTAAGAACGATGATCAAAAATCGAGCCAGTTTGGATTTGACGAGAAAAGCATGGCGGGCAAAGCCGTCAAGGCCGTACGCTGGATCTACGCCATCACGGGCGTCTTAGCGCTCATTGCTGGTATCGCGCTGCTTTTTGCACCCGCCAAGTCCCTCGTCTTTTTGACGACTGTCCTGGGTTTTTACTTTGTAATCACTGCTGCCATCAGGCTGTTCACTGCCATTTTTGAGCCGCTGCTGCCCACCGGCTGGCGCGTGACGAGCATCATCTCCAACCTACTCATTATCTTGGGCGGCGTCATAATCCTGCGCAACCAGGCCTTCTCGACCGCGACGCTCACCACGATGGTAGTTATCGTGGCCGGCTTTGGCTGGATTGTCGAAGGTGTCATGTCCATTCTGGAGTCCGAGCTTTCGTCCAACCGCGCCCTCGCCATCCTGAGCGGCGCACTCCCAATCATCGCCGGCATGTTCGTGTTTATCTATCCGCTGTGGTCGGCCAAGATGCTCGTCATCTTTAGCGGCGCCGCGCTGCTGGTGTTTGGCGTAACGCTGATTGTTCGTGCTATTCAATTTGGCAAACTGGTGCACTAGATGCCACGAACGCTCTTTATTGATGCAGACGCTTGCCCGGTCACGCGCGAGTCGATTGACTGCGCGCGGCGGGCAGGCGTCGCCGTTGTTATCGCCGGCAACAGCACGCAAAACCTGGAACGGCATATTCGCCGCGACGACCCGCGCGATGCCGAGCACGCGCGACGCGGCTTTTGGGTCACGACGCTCGACGTGAGTGTGGGCGCCGACAGCGCCGACTTTGCCATTATCGAAAGCCTGCAGACGGGCGACGTGGTCGTGACGCAGGACATTGGCTTGGCGAGCATGGTGCTCGGGCGCGATGCCGCCGCTATCGGCGTGCGCGGGCGCGTCTACGACAAAGCGACCATCGACATGCAGCTGTTTATTCGCCACGAGGAAAAGAAGGTGCGCCGCGCCGGCGGACGCACTCGCGGACCGGCGGCATTTACCAGCGAAGATCGCGCCCGCTTTAAACGCAACCTCACCGAGCTGTTGCGCTAACCAAGGTAGATTTTTGGGACATGCCTAAAAATCTACCTTTTTGTTTTGGCAGCGGGAAATGCCCTGGTCACAGGGGTAGATCGTAAGACGTGTCCCAATAATCTACTTAAAGGCCAACGGCGGAGAGGATGAGGCCCCAGCCAGCGCCGATGACGTACATCATGATCAGGAACACGGCATTTTCGCGGGCGCTGCGGTTGGTGCGGAACAGCACCAGATAACCCACGCCGGCGGAAATGAGCGTGCCGGCGAGCATCGGCGCCAGTTGCAGCGCGCCTTCCAGATATAGTTGCGTAATGACCACGCTCGCCGAGCAATTGGGAATCAGCCCGACAAGCGCCGAACCCAAGACGGCGAGCGTCTCGTTGCCGCGCAGGAACTGCTCGATCGCGGACTCGCCGAACGTCTCGAGCACGGCGACCAGGACCAGCGTCACCAGGAAAATGAATACCGAGACCTGCACGGTGTGCGAGATCGCGCTGCGGATGATCGACAGGACGGGCGCACCTTCGTGGGAGTGACCGTGGTCGTGCCCATGGCCGTGGTGGTGCTCATGCTCGCTCGTGTGACCGTGGTCATGGCTGTGTCCGTGGTCGCGCTCATGTTCATCTTCATCATCATCGCAACCGCAATGGTCGCGCTCGCATAACTCGTGGATGTGGTCGGCGCTCACGCCCGCCTCGGCCACTTCATCAATGATGTCGCCCCCGGTATGGTCGTCGTGCGCGCAGTTCACATGAGCCGGATTGGCAGCGGTCCCCAGCACGGTACGGCGAATCGCCGCATGTGCGCGGGCGTTGCGACGCAGTCCGCGAATGGCGGCGTCCACGATAAAGCCCGTGACCAGCGCGATCAGTGCCTTCGATGTCAGCAGCATCGCCATGGTCTGCACGGGGACCTGCTCGGCGAGCAAGAGCGGCAGCATTTCATCGGAAGTCGAAAGGAACACCGCCACCAGCGTTCCCAGCGTCACGACGCGACCGGCGTACAGCGTAGCCGCCATGGCCGAAAACCCGCACTGTGGCACAATGCCCAGCAGCGAGCCAACCACGGGACCCGCAGCGCCGGCGCGCTTGATAGCGCCGTTGACGCGGTCGCCCGCAACGTGCTCAAGTGTCTCGAGAGCAAGATATGTCACCAACAAAAACGGCACCAGCGACAGCGTGTCCTTGCCGGCGTCGAGCAGAATATCAATCAGTAAATCCATGACGGATGGAACCTTTCGTGTCTTTCGGCAGCATTGTAAAAGTCCTAGCGGTCAACTAGGGTATTGTAGTTGTCCCGGGCGCGGTGCCAATAGTTGCCCATGGTAAACTATCATCTCGCCATAACTCAGTTACCTCGAGCCGCACAACGCGGCCCGTCCAAGGAGTAGCATATGAACGTATCGCAAGCACTCGAATACGAGCGCCAGCCGTTTATCCCCATGTTTATCTACGGCGACCACGGCGCCATGGAGTCCGAGCGCCAGAAGGGCGAGGAGGCCCTCAAGGTGCTCGAGACCGAGTACTTTACCGCCGAGGGCGACCCCGGCTTCGACTTTGCCACCGTGCGCGACCTGGCCGACCGCAACCGCGACCTGTGCGACCAGATTGGCGAGGCACGCCTGCGCAACGTGACACCCGCGACGCTTTCGCGCGGCCTGTCCGATGCCGACACCTGCGCCGCCATCGGCAAGATGCAAAAGCGCACCGCCGCGTCGGTCATGCGCGAGATCCGCGGCGACCGCGACGCGCTCGGCGTGGCCTACGCCCGCAAGCCCATCCAGGGCACCGTGCTCGGTATCGACATCGAGACTACCGGCCGTGCACCCGAGCGCGGTTATATCATCAATGTGGGCTGGGAAATCATGGAGCTCACCAGCGACGCCGTCCCGCACGACGCCGAGGCGCACTACTGTGGCCTGCCCGACATCTACCGCGGCGAGGATGTACCGCTGTCGAATATCCACCACATCACCTGGGACGACATTGACGGCAAGAAGCCGTTCCGCGAGAACAAGGAGCTGCAGAAGCAGCTGCTCAAGCTCATGAAGAAGTACCCGTACATGGCACACAACGCCGCGTTTGAGGACAGCTGGTTCAAGATCCACCTGGACGGTTACGCCGAGGCACGCCGCGCCGGCAAGATCATCGTCATCGACTCGCGCCAGATCTGCCGCAGCTTGGATGCCGACGTCCGCTCGCTCCCCCGCGAATCCGCGCCCGCCGCGCTCGAGAACTGGGCCCGCCGCCGCGGCACCCTCGCCGCCGACGCCAACGAGCAGCACCTGGGCCTCGACGACACCGACCTCATGCTCCGCACCGTCC
>PPYE01778198.1_pt1 | contig 16739 bp, 16 predicted proteins | sample 1559881 | NCBI WGS metagenome assembly PPYE01 (sample SAMN08240022, study PRJNA423297) | Human gut metagenome, whole genome shotgun sequencing project. | reverse complement strand
CTCTTTCAATTATTTCTACTAATCTCCATCTTTTAGTCTTGCTCAAAGGACGAGTTTCCATGATGCGTACAGTATCACCGATATTGCATTCATTCTTTTCATCATGAGCATGGTACTTCTTCGTTTTACTAACGAACTTACCATATATAGGGTGTTTTTCTTTAAACTTGGCAGCAACTGTGATAGTTTTTTCCATCTTGTTGCTCAATACAACCCCTGTTCTTTCTTTTCTTAAATTTCTTGCTTCCATCAAGCTGATCATTTATTGTTAAGTTCTCTTTGGCGTAATTCTGTTTTCATACGCGCAATAGTCCTGCGTAATTGTTTGATTTGAGCAGGATTTTCCAAAGGAGAAATAGAATGATTGATAACCATCTGGTTATAATTAGCTGTTTCTGCCTCTACTCTTTCTACTAAATCATTAGTAGTCATTTCTTTAATTTCTGCAATTTTCATAAACCTTACGCATTTTGATTTTGAATATCATAATCACGTCTTACGACAAACTTCGTTGTAATAGGAAGCTTTTGAGCAGCTAAGCGCAATGCTTCTTTCGCGATTTCGTAAGATACTCCTTCAGCTTCAATAATGATTCTACCTGGAGTTACAGGAGCCACAAATCCCTCGGGAGCACCTTTACCTTTACCCATACGCACATCGGCAGGTTTTCTAGTAATTGGTTTATCCGGGAATATACGGATCCAGATCTGTCCTTGACGTTGCTTTTCGGTTGTAACATAGTTTCCTAAAATTCAAATTCGTTTAGCGATTATTTTTCTTTCTTTTGAAGTTCTTTCCGCCGTTGTTTCCACCATTGTTTCCACGACCACTTTCTTTGCTTTGTGTAAAGTTCGGAGCTAATTCTTTCTTACCAAACACTTCACCTCTACAAATCCAAACTTTGATACCTAAAAGCCCCACTTTAGTCAATGCTTCAGCATGACAGTAGTCGATATCAGCTCTGAAAGTGTGCAACGGAGTTCTTCCTTCTTTATACATTTCAGAACGAGCCATTTCAGCTCCATTCAAACGTCCTGAAATCTGAATTTTGATACCTTCAGCACCCATACGCATTGTATTTGCGATAGCCATTTTAATGGCACGGCGGTAGGCAATTTTACCTTCTACCTGGCGAGCAATGTTGTTAGCAACAATTACAGCATCCAGTTCCGGTCTTTTCACTTCAAAGATATTAATCTGAATATCTTTGTCGGTAACCTTCTTCAACTCTTCTTTTAACTTATCAACTTCTTGGCCACCTTTACCGATGATAATACCCGGGCGAGCAGTGCAAACAGTAATAGTAACGAGCTTCAGCGTACGTTCAATTACGATTCTTGATACACTTGCCTTTGCAAGTCTTGCATTAAGATATTTACGGATTTTGCTATCTTCCAGCAAAGAATCACCGTAATCATTTCCACCATACCAGTTAGAATCCCATCCTCTGATAATTCCTAAACGGTTGCTTATTGGATTAACTTTTTGTCCCATCTACCTTAATTTTGATCTTCGTTATTACTTTTAGCACCAACGAACAATGTTACGTGATTTGAACGTTTGCGAATTCTATAACCTCTACCCTGCGGTGCCGGTCTCATTCTTTTGAGTGTAGCGCCACCATCAACAAAAATCTGCGTTACGAACAACTCGCCGCTTTCTGCTTTACGTTCGTTTTTCTGTTCCCAGTTAGCAATTGCAGAGCGAAGCAATTTTTCCACTCTTGCAGCAGCTTCTTTTGAAGAAAATTTCAAAACACCAAGTGCTCTGTTCACTTCCATACCACGAATCATATCAGCGACTAAGCGCATCTTACGTGGAGAAGTAGGAACATTTTGCAATTTAGCAAAATACATGGTCTTAAGGGCTTCTTTTCTTTTTTCAGCCGATATTTTTTTTCTTGCTCCCATTATATTTATTACTTTATTATTTCAAATAATTCCTGTTATCTTTTCTTGTTACCAGCGTGTCCTCTGAATGTACGAGTTGGAGCAAATTCGCCCAACTTGTGTCCTACCATATTTTCGGTAACATATACAGGAATAAATTTATTTCCATTGTGAACTGCAACTGTATGGCCTACAAAATCAGGCGAAATCATTGAAGCTCTGGCCCATGTCTTTACTACGACTTTTTTGCCAGACTCATTCATGGCAAAAATTCTCTTTTCAAGCTTTACGTTAATATATGGACCTTTTTTTAATGAACGACTCATAGTTTACTCAATTAATCAGATTACTTTTTTCTTCTCTCAATAATGTACTTAGACGATTGTTTCTTAGGAGCTCTAGTCTTAAGTCCCTTAGCGTACAATCCCTTACGAGATCTTGGATGTCCTCCGGAAGAACGTCCTTCACCACCACCCATCGGGTGATCAACCGGGTTCATTACAACACCACGGTTACGAGGACGACGACCTTGCCAACGAGAGCGTCCAGCCTTACCTGAGCGTTCCAATCCATGATCTGAGTTACCAACACTACCGATAGTAGCTTTACAAGTGCTAAGAATCTGTCTTACTTCACCTGAAGGCAATTTAATCACACAATACTTACCCTCACGAGAAGTTAACTGAGCAAAGTTTCCAGCTGATCTAACCAGAGCAGCACCCTGTCCCGGACGTAACTCAATATTGTGAATTACAGTACCAACCGGAATGTTCTGAAGGGGAAGAGTATTACCAATCTCTGGCGCTGCTGTTTCACCCGACATCAGAGTCGCACCAACTTGCAATCCATTGGGAGCAATAATATATCTTTTTTCTCCATCAGCGTAATATAACAAAGCGATACGAGCCGAACGATTCGGATCGTATTCAATTGTCTTAACCACTGCTGGTACACCGTCTTTGTTTCTCTTGAAATCAACAATTCTAATCACCTTTCTATGACCGCCACCAATGTAGCGCATAGTCATCTTACCTTCGTTGTTACGACCACCAGATGATTTCTTACCATATACAAGAGACTTTTCTGGTACTGATGCAGTAATTTCTTCGAAAGTACCAATAATTTTATGTCTTTGCCCCGGTGTTGTGGGCTTTAATTTACGTACTGCCATTTTTATTAAATATTACTATAAAAATCAATAGTATCTCCTTCTTTCAATGTTACGATTGCTTTTTTGAATGCATTCGTACGTCCATTGATGATACCTGCTTTAGTATAACGGCTTTTATTTTTGCCTGCATACTTCACTGTATTCACATCAACTACAGTAACATTATAAAGAGCTTCAACTTCCTTCTTAATTTCCAGTTTGTTAGCATCAGGACGTACAACAAAGCCAAAACGATTCAGCTTATCAGTGATTGCAGTCATTTTCTCTGTTACCAACGGTTTAATAATAATTCCCATTATTTAAGCCTCCTTTTTAAATTAAGATATTGTCAATAGCCTTCAGAGAGTTTTCTGTAAGCACAACAACCCCAGCATTCAATACTCTGTAAGTATTTAATCCTGAGACAGTCTGCACGTTTGCACCCTCTATGTTACGAGCTGACAAATATACGTTTTTATTTGCTTCCGGTAAAATTACAAGTAGCTTTTTATCGGAAACTTTAAGATTTTTTGTCATAGCAACGAAATCTTTTGTCTTAGGAGCTTCAAAAACGAAGTCTTCAACAACAATAAGTGCGTTGTTCTGAACCTTATAAGACAATGCTGACTTACGAGCCAATGTCTTAACTTTTTTATTCAACTTGAAGAACTCCCAGTGTCTTCACCTTTAATGTTATATACGTTAACTTCCATTATTTCTCAATTATTACGATTGAACCTTTGCAACCCGGGATAGAACCTTTGATCAAAAGAAGGTTATGATCCGCGATTACTTTTAATACCTGCAAGTTTTGAACAGTAACTCTGTCACCACCGAGCTGTCCGCCCATGCGCATTCCTTTGAATACTTTAGCTGGATAAGAACAAGCACCGATAGAACCCGGCTTACGAGCACGGTTATGCTGACCGTGAGTAGCTTGACCTACACCACCGAAACCATGTCTCTTAACTACACCCTGGAAGCCTTTACCTTTAGAAGTTCCGACAACATCTACGAAAGTAGCGTCATTAAACATCTCTACAGTAATAGTATCACCCAGATTCAACTCTGTCTCAAATTCTTTGAACTCGGCCAAGTGTCTCTTCGGTGTTACTCCAGCTCTCTTAAAGTGACCCATCAACGGTTTAGTTGTATGTTTTTCCTTTTTGTCCTGGAAACCCAACTGAACAGCTGCATAGCCATCTTTTTCGACAGTTTTAACCTGAGTAACAACACAAGGACCTGCTTCGATAACAGTGCATGGTACATTCTTACCATCAGCACTGAAAACGGATGTCATTCCGATTTTTTTTCCTAATAATCCTGGCATTTCACTAATTTTTAATTATCAAACTTTAATTTCTACTTCCACACCACTCGGCAACTCAAGCTTCATAAGAGCATCTACTGTCTTAGCAGTTGAGCTATAGATGTCGATCAATCTCTTATAAGAAGAGAGTTCAAACTGTTCACGTGACTTCTTGTTAACAAAAGTCGAGCGGTTTACTGTAAAGATACGCTTGTGCGTAGGCAGAGGAATTGGACCACTAACAATAGCACCCGTAGCCTTTACGGTTCTTACAATCTTCTCAGCTGACTTGTCAACCAAGTTGTGGTCGTAAGATTTCAATTTAATTCTAATTTTCTGACTCATTATGGTTTTAAATTAATATATTTATAAATAAGATAAAGCGGCAGGCTAAGAGTCATTCGCTAGCCTGCTGCTTTTGATATTCTTCTAGAGTAAATCAGCACGTCCTTTAACTTCTTCCAACACTGCCTTAGCAATAGAATTAGAAACTTGAGCGTGATGAGAATATACCATTGATGAAGTTGCGCGACCTGATGTAATAGTACGTAACGCTGTTACATAACCAAACATTTCAGCCAGTGGCACCATTGCTTTCACGATACGAGCACCGGAACGGCTAGATTCCATACCTTCAACCTGGCCACGACGCTTATTCAAGTCACTGATCACATCACCCATGTTTTCTTCCGGAGTAACAACCTCCAGTTTCATGATAGGCTCCATCAATACCGGACCTGCTTTAGCACATGCATTCTTATATGCCTGAATAGCACAGATTTCGAAAGACAACTGGTCAGAGTCAACTGGGTGGAATGAACCATCAATCAAAGTTACTTTCATTGAATCCAACGGATATCCGGCCAACACACCGTTCTTCATTGCGCTTGTGAAACCTTTCTGAACTGAAGGAATAAATTCTTTAGGAATATTACCCCCCTTCACTTCATCGATAAACTGCAATCCGCCTTCTTTGAAATCTTCATCAACAGGACCGATCTTAACGATAATATCTGCAAACTTACCACGACCACCAGACTGTTTCTTATAAACTTCACGAAGATCAACTGTCTTAGTGATAGCTTCCTTATAATTAACCTGAGGTTTACCTTGGTTACATTCTACTTTAAATTCACGTTTCAAACGGTCAATAATGATATCCAAGTGCAACTCACCCATACCAGAGATTACAGTCTGTCCTGTTTGCTCATCAGTCTTAACTGTAAATGTCGGATCTTCTTCAGCGAGCTTAGCCAAACCGTTAGACAATTTATCCATGTCTTTCTGAGTTTTAGGCTCAACTGCAATACCGATTACCGGTTCTGGGAAGTCCATAGACTCTAATACGATCGGAGCTGTTTCATCACAAAGCGTATCACCTGTATGAATATCTTTAAAACCTACACCTGCACCAATATCACCAGCACCGATTACTTCAACCGGATTCTGCTTGTTTGAATGCATCTGGAACAGACGAGAAACACGTTCTTTCTTACCAGAGCGAGAATTATAGATATAAGAACCAGCTTCAATCTTACCCGAATATACACGGAAGAAAGTCAAACGACCCACATAAGGGTCAGTAGCAATCTTAAATGCCAAAGCTGATGTTTTCTCATCATCACTCGGTTTACGATCTTCTTCTGCACCTGTATTCGGATTTGTACCAATCACATTCTCAGTATCCAATGGAGAAGGCAAGAAAGCACAAACATAGTCCAACAATGTCTGAACACCCTTATTCTTAAATGAAGAGCCACACAACATTGGTACAACTGCCATCTGAACTGTTGCATTGCGAAGAGCTCTCAACACTTCTTCTTCTGTAATAGTAGAAGGATCGTCGAAATATTTCTCCATCAAAGCATCGTCAAACTCAGCTACCTTTTCAAGCATTTTATCTCTCCATTCATTTGCTTCATCAACGAGATCTGCCGGTATTTCTTCAACTGTATAGTCAGCTCCCATTGTTTCATCATGCCAATAGATAGCTTTCATTTTAATCAAGTCTACTAGACCTTTGAAGGTTTCCTCAGCGCCAATAGGAACAACGATTGGACAAGGATTAGCACCCAAAACAGCTTTCATCTGGCGTACAACCTCAAAGAAGTCAGCACCCGAACGGTCCATTTTGTTTACGTACGCAATACGTGGCACATTATACTTATCAGCTTGACGCCATACAGTTTCTGATTGAGGTTCTACACCACCTACTGCACAGTAAGCAGCCACAGCACCATCCAGAATACGTAACGAACGTTCTACTTCAGCAGTAAAGTCAACGTGTCCCGGAGTGTCAATCAAGTTGATTTTATAAGTATCACCAGCATATTTCCATCTTGTTGTTGTTGCAGCAGATGTAATAGTAATACCACGTTCTTGCTCCTGTTCCATCCAGTCCATTGTTGCAGCACCATCGTGTACCTCACCAATTTTGTGAGTCAATCCAGTGTAGAACAGGATACGTTCAGAAGTTGTTGTTTTTCCGGCATCAATGTGAGCCATGATACCGATATTACGAGTCAAATGTAAATCTGTCTTTGCCATTTTCTTATTCCTTTACTTTAAGTTTTTAATCTAAATCGGTTATATTCTTATAGTATTAGAATCTGAAATGGGCAAATGCACGGTTAGCTTCAGCCATTCTATGCATATCTTCTTTACGTTTGTATGCACCACCTTGTTCGTTAAAGGCATCCATGATTTCAGCAGCCAATTTGTCTGCCATAGATTTACCACCTCTTTTGCGAGCAAACAGAATCAAGTTTTTCATTGAAACCGATTCTTTACGATCAGGACGGATTTCAGTAGGAACCTGGAAGGTAGCACCACCTACACGACGAGATTTTACTTCTACTTGCGGAGTTACATTATCCAAAGCCTTTTTCCAGATTTCGAGAGCTGATTTTTCTTCGTTAGGAAGTTTTGCTTTCACTGTTTCCAGAGCGGCATAAAAGATTTCATAAGACGCATTCTTTTTACCATCATACATCAAATGGTTTACAAACTTAGAAACCTTTTGGTCATTAAAAACGGGATCCGGAAGGATTACGCGTTTTTTTGGTTTTGCTTTTCTCATTTGTTTGAAAAATAATGTTTTTGTTCTTGGCTGTCTACTTCTTGACTTCTTCAACTCTCCCACCGGAGAATTTACTCAACCTTTAGCATTTCCAACAAACTAAAACGTAAGTTATTACTTTAATTCTAATTAGGTTTTAATCCTTATTTTTTCTTAGCCGGCGCAGCTTGTCCTGGTTTCGGACGCTTAGCTCCGTATTTAGAACGTCTTTGAGTACGACCAGCAACACCTGCAGTATCAAGTGTACCACGTACAATGTGGTAACGTACACCAGGAAGGTCTTTTACACGACCGCCACGTACCAAAACGATTGAGTGTTCCTGCAAGTTGTGTCCTTCTCCCGGAATGTATGAGTTAACCTCTTTTTGGTTAGTCAAACGTACACGAGCTACTTTACGCATTGCAGAGTTCGGCTTCTTCGGAGTAGTAGTATATACTCTCACGCAAACGCCACGTCTTTGAGGACATGAATCCAAGGCTGGAGATTTACTTTTCTCCACCAGCACTTCGCGTCCTTTTCTTACTAATTGCTGAATTGTAGGCATTTTAATTGTTTTTTGATTTATATTATTGTTATATTAATTTCGTAACTATACATTTTGGGCTGCAAAAATACGAATAATATTTGAATATTCAATGCGCTACAACTTTTTTTTCTTTTTTAATGTTTTTATATCAACCTCATGCTTCGCCTTTTACAACACTTAGCGGAGGCATCGGTGACTCTTCAGAAATACGAATAGGTCCAAAAGCACGTTCATACTTTGCTATGTTATCCTCCAATGCCCGCAACAAGCGTTTTGCGTGTTCTGGAGCTACTATAATACGAGATTGCACTCCTGCTTTCGGCACTCCTGGCATAACCCGTACAAAGTCTAGAATAAACTCAGAGCTTGAATGAGTAATGATTGCAAGATTCGCATAAGTTCCTTGCGCTACTTCTTCTTTCAACTCGATCTGTAACTGGTTGTTATTTTGTTCTTCCATATTAAATAAGATAAAATGTTTTTTTGCAAAATAACAAAATTTTATCGAGATAAGAATGATACAGTCAGGTAAAAGAAACAAAAAAAGGAGCAACTGCCTACTACAGCAATCGCTCCTTTTTCATATAGTCAATTGAATTGTATTATTCTACTTCATTGTAATCAAGTACTGTCTTCTTGTTCGCCAAGATACGATCATACTCTTCTTTTGAACCAACGATAATCTTTTCAAATTCACGCTGACCTGTACCTGCCGGAATTAAGTGACCGCAAATTACGTTTTCCTTCATTCCTTCAAGTTTATCTGTCTTGCCATTGATAGCAGCCTCATTCAACACCTTCGTTGTTTCCTGGAAGGATGCAGCTGACATAAAGCTTGAAGTCTGCAGTGCAGCACGCGTAATACCCTGAAGAATCTGAGTAGAAGTTGCAGCTACAGCATCACGTACCTCAACAGGTTTCAAGTCACGGCGCTTCAGCATACTGTTCTCATCACGCAACTTACGGGCAGTCACAATCTGTCCCGGCTGCATATTCTGAGAATCACCTGCATCAACAACGACTTTCTTACCCCAGATACGATCGTTTTCCTCCATAAACTCAAGCTTATCCACTACCTGTTGTTCCAAGAAGCGAGTATCACCCGGCTCATCGATCTGAACCTTACGCATCATCTGGCGAACGATAATCTCAAAATGCTTATCATTGATCTTCACACCCTGCAGACGGTATACATCCTGAACTTCATTCACAATATATTCCTGTACAGCCGTAGGACCTTTAATTGCCAGGATATCAGCCGGAGTAGTAGCACCATCAGATAATGGAGTACCAGCACGCACATAGTCGTTCTCCTGAACCAGAATCTGTTTGGACAATGCAACAAGATACTTCTTCACTTCACCTGTTTTCGAAGTTACGATGATTTCACGGTTACCACGCTTGATCTTACCCATTGTAACCTCACCGTCAATTTCAGAAACGACAGCAGGATTAGACGGATTACGTGCTTCAAACAACTCAGTAACACGAGGAAGACCACCCGTGATGTCACCCGCCTTACCTACAGCACGCGGAATCTTCACGATTACTTCACCGGCTTTCACTTTCTGACCATTTTCAATAATCACGTGACCACCTACCGGTAAGTTATAAGTACGAATCAGATCGCCGTCTTCTGTCAGGATATGAGCCGAAGGAACTTTCGTTTTATCCTTAGATTCAATAATGATGATTTCACGAAGACCGGTTGCTTCATCCGATTCCACCTTATAAGTAACATTCTCAATTACACCTTCGAATTCAATCTTACCAGTTGCTTCAGTTATAATAACGGCATTGAACGGGTCCCATTTAGCAATTAACTTACCCTTTTCAACCAGATCACCATCCGATACATATAATGTAGAACCATAAGGTACATTGTGCGTAGAAAGAACGATACCAGTATTTACGTCCACAAAACGAACTTCAGCCAAACGGCCTACCACTACTTTTGCAGCTTCACCCATTTCGTCTACGATATCTACCGTACGAAGTTCTTCAAATTCCAGACGAGCACTGTTCTTAGCCACAATACTTGCATTTGCCGCAATATTCGCAGCAGTACCACCGGCGTGGAATGTACGCAATGTCAACTGTGTACCCGGCTCACCGATTGACTGAGCAGCAATTACACCAACAGCCTCACCCTTCTGAACCATGCGGCTTGTTGCCAGGTTACGTCCGTAACACTTAGCACAAACACCCTTCTTCGCTTCACAAGTCAATACAGAACGGATTTCAACGCTTTCAATCGGAGAATCCTGAATCTTCTTAGCAACTTCTTCTGTGATTTCTTCACCACCGGCAGCATCGGCAGTCTTCAAAGCGGTATCCGCCAAACCTTTACGGGCACCGTGAGTAGAGATAAAGTACTCCAACACAGAAAGTCCCTCTTTAAAGTTTGACAAGATCGGGTTTTCAATAATCTGACCACCTTCAGCACCAGCTTTCTGGGGCTTAGCCATCAAACCACGCATACCGGACAACTGACGAATCTGTTCTTTAGAACCACGGGCACCCGAATCCAGCATCATGTATACAGAGTTAAATCCTTGGTCATCCGAAGAAATAGTTTTCATCAAGATGTTAGACAACTCAGAGTTCACATGTGTCCAGATATCAATTACCTGATTATAACGTTCGTTGTTGGTAATGAAACCCATATTATAGTTGTTTACGACTTGTTCAACTTCGTCGTAACCTTTTTGTACCAATGTCTCTTTTTCTTTCGGGATAATAATATCACCCAAGTTGAATGACAAACCACCCTTAAAGGCCATTTGGTAACCTAAGTTCTTGATTCCATCCAAGAAGTCTGCAGCTTTAGCCACACCACAAACCTTGATTACATCACTAATGATATCACGAAGAGATTTCTTAGAAATAATCGTATTGATATAACCTGCTTCAGGAGGAACAATTTCATTAACAATCACACGTCCTACAGAAGTTTCACGCATAACGTCAACAATGTTACCATTTTCATCAACGTCTTTCACGATCACCTTTACCGGAGCATGAATATCTACCTTACCTTCATTATAAGCGATTAATGCTTCTTCCGGTCCGTAGAATGTAAGTCCTTCTCCCTTAGCACCAGCACGCAACTTGGTAATGTAATACAAACCAAGAACCATATCCTGTGCAGGCACAGTAATAGGCGCACCATTTGCCGGATTCAGGATATTATGTGACTGAAGCATCAACATCTGAGCTTCAAGAATTGCTTCGTTACTCAAAGGCAAGTGAACAGCCATCTGGTCACCGTCGAAGTCGGCGTTGAATGCCGTACATGCCAACGGGTGCAACTGGATAGCTTTACCTTCGATCATCTTCGGCTGGAATGCCTGGATACCCAAACGGTGCAATGTCGGAGCACGGTTCAACAGTACAGGATGTCCTTTCATTACGTGTTCCAGAATATCCCAGATCACCGCTTCCTTACGATCTACAATCTTCTTTGCAGATTTCACCGTCTTAACGATACCACGTTCAATGAGCTTACGGATAATAAACGGCTTATAAAGTTCGGCAGCCATCAATTTAGGAATACCGCACTCACCCATCTTCAGTTCCGGACCAACGACAATTACCGAACGTGCAGAGTAGTCAACACGTTTACCCAGCAAGTTCTGACGGAAACGTCCTTGTTTACCTTTCAAGCTATCAGACAGTGATTTCAACGGACGGTTAGCATCCGTCTTCACTGCACTTGATTTACGTGAATTATCGAACAATGAGTCTACAGATTCCTGAAGCATACGTTTCTCATTACGCAAGATTACTTCCGGAGCTTTGATTTCGATCAATCTCTTCAGACGGTTGTTACGAATGATAACACGACGATAAAGGTCATTCAAGTCAGAAGTAGCAAAACGACCACCATCCAATGGAACCAATGGACGGAGTTCGGGCGGAATAACCGGTACGATACGTACAATCATCCATTCCGGCTTGTTACGTCCACGTGATGCACGGAACGATTCTACAACCTGCAGACGTTTCAATGCCTCATTCTTACGTTGCTGTGAAGCATCATTGCCTGCACGGTGACGCAATTCATAAGACAGAGCATCCAGATCCAAACGAGCCAGCAAATCATAGATTGCTTCAGCTCCCATCTTGGCGATGAACTTATTCGGATCATTATCCTCCAGATATTGATTGTCCTTCGGAAGTGTATCCAGAATATCCAGATATTCTTCTTCAGAAAGTAAATCATATTCGGCAATGCCATCTTCAGCCTTTACACCCGGCTGAATAACAACATAACGTTCGTAATATATAATCGAATCCAGCTTCTTTGTCGGCAGTCCGAGCAAATAACCGATCTTATTTGGAAGCGAACGGAAATACCAGATGTGTGCCACCGGCACCACCAACTGTATATGTCCCATACGTTCACGGCGTACTTTCTTTTCTGTAACTTCTACACCACAACGGTCGCAGACGATACCTTTATAACGGATACGCTTATATTTACCGCAATGGCATTCGTAATCCTTAATAGGACCAAAAATGCGCTCGCAGAACAAACCATCGCGTTCGGGTTTGTACGTACGGTAATTTATGGTTTCAGGCTTCAAAACTTCACCACTCGAATTCTCTAGGATTTCTTCCGGAGAAGCCAGACCAATTGAGATCTTCGAGAAATTGCTTTTCGTCTTATTTTCTTTTCTAAAAGCCATACTCTATATAATTGAGATTTGATAATTGAATCATTGGAAATTGAAGAAGATGCGAATGTCAACAGACCTTCATCGGCCTATTGACATCCTGCATTCTTTCATTATTTTATTCTAGGTTGATACTCAAACCTAAACCTCTCAACTCGTGTAACAATACGTTCAAGGATTCCGGAATACCGGGTTGCGGCATCGGTTCACCTTTCACAATTGCTTCATAAGCCTTAGAACGTCCTACTACGTCGTCAGACTTAATAGTCAAGATTTCCTGCAGGATATGAGCAGCACCGAAGCCTTCGAGTGCCCAAACCTCCATTTCTCCGAAACGCTGACCACCGAACTGTGCTTTACCACCAAGAGGTTGCTGAGTAATCAATGAGTACGGACCGATAGAACGAGCGTGCATCTTGTCTTCAACCATGTGCCCTAGCTTCAGCATATAAGTCACACCTACGGTTGCTGCCTGGTCAAATTGCTCACCTGTACCACCATCACAAAGATAAGTTTTACAGTAACGTGGCAATCCCGCTTTGTCTGTCCACTGATCCAAGTCGTCCATCGTAGCACCGTCAAAAATAGGAGTTGCAAATTTCACGCCCAAAGTTTTTCCGGCACGACCTAATACAGCTTCAAAAATCTGACCAATGTTCATACGAGAAGGCACACCCAACGGATTCAGTACAATGTCAACCGGAGTACCATCTGCCAAGAACGGCATATCTTCCTGACGCACAACACGTGACACGATACCCTTGTTACCGTGACGACCTGCCATCTTATCACCTACACCAATCTTACGTTTCTTAGCAATATATACTTTAGCCATCTGAATGATACCAGCCGGAAGTTCATCACCGATAGTGATAGCAAACTTCTTACGCTTCAATTCAGCATCCAGCTCTTTGTATTTCTTGATAAAGTTCATAACCAGATCACGAACCATACCATTAGTATGGTCATCACTAGTCCAGTTACTCAGCTGAATAGAAGTAAAGTCAAGTGAATCAAAATCAGAAGCACTGAACTTAGATCCCTTAGCAATAACTTCTGCTCCTAAGTAGTCTTTCACACCCTGAGAAACCTTGCCTTCAGTCAAAGTCATCAGTTTCTTAACCAGAATACGCTTCAAGTCTGCAACCTTTGATTCAAACTCATCGTCAATCTTAGGCAACAATGCTTTATCCGCCAGTTTAGAGCTACGGTTCTTGATTACACGTGAGAAAAGTTTCTTATCAATAACAACAGAGTATTCTTCTACGTGAACAGAAGTCAACAAGTCCTCGCGAACCACGCGTTCGTTCAATACGATAGCATCCTCATAGTTATATCCCTTCCATGGCATATAAGCAACCAACAGGTTTTTACCCAAAGCTAATTCACCCTTTTCGGTAGAATAACCTTCAGTCAGGATGTCACCCTTCTTCACGCGCTGACCTTTGTCACAAATCGGACGCAAGTCAATAGTCATGTTCTGGTTCGTCTTACGGAACTTCGGAATTCTATATTCTTTCAAAGCAGGCTCGAAGCTTACAAATTCTTCGTCCTCTGTACGGTCATACAAAATACGGATCGTAGTAGCATCAACGAAGTCAACAACACCATCGCCTTCTGCAGTAATCTGCGTGCGAGAGTCTCTCACTAACTGTCGTTCGATACCTGTACCTACAATCGGAGCTTCACTTCTCAACAAAGGAACTGCCTGGCGCATCATGTTTGATCCCATCAATGCACGGTTAGCATCATCATGTTCCAGGAACGGAATCAGTGAAGCAGCAATCGATGCAATCTGCTGAGGAGAAACGTCCATCAAATCTACTTCAGACGGTTCTACAACCGGGAAGTCAGCGTCCTGACGAGATTTAACTTTATTGCGAACAAATGTACCGTCATCATTCAACGGAGCATTACCCTGTGCAATAATCTTTTCTTCTTCTTCTTCAGCAGTCAGATAAACCAGACCATTATCGGAAAGATCCACTTTTCCGTTTTCCACCTTACGGTACGGAGTTTCAATGAATCCCAGCTCATTAATTTTAGCGAATACACACAAGGAAGAAATCAAACCGATATTCGGACCTTCAGGAGTCTCAATCGGACAAAGACGACCGTAGTGTGTATAGTGAACGTCACGAACCTCAAATCCGGCACGTTCACGAGAAAGACCACCAGGACCTAGGGCAGACATACGGCGCTTGTGCGTAATTTCAGCCAACGGGTTTGTCTGGTCCATGAATTGTGACAAAGCATTTGTTCCAAAGAAAGAATTGATCACAGAAGAAATAGTCTTCGCATTGATCAAATCAATCGGAGTAAATACTTCATTGTCACGAACGTTCATACGTTCACGAATCGTACGAGACATACGAGCCAGACCAACAGCAAACTGGTTAGAAAGCTGTTCACCTACTGTACGTACACGACGGTTGCTCAAGTGGTCAATATCATCCACATCTGCTTTTGAATTAATCAACTCAATCAGATATTTGATGATTTCAATGATATCTTCCTTCGTGAGGACACGCACGTCCATATCAGTCGTCAGATTCAGTTTCTTGTTGATTCTGTAACGACCTACATCACCAAGGTCATATCGTTTTTCTGAGAAGAACAAGTTGTTGATAACTTCACGTGCACTTGCATCATCGGCCGGATCGGCGTTACGCAATTGACGATAGATATACAACACAGCTTCTTTTTCCGAGTTACTCGGGTCCTTCTGCAGAGTATTATATATAATAGAGAAATCAGATTGATTCGGCTCGTCCTTATGCAAAAGGATGTTTTGAACTCCCGATTCCAGAATTTCATCAATATGTACTTCCTCCAGTACGGTTTCACGGTCGATAATAACCTCGTTACGTTCGATAGAAACCACTTCACCGGTATCTTCATCAACGAAATCTTCAATCCATGTTTTCAAAACACGTGCAGCTAACTTACGACCCAGAACTCTCTTCAGATTTGTTTTGTTTACCTTAACATCTTCTGCAAGGTTGAAAATCTCAAGAATATCCTTATCGTTCTCGAAGCCAATCGCGCGTAACAAAGTAGTTACCGGCAATTTCTTCTTACGGTCGATGTATGCGTACATCACATTATTGATGTCGGTAGCAAACTCAATCCACGAACCTTTAAACGGAATAATACGAGCCGAGTAAAGTTTCGTACCATTGGCATGTACACTCTGACCGAAGAACACACCCGGAGAACGGTGAAGCTGTGACACAACTACACGTTCGGCACCGTTAATGACGAAAGTAGCCTTATCAGTCATGTAAGGGATCGGGCCGAGGAATACGTCCTGAATAACTGTATCAAAATCCTCGTGATCGGGGTCGGTACAGTACAGCTTAAGTTTCGCTTTCAAAGGAACACTATATGTGAGCCCACGCTCTATACAATCATCGATGGTATAGCGCGGCGGATCAATATAATAATCCAAAAACTCAAGAACAAAATTGTTTCTTGTATCGGCAATAGGGAAGTTTTCAGCAAATACTTTATACAAACCCTCATTCTTGCGCTTTTCAGGTGGGGTATCTAATTGTAGAAAGTCTTGGAATGACTTCAATTGTACTTCCAGGAAATCCGGATATTCAAGCGGATTCTTAGTCGAAGCAAAATTAACTCTTTGATTTACAGTATTTGAAGACATCTGTGAATGAATTTGGAGAACTTAATTTGAAATATATACACAAAAAGGTTAAGAATCCTCTTGCGAAGGATTCCTAACCGAATTACCTGATTACCAGGCTAATGTTATTTAAGTTCAACTTCAGCTCCAGCTTCTTCCAATGTTTTCTTCAATGATTCTGCTTCGTCTTTAGCCAAACCTTCTTTTACTACACTAGGAGCACCGTCTACCATGTCCTTAGCTTCTTTCAAGCCAAGACCACAAGCTTCCTTAACGGCCTTAACAACCTGAAGTTTAGCTGCACCAGCGCTCTTCAATACTACGTCGAAAGAAGTTTTTTCTTCTACAGCAGCAGCACCAGCTGCAGGACCAGCAGCAACAGCAACAGCTGCAGCAGCAGGTTCAATACCGTATTCTTCTTTAAGGATAGTTGCAAGTTCATTAACTTCTTTTACTGTCAAGT
>PPYE01413799.1_pt1 | contig 16742 bp, 8 predicted proteins | sample 1559881 | NCBI WGS metagenome assembly PPYE01 (sample SAMN08240022, study PRJNA423297) | Human gut metagenome, whole genome shotgun sequencing project. | reverse complement strand
AGCAAGATTTTCAAAGATCTCTCGTGCTTACAGCGTATAGCTGCTTAGCACATTATTGAATTATTAACGAACTATTGCTATACCAATATTACATTTTCTGCAATTTCTTGAGATATTCAGAAGGAATCTCCCCATATTCAGCCTTGAAACACCGGCGGAAATAAGCCACGCTATTCATACCTACCATAAAGGAGATCTCACTGATGCTATACTTACCCTCCAGAAGCAAATGCTCGGCATACTGCATCTTATACTTGCGGATATATTCGTTGGTAGATATACCCGTGAGCGCCTTCATTTTGCGATAGAGCGTACTGGTACTTACCGCCAAGTTACTGGCAATCAAGTTAACATCCACATCACCACTGATATTCTCTTCTATCAGCTTATTCAACTTGTCAAAGAATTCCTGATCTACCTTATTGAGCGATTCCCTCAACTGTTCTTTCTTCCGTGCCAAATTGGTTTCCTTCGATTCCTGTATCAGCATCTTGTCACGCCGACGCTGCTGCAAGAGGTTAAGGATTCGGCTACGCAAGAGCAAATGCGTGAAAGGTTTGGTGATATACGAATCGGCACCCGAATCATAGCCCTTCTCCTTGGCTTCGAAAGAATCCTTCGCCGTAAGAAGAATGATAGGAATATGACTCGTGCGTATATCTTTCTTCAAGGCCCTGCACATGGCATTGCCATCCATATTTGGCATCATGACATCTGAAATGATTACATCAGGCACCTTATTCAATGCCAAAGCCAATCCATCCCGACCATCACCAGCCTTCAACACATCAAACTCGTCAATAAACGATTCTGCCACATAGTCGAGTATCTCCCTATTGTCCTCTACCACGAGGAGCAACGGTTTGCCATTCTCCACACTGAGCACAGCTTCCTCCAAATTGAGGACACCAGATGCAGTATCATTACCCTGCAATTTAGCAGAAGCATTCTCATCACCTCGCAAGGCATCGGGATAAATTTCATTCTCATCCAGAGTGACGATGAAACTGGTACCCTGCTCCAGATTGCTTTCTACCTTCACTTCACCATGATGCAGGGTCACCAACTTCTTGACCAGCGAGAGACCGATACCTGTGCCGGAAGCCTGATGGGGTCCATTCTCCTGATAATAGCGATCGAAAATATGCGGCAATGCCGTTGCAGAGATGCCATGGCCCGTATCACTCACCGTGATATCTACCAGATGACGTTCCCCGCTGCGACGACGCTCCACACTGATATCAATATTACCCTGATCGGTATATTTGATGGCATTCGATACCAGATTATCCAAGATAATGGCGATGACCTCCTTGTCGATATACATCATAATCGGATTCTCTGGAGCCACAAACTTGATGGCTACGTCAGGCTTCTGTGCCAATTCCTCGTACTTCAAAGAAACCTCATGCACGGCATCCACCACGTTTGCCTTCACTACACGAAGCTGACGGTTGTCGGTCTCCGTCTTTCTGAATTCCAATATCTGCGTAATCAGTTCGTTCAATCTCACCGCACTCTGATATATCACCGCCAGCTTATGCTTCACGGCCTTCGTAATATCCGACGAATGCGAGATGTCATCGAGCGGACCGAGAATCAGCGTAAGTGGCGTGCGAAGTTCGTGAGTGATATTAGTAAAGAAGCGCAGGCGTTCCTCGTTGAGTTTCTGTTCCTTCTCATGGTTCACCTTTTCTGCTTTCAACTCGAATTTCAAGCGGAGATGACGCTGATATATTCTCAAAGCCAGATACACTATCGCCAAAACGAATAAGGTATAGCACAACTTAGCCCACCATGAAAGCCAGAACGGAGGCCGAACGATGATGGTAAACTCGGCTATTTCAGAAGACCATGGCTGGTTATGAAAGCGAGCTCGTACCTGCAACTGATAGGTTCCTGATGGAATATCACGTAAAGTAATGGTTCCATTCTGTGCTGTAATCCAATCATTCTGCAAACCAGAAAGCATATAGCTATACTCCACATAGTTCTCCATGGCAAAGTTCTTCACGGTAAAATTTATCGCAAAGGAATTTTCATCATACGCCAACGAGATATGGTTGCGTATGGCAAGATTGATGACACTATCAGTCTGCTCTATTCCACGAATCAGCCGCAACGAAGTTATAATCGTTTTAGGCGCTCGGTTGACAGACAAGACTTGTCTTGGCAGGAAACAGCATAATCCCTGAGCCGAACCAAAATAGATAACACCTTGCTCGGAACGAGCCACACTGCCATCGTTAAAATTAGCCTTAACGACATTATCTTTCTCATTAAAATTGATAAACCTACCAGCTTGTCCTGCCTTTAAGCAACTGATACCACGATTGGTGCTCATCCAAATGTTGTGCATCTCATCTTCTATAATGGCACGCACATGGATATTGCTCATTCCCTGTCTCTGGTCATAAATCACGTGTCTATCCTGATGCTTTACATCAAAGCAGATGGCTCCCTCGTTGGTAGCTGCCCAAATACGACCTTGGGAATCACGCATCAGTTGATTCACTGCGTTGGAAGGAATATATTCTTTTTCACCCTTAGTTGAATTAAACGACTTGATCCGCTTCATTTGAGGCGAAAACACCTCAATGCCAATGCCGAAATAGCCCACCCAGACTCTATGCTGTGCATCCATACAGATGGCACGTACCATATCATTGCCAAGATGATAATTATTTACCACCTTCATCCGCTTGATATCAACCACATAGATGCCATGAGCGGTACCTATCCACATCTGCTGCTTGTCATCTTCATAGAAACATCTGACATCTTCATGCGCATCTGGCAAAACCTTGCGGAAACCTCCACCCGCCATCTTTACGGTAGCACCCTGAAAGAAAGATCCAAACCACAAATTACCATTGCTATCTCGAGTTGCAGCTGCCACGATACTGCCACCTTCATGTTCATAGGTAGCCAATCGTTTTTTTTCTGGCGAGAAGACATTCAGTCCTTTACCATCAGTACCTACCCATAGCTGCCCATTCTTATCGAAAACCAATCCCATCACAGATTTCTCCGTAAGTCGTTCCAGCTGATCAGGAACACCAGCCCGAATGGTACTGAATGGTGCAACAGATTGAGTCAGGAAATTGATGCCGCTACCATAAAATCCTGCCCATACATTATTATATTTATCTAGCAATAGGCTTCGCACACTATTACCCGTAAGATTAAATTCTTCCAACCCCTCGCTGATGAAAGAACATGGAATTTGAGTACTTGCAGTAAATGATTTGTTGGCAACATCCAATACAGCTATACCCATCTGCTCGGTTGCTACAAGCATATTACCATTCGGCAATTCACAGAAATCAAAAATACGATGATTCTTGATGGTTTGATCCGCCACATGCAGAAATCGCTGGCTAAGTGGGTCGTAAATATCTATACCCATATTAGTACCGATCCATATCGTTCCTTTTTTGTCGCGATACAGACAAATTACCTCATTACCCGAAATAGAGTAGATGTCTTGGGCGTTGTGCTTAAAATTCCGGGCAGTTAAATGTTGGGTATCCATGATGGATAATCCACTCTTGACATGTCCCACCAAAAGATTGCCATTTCCCAAATCGAGCACACACCACAATTGGTTATCAGGCAAACCTTGCACTCTATCTTTATCAAAATGCACAAACCTGCCGGTTTCGGGATCAAACAGTTCTACACCTTTCCAATAGGTGGTAATCCAGAGTTTACCATTGGCAGAGGGTGTGATATGCGTAATATCATTCGTTGCGATGCTGGAAGGATTCTTGCCGTCATGCTTATAGCTATGCCATTCTTCTGTTTGATAGTTAAAGGAATTGAGACCATCATTCTTGGTTCCAATCCAGACAACAGGTTTCTTGACATCATCAATCACACAGTTCAACTCACTACTGGATATGCCCTTTCTGTCTCTTTGCTTGTAATAGGTAAAGAAGCTATTACCATCAAACCGATTCAATCCTTCTTCGGTAGCAAACCAAAGAAAGCCATATTTATCTTGCGCTATGCTTACAACATAATTGCACGATAAGCCCTGCTCCAAGTCCAATGGTCTTACCTGATACTTCTGAGCCAAGGCAACAATATGCCCCATCAAACAGATGAAGACCACCCAAAGTGTCTTTTTTATTTCTATCATATTCATCGAAGGTATATGGTTTTTAATTTTCAATTTGCTGCAAAATTAACAAAAAAACGCCAAAAATCGGGCAAAAACAAGCAAAAAAACGAGAAAAACAGAGGCACAAATCCTTCACTGCACGATTTATGCCCCCTTTTGAATGATTTTTCTCCATTAATTCCTAATAATCGCCGTACATTTGCAACCGAATAAACAACACGCAAGTTGTTCAACTAACACAAAGTTACTCAACTAACGCATAATAAACAAAACAACAAATATAAATAACTAAAAAGAATGTCTTATGGCACATCAACCATTTAATCTAAAGAATGTCCTTTTATGGGCTGCAATTGCTTTGGGTGGATTCACATTCCAGGCATGCAGTAACGATGATGATTATCCTACAGTGGATGGTCAGAATCCAACGATTTCATTAACATCAGACCTGATTCATGCAGAACCAGGACGTACCTTCAACATCACAGGTAAGATTAGCGATGCCGACGGTATCAAGTCTATCCGACTCAAGAACGAGGGAATGCTCCTCGACAAGACCATCAACCTGCTCGACATCTACAAAGATTCCCTGCTCCATGAGTATAATCTCGACTATGCTTATACTCCTGCAGACGATTGGACCGACAACTCCAGCTTTCCATTGGAAGTGACCGTTGAAGACGTGGTGGGAAAAGTATCAACAGCCAACATCACCATCAAGGGTGACGGCGACTTTACCTTCCCGGTATTCACAGTAGCACCATCTAATAAGGTGAACGTGATGAAGGAAGACCCAATATTCCTGCTCAATGTTGCCGTATCCGACAACAAGTCGTTGAAGAAGTTGGTCATTGATATTCCTGGCATCAACAAGCACGACGAGGTAACACTCTCTGGTACCGAGTACGAATACAGCGAGGAATATACATTCCCATCAGAAGATGCCGATTACGAGATGAGCATCAAGGTGTATGACAGTATGGACAACATGACCGAGCAGAAGAGCACCATCATCGTCAGCGACTTGGTTGACTTTGAGAAGATGTATCTTGCAGATGTCAACTCAGCAGCAGAACTGACAAGCGATGTTTATGGTGTACCAATGCTGGTTGATCACGTAGGCGAATTCCAGTATCGTGCCCGCTACTACAACCAGAAGCCAGGCACAGGCATACGCTTCATTCCACAGAAGACTGATTTCGTTCCTCTCTGCTTCGGTGTTGACGAGAAGACAGGTTTGCTCACCCGCAAGGCTAGCGATGCAAAGCCTATCATCTTGGAAAAGGTGGGTTACTACGAAATCAACTTCAATATCATCACAGGTGAATACAAGGTAGAGGAATATACTCCTACAACCAAGAAGATGACCCTCAACGGTTCTACCACGATTGACTTCAACGACGGTTCTGGCGCACAGCCTGCACAGATTTGTCTAGCAGGTAAGGGTTACTTGCCAGAGGGAGCCGGCGAATGGACAACCAATCAGAACGCAGGTGCATTCATCTTGAATCAGGACGAGAACAACCCATATCGCCTCTATCGCGAAATGAACCTCAAGGCAGGTGATGAAATTGAATTCACCATCAGCCAGACTCACTGGTGGGGTTGGTGGCCAGAGCCTTACTGGCGCTTCGATGGTTCGGATGAGAACGAGGCCAACAAGCTCAACGGCGGTGACAACATGAAAGCGGTAAGGGTTCCTGCTACAGGAAAGTACCTCTTCGAGTTCGACTACGCTCTCTTGCGTTCTCGCATCATCCCTATCAAATAGTATAACACGTGTGAAAGAACAGTCATCTAGAATATTAGAAACATTGTAATATGAACAAGAAATATATCATAGCAGCCATGGCAACCAGTTTCGCCCTCAATATGAACGCTCAGAGCGTGAAAGTGACGGGTAATGTCGTGGACAGCAACAACGAACCAGTTATTGGAGCATACATCAAGGTGAAAGGTAGCAACAGAGGTGCTGTTACCGACCTGGATGGTCATTATACCATCGATGCCGACAAGAACGCTACCCTTGTTATCTCATACGTAGGTATGGCAAACCAGGAAGAAAAGGTTGGCAACCGTTCACAGATCAACTTTGTGCTGAAGGACGATGCCAACGACTTGAACGAGGTGGTTGTCATCGGTTATGGTCAGGTAAAGAAGGGCGACCTCACCAGTTCTATCTCAGCCATCAAGGGCGACAAGCTGGAAAAGCTCTCTACCGGTAACGTGATGAACGCCCTTCAGGGTCAGGTGAACGGTGTACAGATCAGTGGCGCCGGTGGTCCTGGTGCTTCTCCTCGTGTCATCATCCGTGGTGTCACTACCGTGAATGGTTCTGATCCTCTCTACGTTGTAGATGGTATGCCTGTAGGTACCAACATCAACTTCCTCAACCAGAACGACATTGAGAGCATGCAGGTATTGAAGGATGCCTCTGCATCAGCTATCTATGGTACCCGTGCTTCGAATGGTGTGATTTTGATCACCACAAAAAAAGGCAAGAAGGGAGATGCCAAATTCAATGTCACAGCCACCGTAGGTCTCCAAACATTGAAGAAGCAGAATATGGCAGACTCTCAGGAATACAAGAAAGTGTTTGATGCTCGTTATACCAATGATGGCAACGTTTCTCCTTTCAAGGGAAGCGCTGATACCTATACAGACTGGTGGAAAGAATGTATCAACGATGTAGCCGTACAGCAGAACTACGACATCTCTTTCTCTGGCGGTAACGACAAGATGATTTACTCTGGAAGCATCGGTTACTACAAGCAGGACTCTCAGTACAAGGTAGGTCAGTGGCAGAAACTCTCTGCACGTTTCTCTACCGAATACAATTTCAATAAGATTGTCAAGGCTGGTGTTGACTTCACTCCTCGCTACGAGCAGTGGGATGACACCCCAGGACTGATGAGTGCCATCATGGCGATGGATCCAACTACTCCAGTGATGCGACCAAAAAGCGAATGGACCAGCAATCCATACAGCAACTATGACCGTTCGCACAACAACCAGGAATGGAACCCAGTGGCTTCTATGGCACGTATGGACTCTGGTGCTAGCGAATATGGATTGCTCGCAACTCCATACGTAAGTCTCACCCCAATCAAGGGATTGACCATCAAATCAGCATTCGGCTTGAACGCCCGCTTCCGCAGAACCGATTCGTTCAACGTTAACTTCTTCATCGACAACCTGGAGCAGAACCAGAACAACAATGCTACCAGAAAGATGGAGAACTGGGTGGACTGGAACTGGACCAACACCGTGAACTACATGACAACCCTCAACAAGAAACACAACATCAACTTGATGGGCGGTTACACTATGGAGCGCTTCCAGGACTACTGGGCTAATGCTTACTCAGAGAACATTCCAAATAATGATGAGTCTCTGCGCTACCCTAGTTCAGGAACCAAGAACCCGGCAGCTACGGGTACCGACAGCTTCACTTCGCTGGTATCTTACCTGGGACGTGTAATGTACAACTACGCAGAGAAGTACTACCTCACAGCATCTATCCGTGTGGATGGTTCTTCCAAGTTCTCCAAGGACAACAAATGGGCTACCTTCCCATCTGTATCTGGAGCTTATCGCCTTACCGGCGAGGAGTTCATGAAGAACCAGAAGGTGTTTGATGACATCAAGATCCGTGCTGGTTGGGGTAAGGTTGGTAACCAGAACATCGACAACTCGGCATATCTCAGCTCTATCGGTACAACAACCTATGTATTCGGTGGAACTCCAAACCGCATCATCGGTTCTACTGTGAGCGGTATCGGAAACACTAACCTGAAGTGGGAAACCGTGGAGGACTGGAACGTGGGGCTTGACCTCGCTCTTCTCCAGAGCCGCCTGAAGATTACAGCGGATTACTTCGAGAAGACATCTCACGATATGCTGATGAAGAAAGACAACCTCCTCATCCTCGGTTACCCAATGTGGAACGGACAGATGTGGGAGAACGTAGGTAAAATGAAGGCATCTGGTTGGGAACTTGGTATCAACTGGAACGACCAAATCCAGGACTTCACCTACGGCGTAGGTCTGAATCTTTCTCAGGTAAAGAACAAGGCAGTGAAACTGAATGGTGACTACATCTGGACAGGTGGATTCAGTGGCGACTACATCGTTCGCAATGCCGAGGGCGAATCTCTCAGCCAGTTCTGGGGTTACAAGACAGCAGGTATCTTCCAGAACGAGACAGAAGTGAAGTCATACACCAACGAGCATGGCGAGTCATTGCAGCCAAATGCCAAGCCAGGTGACCTCCGCTTCGTGGATTTGAATAATGATGGCGTTATCGACAGCAACGATAAGACTCATATCGGTAATCCATTCCCAGACCTCATGGTAGGTTTGAACCTGAATGCGGCATACAAGGGCTTCGACCTCGTAGCCAACTTCTACGGAACCTTCGGCAACGACATCTTCAACAAGAACATCGGTCGCTATGCAGGAACCGACGGTCAGAATGTATATGCCGGCACTTACGACAAGACCTGGAGAACCGACAACACAGGTGCAGAATACCCTCGCCTCTCTGTCAACGATTCCAACATGAACTACAAGCGAGTAAGCGACTTCTTCGTAGAGGATGGTTCTTACTTCCGCTGCAAGTTGCTCCAGATTGGTTACACCTTGCCTAAGCAGTGGTTCAACAACAAGCTGAACTTGCGTTTGTCATTCTCAGCTCAGAACCTCTTTACCATCACCAACTACTCTGGTGCAGATCCAGAAGCAGCATCAATGGGTAAAAGTGTAACAGAGGCAGGTATCGACTACACAGGTTATCCTAACCCACGTACCTTCCTCTTCGGTTTGAACATGAGCTTCTAATCGCAGGGAATATACATTATTATAATATATGTAATCATTAAAATAAGAAACAAGATTATGAAAAGATATATCATAGGTTTGACCTTGGCTTCTGCCTTGACTATGGGCTTGACATCTTGCTCCGACTTCCTTGAGGAGCCTATCCGCGGTCAGCAGGATATGGAGAACTACTTCACCACCGAGGAAGAATGTGAAAAGCAGATTACCGGTTGCTACAACTTCATCGCATGTGATGACTGGTGGCAGATTTACAAATTCTACAACCTCTGCAACATTACCACCGATGATTGCTGGATGGGTAACACCACACAGGACCCGGGTGAATATAGAGCAGCAGCCATGTTTACCGGCAACACCATCGACTTGGGTAATGCTGTACAGAACTTCTGGCAGTATCGCTACAAGGGTATCACCCAGTGCAACATCGCCATCGAAAAGATTGCACAACTGAAATTCAACGACGAGAAGTATCAGAAGCGACTGATTGCCGAGGCTAAGTTCCTCCGCGGTTTCTACTACTTCGAACTGGTGAAGAACTTTGGCGGTGTACCATTGGTAATGTCACTCAAGATGCCTTCTGAGGTTCAGGGTATCACCCGAGCTACCAGCGCAGAAACCTACGCTCAGATTGAGCAGGACTTCAAGGATGCCCTCGCCGATCTTCCAAAGAAGGCAGAGCTATCTGCCAACGACATCGGTCGTGCTACCAGCGGTGCTGCCAAGGGTATGTTGGCAAAGGCATATCTCTACCAGGGTAAGTATGCTGAAGCTGAGCCTATCCTGCAGGAACTCACCTGCCGTGGCTCTCATGCCAGCGGAACACCGGAATATGAACTGATGGATGACTTTAGCCAGGTTTGGAACATCGACTATAACAATGGCAAGGAGAGTCTCTTCGAGATTCAGACCAGTGATGATACCCAGTATTCTCTGGGTGAGCGCTACTCTGTCTTGGTTGGTTCACGTGACGACGCTGGTTGGGCATGGGGTCTTCCTACCAGCAACCTGGAAAAGGCTTTCAAGGATGCAGGAGACGAGATTCGACTTCGCTATACCATCCTTCACGATGGACAGACAGAAGTTCCTGGTGACCCAACATGGAATGAGGACAACCCATACGTGATTTCAGCCAGCAAGCATAAGTCTGGCCGTTGCAACATGAAGCTCTTCATCCCAGTGAACAGGCGCCCTAGTCCATACGATGCACCTCACAATCCATTGAACATCCGCTTGCTCCGCTATGCAGAGGTATTGCTGATGTATGCAGAGACAGAGAATGCTCTCAATCACGACAGTGAGGCACAGTGGGCACTCAACAAGGTACGCCAGCGTGTTCAACTTCCAGAAGTTACCGCCACAGGTACAGCCCTTCGTGATGCTATCCGCACCGAGCGCCGTCTGGAGCTGGCACTTGAGGGGACCCGCCTCGACGACCTGCGCCGCTGGAAGATGGATGATGGAAAGACAATGATGGAACACGTATTCGGTCCTAACGGTACTTTCGTGAAGTACAACATGGAGGAATCTACCGACCCATACGAGACCACCAACCAGCAGGAGAACAGCAACGAGGGTATCAACTTCCAGGCACCTCGCGACCTTCTCTTCGCCATCCCTAACTCAGAAATTACCATGAGTAACGGAACCATCAAGCAGAACGAAGGTTACAACTAAAATATCAAAGGGGCAGGACAAATCTCTTGTCCTGCCCCTTTTCTTTCATAAAAATATTGTTATCCATACACTTTAATTATATATAAAGCCTCAGCAAATGAAAAAAACATCCATCTTCAGCCTCACAGCTGCCTTGATGATGACTGCCAACTTATATGCGCAATCATCATATAAGGTCACCGTAAACCCCAACATCTGCTATCAGACCATAGCAGACTTCGGATCAAGCGACTGTTGGACAGCCGATTTTGTGGGCAAATATTTCAGTGATGCAGAAAAAGAGAAATCGGCGAAATGGCTCTTCAGCCAGGAAATGGATGCCGATGGTAACCCAGAAGGCATCGGTCTCTCAATGTGGCGCGTAAACCTGGGTGCCGGTTCAGCAGAACAAGGCAGCCAAAGCGGCATCGAAGACATCACCCGACGTGGCTACTGCTATCTAGATGCCAATGGCAACTACGACTGGACCAAGTCGGCAGGTCAACAATACTTCATGCAGCAAGCCAAGAAATATGGAGTAGATCATTTTCTGCTCTTCTCCAATTCAGCCCCAGTACAGTTTACCAAAAACGGCAAGGCATGCGCCAACAAGGGTGTGAGCGGAAGCAATCTCGCAGACAATCACTATGCCGACTTTGCCAAATTCCTCACGACAACAACCAAACACTTCACCGACAAAGGCTACAACATAACCCTCATTGATCCGGTAAACGAGCCACAATACGATTGGACTGAAGGTCAGGAAGGTTCACCATGGACCAACGAGTGCATCGCCAAGCTCGCCCGAGAGTTGGACAAAAGCATTACCGACCAGGGACTCTCTGCCCAGATACTCCTGCCGGAAGCCTGCCAATGGAAGGCACTCTATCAAGACGGAACCGAGAAGAGAGCCAACAACCAGATAGAGGCTTTCTTCAATACCAGCAACAGCAGCACCTACATTGGCGACTTGAAAAACCTGAAAAGAGCCATCGCTGGTCATAGCTACTGGACCTTCGGCACGAATGCCGACCTGAAGGACATCCGTCAGAACGTATGGAACAAGGCTCAGGAATACAATCTCGATGTATATCAAACCGAATGGAGCATGCTCGATAAGGAGCCATCCACTTCAGCAGGTTTCCCTTCCAGTTACGATGCAGCCAGCTATATGGACATCTCGCTCTATATGGGTAAGCTTATCCACTGCGATCTCACCTACGGCAATATGGCATCATGGAGCTACTGGACCTCTTTCGCACAAGAGAAATGGGGACAGAAGAACCGCTTCTATCTCTTGCGAATGAATACCCAAGGCGATAACAACAACGAGAGCTATGGTGATATCCAGAACGGCGGTACCATCACCGACAACAGTAACCTCTGGGTACTCGGCAACTACAGCCGTTTCATCCGCCCTGGTTACAAGCGTATCGCCCATATCACCAATAAGGAAGAAAATCTCAATAAGCTTCTGGGATCTGCCTATCTTTCTCCAGATGGCAAACGAATCGTTTTAGTATATGTAAACATGATGGCATCACAAAACAGTGTACGCATCAACATTGAGGGACAGAAGGCAGCCAAGGATATCAACGTTTACCGCACATCTGCGAAAGAAAACCTGAAGCACATCAAGAGCAGTTTCAGTCTGGATAAGCTGATTGCCATCCCAACCAAGAGCGTTGTAACCATCGTGATTGATTTCGAAGATGCCATCAATACTGGCATTAGCCATATCAAGGCAGATAAGGCCGGTAGCAATGACATCTACAGCATCGAGGGCAAATTGGTTCGCAAACATGCAGATTCTACAGAAGGACTCGCCAAGGGTATCTATATCCAAAACGGAAAGAAATTCGTGATAAAATAACAGCAAGGGCATCCATCTGCTTTTGAACAACTCATCAAACATAAAATTCTATTATGGCACATAATTATATGAAATACGGTGCTTTATCTGCATTGCTCATCGCCAGCATCAACATGCAGGCAGCACAGGAAGGAACAACCCGTTATACCATCCTTACCCAAAGCCCGGAGCAGCACATCCAGCACTTCGGTGCCAGCGATGCATGGAGTATGCAGTTTCTCGGTCTATGGTCAGAGAAACAGCAGGAGCAGATTGCCGACTGGCTCTTCTCTACCGAGAATGATGCCTTAGGCAAACCTAAAGGCATCGGCTTGTCTATCTGGCGATTCAATCTGGGAGCCGGAAGCGAGGAACAGGGAGAGGCTTCGCAGATTCAGCCGGGCACAAGAACCCAATGCTTTCTCAATGCTGACGGCACCTACGACTGGAGCAAACAGGCTGGACAGCGCAAGTTTCTCAAGCTCGCCAAGCAGAGAGGTGTGCCTTATTTCCTCGCCTTCTGCAACTCAGCACCCGTGTTCTATACCAAGAACGGACTCGCAACCAACACAGGGCGCGGCGGCACCATCAATCTGAAGGATGATTGCTACGGCAAATTCGGAAAGTTCATCGCCACATCTCTCAAAGGCATCGAAGAGCACGATGGCATCCACTTCAACTACATCAGCCCTATCAACGAGCCGGATGGACATTGGAACTGGACAGGACCGAAGCAGGAAGGAACCCCAGCCACCAACCGCGAGTTTGCCAAGGTGGCAAAGGAGGTAAGCAAAGCATTGGTAAAAAACAAGCTCAACACCGAGATTCTCATCAATGAGTCGAGCGACTATCGCTGCATGCTTGGCACCCACATGGCCGACTGGCAGCGAGGCTACGAAATCAACTCCTTCTTCACCAAGGACAGTACGCAGACCTATCTGGGCAAGACCAAGCAACTCCTCCCTCTCATCGGTGCTCATAGCTACTGGACCAATACCCCTATCCCATACATGAGAGAAATCAGAATGAAGATTAGGGAAGCATGTAAGCAGAAGAACATCAAGTTCTGGCAAACAGAACTCTGCATCATGGGCAACGACGAGGAGATTGGCGGCGGAACTCCTTACGACTTCTCGATGAAGACAGCCCTCTATGTGGCTCGTGTCATCCATCATGACCTGGTATATGCCAATGCCGAGAGCTGGAGCTGGTGGCGTTCTGCAGGCGGTGACTACCGCGATGGACTCATCCGCATATACAGCAAGGATGGATGGAAGAGCGGCTGGGCAGTAGATTCCAAGTTGATGTGGGCACTCGGCAACTATTCCCGCTTTATCCGTCCAGGTGCCCAGCGCTTCGATATCGCTACAACTTCTGCCGACGGAAAGCAGATAGAGGAAGGCTACAACGACCCTTACGGAGTAATGTGTTCTGCCTATCAGAATGCCAACGGCAAATGGGTGATTGTGGCAATCAACTATTCTGAGGATGTGAAGCCTGTCAACTTCCAACTCGATAATCATGAGCAGAAAAACTGGCAGATGTATCGTACCAGTGACATCTCTTCCGAGAGTTTAGCGCCTATTGGAAGTTGCGATGGAACCACGCAGTTGGCTCCACGAAGCATTACGACTTTTATGCAAAAATGATTGAAATAGTCCCTTTTTAACGAAAAATCCCCTTTATTGAACGATTTTTATCCTTCATAAAGGAGATTTTCCGTTATCTTTGCAAATGTTTTATCAAGAATACTAAAAAATAAGTATAATGACAGTAACAACTTCAATCAAGACATTAGCCTTTGCCTCACTATTGGCACTGGCACCGGCTCAGATGATGGCGGCACAAAAAGGTGGCACCTTCACTACCGGCGACAAGACATTCCTTCTCAATGGCAAACCTTTCGTGGTTAAGGCTGCCGAGTTGCACTACCCTCGTATTCCTCGTGCCTACTGGGAGCATCGCATCAAGATGTGCAAGGCTCTTGGCATGAATACCGTTTGCCTCTATGTGTTCTGGAATATCCATGAGCAGGAGGAAGGCAAATTCGACTTCACTGGCAATAACGATGTGGCTGCTTTCTGCCGCCTCGCCCAGAAGAACGGCATGTATGTCATCGTTCGCCCGGGTCCATACGTTTGTGCAGAATGGGAAATGGGTGGTCTGCCTTGGTGGCTCCTCAAGAAGAAGTCATCATGGTTCAGGTGGAGAACGAATATGGTTCTTACGGTAAGGACAAGCCATACGTAAGTGCCATCCGCGACATCGTTCGCAAGAGCGGATTTGATAAGGTGAGCCTCTTCCAATGCGACTGGTCATCCAACTTCCTGAACAATGGTCTCGATGACCTGACCTGGACCATGAACTTCGGTACAGGTGCCAACATCGACCAGCAGTTTAAGCGTCTCGGTGAGGTTCGTCCGAATGCTCCTAAAATGTGTTCAGAGTTCTGGAGCGGCTGGTTCGACAAGTGGGGAGCCCGCCACGAGACCCGTCCTGCCAAGGATATGGTAGAAGGAATGGACGAGATGCTGAGCAAAGGCATCAGCTTCTCTCTATATATGACCCACGGCGGAACCAGCTTCGGCCATTGGGCAGGTGCCAACTCTCCTGGTTTCCAGCCAGACGTAACCAGCTATGATTACGATGCCCCTATCAACGAATGGGGATTGGCTACTCCTAAGTTCTACGAACTCCAGAAGATGATGGCGAAATACAACGACGGCAAGAAGTTGCCAGCCGTGCCTAAGGCTCCGATGCAGATCATCAAGGTACCAGAGTTCAAGTTTACCGAATACAAGCCATTGAGCTATGGTATCGGAAAGGAGAAAGAAAGCAACGCTCCTCAGTGCTTCGAGGATATGGATATGGGATGGGGAACCATAGTTTACGAGACCCAGGTTCCAGCCATCGAAAGTACATCAACCCTTACCGGCGAGTTCCACGATTTTGCCCAGGTATATGTGAACGGAAAGTATGTAGGCAAGATTGACCGTGTAAAGAATGAGAAATCAATCGAATTGCCAGCCATGCCACAGGGTGCACAGCTCACCATCGTAGTAGAAGGTATGGGAAGAATCAACTTCGGTCGTGCCATCAAAGACTACAAGGGTATCATCGGCAACGTAACCCTCACTACACAGAAAGAGGATTGCGAACTTGCCCTCACCCCTACCCGTTGGAACAACAGCAGCATTGCTGATGATTACCAGACTGCAGTCAAGGCACTCACCATGCCAACCAACAAGATGCGCGGTCTCCAGACCAAGGCGGGTTACTATCGCGGCTACTTCAACCTGAAGAAGGTGGGCGACACCTTTATTAATATGGAGGCATTCGGAAAGGGTCAGGTTTATGTCAACGGTCATGCCCTCGGTCGCTTCTGGCAGATTGGTCCTCAGCAGACCTTATATCTTCCAGGCTGCTGGTTGAAGAAGGGCAAGAACGAGGTGATTGTTCTCGACGTTGTAGGTCCTAAGGGTGAAGCAGGAAAGCCAGGTTCTACCGTGGCTCCTACCGCTTTCTGCCAGGATCATCCGGAGCTCGACAAGCTGAATCTCGAAAAGAGCAACAAGCATAACGAGCCAGGTCATCGCATGGATCTCAATTCAGAGACTCCTGTATTGAAGGGCGAGTTCAAGGCTGGCAACGGCTGGCAGACCATCAAGCTCGACAAGCCTGTAACCGGTCGCTACTTCGCCATCCAGGCAGAAAGCAGCCAGAGCGGTGACAGCCAGATTGCCATCGCCGAGGTTTATCTGCAGGATGCACAGGGCAACCGCATCGACCGCAACAACTGGGTAGCCTTCTATGCCGACAGCGAGAAGGGCAACTCAACACTCGACAAGATGTTTGACTTGCAGGAGAGCACTTACTGGCAGACCGAGAAGGGTGCCAACTTCCCACACCTCGGCATCGTGGATATGGGCAAGGAAGTTACCATCTCTGCCTTCGAGTACTTGCCACGTGCCGAGCAGGGTGCTCCAGGCAGCGTGAAGGCATTCAAGCTCTATGTAAAGAAATAAATGAAAAGAGGGAGACGGAAAGTCTTCCTCTTTTTTTTATTTTGTTTTTTTATATATTATTATTCTACAATGCTGCGTTAAATTAACATTTAATCGTCTGTAAATCAATAACTTATATTGAGAAATGCTTATGAAAACTTAACTATAAAAAGTTGGTCAAGTCGCTGATTTTCAGTAACTTTGCAAATCACGACAAACGCAAAATTATATGAATACAGGACTTGACCAATATATGGATATCTTTAAA
>PPYE01275699.1_pt1 | contig 16743 bp, 9 predicted proteins | sample 1559881 | NCBI WGS metagenome assembly PPYE01 (sample SAMN08240022, study PRJNA423297) | Human gut metagenome, whole genome shotgun sequencing project. | reverse complement strand
GTGCCGACGATGTGATCCGCACGATGTCGTACCGCAAGGCGCGCGATATGTACGGCGAGAATCTGCCGAAGGTTGTCGAGGCGCGCCTTGAGCAGGAACTGAAGCCGATCATCGGACACGGCTTTTCCGTGCTTTACCTCATTGCGCAGCGCCTCGTCAAGAAGTCGAATGACGACGGATACCTCGTCGGCTCGCGTGGTTCGGTCGGCTCTTCTTTCATCGCGACGATGACGGGCATCACGGAGGTCAATCCGCTTCCGCCGCATTGGCGCTGCCCGCATTGCCAGTACAGCAAGTTCATTGAAGACGGGTCTTACGGCTCAGGCTATGACCTTCCGGACAAGGAGTGCCCCGTCTGCGGCACGCCGCTCATCAAGGATGGACACGATATTCCGTTTGCCGTATTCCTCGGCTTCGATGGCGATAAGGTTCCGGATATCGACCTCAACTTTTCGGGAACGTACCAGCCCGTCGCGCACAAGTACACGGAGGTGCTGTTCGGCAAGGACAACGTCTACCGCGCAGGCTCGATCCAGACGGTTGCCGATAAAACCGCATACGGTTACGTCAAAAAGTTCTTCGAAGAAAAGGGTGTGCGCAAGCATGCCTCATACATCGACAGGATCGCGCATGGCTGCATGGGCGTCAAAAGTACGACTGGGCAGCATCCTGCTGGAATCATGGTTGTGCCGCGCAATATGGACATCCACTTCTTCACGCCGATCCAACATCCTGCCAATAAGATGGATTGTGGCACGATCACGACGCATTTCGATTATCACTCCATCAGCAGCCGTCTCGTCAAACTCGATATTCTCGGGCACGATGATCCGACAGTCATCAAGATGCTTGAGGATATCACGCACCGCGATCCGAAGACGATTCCGTTCGACGACGCGGCGACGATGTCGATTTTCAACTCGACGGGAGCACTCGGCGTTACGCCGGAAGAGCTTGGCGCGACGTCTGGGACATTCGGCATACCGGAGTTCCGCACGCCGTTTACGCGTCAGATGATCGACGACACAAATCCGGATGCGTTTTCGGATCTCGTGCGCATATCGGGTTTCTCACACGGTACGGATGTTTGGCTCGGCAATGCGCAGGATCTCATTCGAGGTGGACAGTGTACGATCAAAAACGCGATTTCGGCGCGTGACGATATCATGATGTATCTCGCACACAATGGCATTGAGCCGCTCCTCGCATTCAAGACAATGGAAAACGTGCGAAAGGGCAAAGGCATTGCGCCGGAAGTCGTAGAGGCGCTTAGAAAGGGCGGCATCCCCGAGTGGTTCATCGAGTCGTGCCAGAAGATCAAGTACCTGTTCCCGCGCGCACATGCGACGGCCTACGTCATGATGGCGTTCCGCATCGCATTCTGCAAGGTGCATTATCCGCTCGCGTATTACGCGGCGTACTTTTCGATTCGCGCTGACGCGTTCGATGCAAATGTCATCGCGCGCGGCAAGGACTTCATCAAGGAAAGGATTGAAGCGCTCGAATCGATGGCGAAGGAGAAGAAGCTCGACCAAAAGCAGAACGATACGCTCATTGTCCTGCAGCTCGCATGGGAAATGTATCTGCGCGGCTATCACTGTGAGAACGTCGATCTCTACGAGTCAGATGCAGAGAAGTTCATCCTTCTCGACGATGCGCTGCTGCCGCCGCTCAGTTCCCTTTCGGGCATGGGGGCAAAGGCAGCACAGAACATCGTAGAGGCGCGTCGCTCCGGGGTATTTACCTCGATAGAGGATCTCCGACGCCGTTCGGGCATTTCGAAGACAAACATCGAAATCCTGCGCGATCACGGCTGCTTGAAGGGCATGGGCGAGGACGATCAGATTGCACTGTTCGTCTGAACGGAAAAAAGAGTGAGGGAGCACCATGGTTGCCAAAATCGAATTCATTGTCGGGCGTGCCGGCACGGGCAAAACGGAGGCGTGTTTATCCGATATGTGCGAGCGCATGGCAGCGCAGCCTCTTGGCACACCGCTCATTTTGCTCCTGCCGGAGCACATGACGTACAAGGCGGAGCGTGCACTTGCCGCGCGCGTTTCGCGCGGGCATGGATTTCTGCGCGGCTATGTATTCGGATTCCGCCGCTTTGCCCGCTACGTGCTCATGGAGACGGGAGCTCTTTCTGTGACGCGCATCAGTGAGGTCGGTCGGCGTATTCTCCTACGTCAAATTCTTTCCCATCATGCCAAGAAAAAGGATCTTGCCGTGTTCGGACGCGCTGTTCGTCAACGCGGCTTTACGGAAAGCCTATCCGCCATCATCAAGGAATGCAAGAGCTACCGCATCACGAGCGGCGTTCTTCGCGATACGGCAGAGAGCCTTTCGGGGCAGGAAAAGCTTGCGGGCAAGCTGCGCGATATGGCACTCCTTTCCGAAGAATTCGATGCGGCAATGGCGGGGAAGGCAACGGATTCTGAGGACATGATGGAAGCGCTTGCCGGCGTCCTGCCGCGTGCCGCTATCATGAAAGGCGCGGAAGTATGGCTCGATGGATTTCTATTCTTCAATCCGCAGGAGATGGAAGTGCTGCGTGAGATTCTCGCTACGGCGTCTTCGGTGCATATCGCGCTTCCGATGGCGGGCGTTTTGGACGCACAGGGAAAAGTCTTCTTACGATTGCCTGAAAATGAACAGGAGGCTGGTCTTTTCCATCGCTCTTATTGCACGTATCAGTCTGTCCTCGCCATGGCACACAAGGAGTTTGGTGCGTGCAGAACGATTCTTGTCCGCTTGCTTGGGCAGGCACGGCGCTATGCGAAAGGAACGGCACTTTCTGCACTTGAGCAGAAACTCTTTCGGCTCGGGGCAGAGCCGATTGCGGAAAAGGCGGGCGTGTGCCTTGCCGAGATGGCAAATCGCCGCATCGAGGTCGAGTGTGTCGCGGCGGATATCCTGCGCCTCGTCCGCGAATCAGGCTGGCGCTACCGCGACATCGGCGTGCTCGTGCGCGACCACGATGCTTACGACGGGCTTATCCCGCTCGTGTTTGAGGAGTACGGTATTGCGTTCTTTGCGGACAGCAAGCGACCGATCATGCACCATCCGCTCGCAGAGCTCATGCGATCCGCACTCGATGTCGTGACGAAGAACTGGTCGTACGAGACGGTCTTTCGTTATCTGCGGGCTGGTTTTTCGCCGCTCGTTCGCGAGGATGTGGACAGGCTTGAAAATTACGTCTTGGAGTTTGGCATCCGAGGCAGGAAGCGCTGGCAGCAGGAAGAATCTTGGAGCTGGCATCGTCGCTTCTCGCTCGAAGGCGAGGACCGCGTCGACGATGCTCGTGTGGAAGCGCTCGCACAGATTGACGGAATGCGCAGGCAGGCGGCAGAAGCGCTTTGCGCTTTCGAGCACGCGATCCGAACAGGCTGCGATGAGCGCACTCGCAATGTGCGTTGTATCACGGAAGCGCTTTATGCACTCCTCATCTCGCTGGGGGTTCCCGAACGGCTTGACGAATGGACAGAACAGGCGGAAGCGGACGGCAGGCTCGCTGATGCGGCGGAGAACCGGCAGGTCTGGGCGAATACCATCGAACTCTTTGATCAGCTCGTAGAGATTAGCGGAGACGAGGGGATTACGCTCGCGGATTACGGCGCACTTCTTTCCGATGGGCTCGATGCGCTTGAGATTGCCTTGGTTCCGCCTGGACTCGACTATGTGACAGTCGCCTCGTTTGATCAAAACAGCATGGAAAATATACGAGGGCTGTACATTATCGGGGCGGAGAGCAATACGATGCCGCGCCGTGTCTGCGAAAAAGGGCTTTTGACGGATGCAGACCGTCTGCATATTGCCGATGCATTTTTGAAAGCGCAAAAGAGCGGTGCACCGAAACGCGAAATTTCGCGCGGCAGGCAGGAGAGCAGCTTCGGAGAGAAGTTTTTGCTCTACCATGCCTTCACCCTGCCACGCGAATACTTATGGGTATCGAATGCACTGGCAGATGGAGAGGGAAATGGTCTCATGCGTGCTGCTATCGTCAAGAAGATGCAGATGCTTCTTCCAAATGACGTGCGCACGCTCTCCGTTGGCTTGGAGACCATCGCGCGCCGCGATGATCTCCAACTCGCCGCGCCGCGTCCTGCGCTTTCAAGCCTTGCACGTGCTTTGCGCGGACAGAAGGAGCAGAGGGCGGAGGGATCGGAAGCTGCAGGCGAAGGCATGCCTGCTTTTTGGCGTGATGTCTACAATTGGGCGCGGGAGCAAAAAGAGCTTGCAAGACCCCTGCACCTCGTGATCGCCGGACTTTTTGCCACAGCGCGGGATGAGCAGCTTCCCGCGAAGCTCGCTGAGGAACTATTCGCACCGCACGGTGTGCTTAGCGGAAGCGTCACGCAGTTTGAAAAATTCCATCAGTGCCCATTTTCTCACTTTGCCGCGTATGGTCTGAAACTCATGGAGAGGCAGACGTATCAGTTTCGCGAGATGGATCTCGGAAAGCTCCTTCATGCGGTGCTGCGCGCCTACAGCGAGGTCGTCAGGACATCGTATCAAAACGACTGGGCAGCCGTGCCTGAAGAAAAGCGCAGCGCACTCTGTGGTGCGCTCGTCGATACGCTCACGCCGCGTCTCCAAAGCGAGATATTGCTGAGCCGTGACAATTACCGCCATCTGACACAGCGCATTCGCGCGACGGCGGAGCGAACGGTGAGCCATCTCTCGGCGTGGGCAGCGTTTTCCAAGTTTCAGCCTGCTTTCTTTGAAGAGCCGTTCGGACATGCGAGCGACAGCGTGCAGCTCACGCCGCTGCAATTGGGCGAAGGATATGCGCTTTCCTTTAAGGGGCAGATTGACCGGCTCGATCTTCATACAAGTGACCGGTATTTCCTCATCATCGATTACAAGACGGGCGCTGCTGCCATCAATTTATTCGAGGTTTACTACGGGCTGAGGCTGCAGCTTCTCGTCTACATGATGGTTGGACAGATTCTGCTGCATCAAAAAGGGGATGACCGTATCCCTGCGGGCATGCTCTACTCGTTCGTACGGAATCCGATTGTCGATGCGGGAAACAAGCGGCTAAGTGCAGGGCAGCTCGCCGATAAGATCAAAGCGGCACTTCGCATGCCAGGGTGGGTCCTTGCCGATATTGAGGTTGCGAAAGCGATCGATTCTTCGTTTGCCTTTATAAAGCCTTCGGTCAAGAAGTCCGATGGCGGATTTACGAAGACGAGCAAGGACAGCGGCTACATTCGCACGCAAAAAGAATTTGAACTCATGATGGCGTATGTCGATTGCATTCTTCGCGATACGGGGAAGGCGATCTTAGACGGCGATATTCGGATTCGTCCCTATCGCGAGGGTCAGAAAAACGCCTGTACGTTTTGTCCTTATGCGGATGTATGCGGTTTCGATCTGAATCTTGCGGGCTATGCGTACCGCGATATCGAAAAAGAAAGCGATGCGAGGATCGAGCGCAAGATGATCGAGCGGACGGGAAGGGAGGATTTGCGTGATGCGATACACACAAGCGCAGCAAAGGGCGATTGATACGCGGGGACGCAATATCCTTGTCGCGGCGGCGGCAGGCTCCGGCAAGACGCGCGTGCTCGTCGACCGCATCATCAAGCAGATTCTAAGCGGTGACTGCGGCATTGAGGAAATGCTTGTCGTCACCTTTACGAATGCTGCGGCGACGGAGATGCGCGAGCGCATTGAAAAGGCGCTTGAACGCGAGCTTGAGCGTGAGATGCGGGAAGGAAAGAGCGGAAAGCGCGCTGAGCGCATCGAACGCCAGATGATTTTGCTTACAGGCGCTTCGATCTGCACGTTCCATGCATTTTGCCAGCAGGTCATACGTGCACATATCGAATCGATCGATGTCGATCCCCAATTTCGTCTCGCCTCTGATCAGGAAGTCTCGCTCTTGCAGCAGGACGTACTCGAACGCCTCTTTGAAGAAGCATATTGTGAGCCGGAGGAGGAAGAAGCGCGTTTGGCGTGGCAGGAGTTCTTGGGCTTTGTCGATGCTTACGGCAACGAGAAGGGCGATCAGAATGTCTACGATGCCGTGCTCAGGCTCTACAAATTTGCGCAGAGCCAACCCTTTCCAAAGGCTTGGATTTCCGCGCAGCAGGCGCGTTACGCATGGGAAGAAGACCGCTCTATATGGGATAGCCCATGGACCAAGATCATGGCAGATGAAGCACTTGCAAGGCTCGATTCCTGTCTTGCGGCATATTCGGACTGCCAGATCGTCCGAGAAACAGAATCGGACGCGTCGCTCCTTTCGGCATGGAAGCCCTATCGCGAATGGCTGGACGTACAGATCGGAACGGTTGAATCCGTGCGTGCCGTACTTTTAGCTGCACGAGAATCGCGCACGGCTAAAAGCTGGGACAATGTCCACGCGGCGATGCAGGGCGCTAAGATCACCACGCTAAAAGCGAGCAAGAAATACGCGCCGTTCAAACAGGACTTTGAGACGCTTCGCAATGTGTTTGATGCCCGGCGCGATGCGGCAAAGCAATTGCTTGAAGACGCGAAGAAAAAATACTTCACGGAAACGGAAGAAGAGGTGCGTGCGCATATTTGTCTTACGGGCAGAACGGTTCGTGCTTACGCGCGTCTCACCGCTTCGTTTATCGATGCGTACCAAGCAGCAAAACGGGAACAGAATATCCTCGATTTCAACGATTTGGAGCATGGTGCACTTGCGATTCTCTGCGCGGATTCTGAAGCAATGCAGAAACTCTTGGCGGGAGAACGAACGAATGAAGCGATGGAATGCGTGCGATCGGAAGTCGCACGTGAGCTTCAGGCGAAATACGCCGTCATCATGGTCGATGAGTATCAGGATACGAACAGTGTGCAGGAGGCGATCCTGGATCTCATCGCGCGTGAGACGAATCGATTCACGGTGGGGGACGTCAAGCAGAGCATCTATCGCTTTCGTCTCGCCGATCCCGCACTCTTTCAGAAAAAGTACGATGCGTATCCGGAAGAACTGGAGGCGGTGACCCGTGACCAACTCATCACGATGCGCGAGAATTTTCGCAGCCGTGCCGATGTCCTCATGCCGATCAACTTCATCTTTGACCAAGTCATGCGCCGCGATGTGGCGGAAATTGATTACGACGAGAGGAGCCGCCTGCGGGCGGGGTTCAAGTACCCACCGCATGCGCACAGTCTTGCAGGCCCCGTCGAACTGGATTTGATCCTTGAGGAGACGGAAGATGCCGGTCATGATGCAGCAGTGCCCGAAATCGATGCCGATGAGCAGAGCGGATCGGATGTAAGTTGGACAGGTGCAGGGCATGTGGAAGATCTCGCCGGCTTTGCGCTTGAAGCGCAGCATATAGCTGATCGTATCGCATCGCTTATGGAGGAAGGGTATGTCGTCTACGACAAGGATCTCGGTGAAGTGGGTGGCTATCGTCCGCTTGCCCTTCGCGATATTTCCGTTCTCCTGCGCGCCACGAAGGGAAAGGAGGGCGTTCTTCTGCGCACGCTGCAAGAAAATGGAATTGACGCTTATTCAGATGCGGACGGCGGTTATTTTGAGGTAACCGAGGTGCGGCTCATGCTCGCACTTCTCGCGATTCTCGACAATACACGTCAGGACATCCCGCTCGCAGCAATACTCGTCTCGCCGATCGGCGGGTTTTCGATGGAGGAGCTTGCGAAGCTCCGCCTCTGTGCGGTTGGCGATCTTTATGATGCACTTCTCGCGAGCTTCGGCGCCGATTCCAGGCTCGAGGGGGGACTCGCTGCGCGCGCGGCAGCGTTTCAGGAGCAGCTTGCCGCATGGCGGACGTACGCGATGCGCCATAGTGTGCCGGATCTTATATGGAAGCTCTATCGTGATACGGGCTATTACGATTACGTCGGAAGCCTGCACGGCGGAGTCTTGCGGCAAGCAAACTTACGCATGCTCGCCAGTCGGGCGGCGGACTACGAAAAGACGAATTATCGCGGGCTCTTTCGCTTTTTGCGCTACATCGACAATCTCAAGAAGCGCAATACGGATCTTGCTTCAGCGCGTGCACTCGGTTCCGACGAAGACGTCGTGCGCATCATGAGCATTCATAGGAGCAAAGGGCTTGAGTTTCCTGTTGTCATCCTCGCTGACATGGCCAAAAAGTTTAATTTGCAGGACGCGCAGGGCACGTTTCTCCTACATAAGGAGCTTGGAATCGCACCGAAGCTCGTCGAGCAGATGAAAGAAGGCAGGCAACGCTACACGACGCTTTCGTGGCGTGCCGTCGCAGCGAAGATCGCGGCGGAGACAAAGGCGGAGGAGATGCGCATCCTCTACGTTGCCATGACGCGCGCACGTGAAAGGCTCATTCTCGTCGGAAGCATGAGCGAAAAAAAGTGGGAGGCGAATGCGGCGAAATGGTGTCGGACGGCGAATTGCCCCGATGAGCGGCTTCCTGCGGACATGGTGCGCAGCGCAAACACCTATCTCGATTGGATCCTGCCCGCCCTCGCGCGTCATGCGGACGGGGCACTCCTGCGCGAAGCGGGAGGCGTGAACGAGTGGCATGCAGGCGGTGCGATGAAGGAAAAGGCGCATTTTGCGCTGAACCTTGTCGCAGAGCATGACGTCAGGAAGGCTGTGATCGTGGAGGACACGGCGAACGCGCTTATGCGTGCCGTTCGCGAGGAGAAGCCACTTCCAGCCTCTCCTGCACGCGATTGGGTGGAGGAGAGGCTGAATTTTCGCTATGCGATGCATGGACTCGCGGATATCCCCGCGAAGCTCACGGTCAGTGAGATCAAGCGGCGCTTTGCCTTGCTCGATGCGGGGGATAAATCCGTGCCAGCGTCCTTTACCTTGCCCGAAAAGCGGACGGAGTGGCGGCGTCCTCGCTTCCTGCAGGGGGAAAAAGGCCTTTCGGCGACGGAGCGCGGTACGCTCGTGCATACGGTCATGCAGAATCTCGATCTTTCGTCTGATACGAGCTTTGAAGGCATACGAAACCAGGTCGAACGGATGGCGGAACGTGGCATTATCCCCTTCGAACATAAAAATGCGGTATCCATCAAAGGGATCGCAGACTTTGCGCGCTCACCAATCGGAAAGCGCATGCGCCGTGCTGTGCGCGTCATGCGCGAGATCCCGTTTTCGCGCATGGTGCAGGCGCAGCGGTTCTTTGATACGGTGGAGAATGCGAAGGAGTGCGTGTTCATTCAAGGTGTCCTCGATGTCCTCTTTGAGGACGAAAACGGTCAGCTCGTCCTCCTCGACTACAAGACCGATCAGACGAATGATGCAGCACGGCTGCGCCATCGTTACGCTGTGCAGATTGCACTCTATGCGGAATCCATTGAGGAAATCCTCGGGCGCAAGATTGCGGAACGCTATCTCTACTTGCTTCAACACAGTACATTCATTTCGATGGGAATGGATCCGTCAGTGGAAAACTACGCCTTGACATGATTCGAGCGGGTGCTATAAAATAGAACTGGTTTATGCTTTATGGGGGGCGTGTAGATTGACGAAGGTTATTGTGAGCGGTGCCTGTGGGCGCATGGGACAAGCGGTTCTGAAGGCGGTGCAGGAGGCAGACGGACTGCAGCTTGTTGGTGCTGTAGACGTGCGCGGCGGAGCGGACACGGGAACGCTCGTGGGGTTTCCTGCAACGGGTATATGCGTGGAGACGGATCTCGTGGCGGCTCTCGCGCACCTGAAGCCGGATGTCATGATTGACTTCACGCGTCCGGATGCCGTTTTTTCCAATGTGATGGCGGCGCTGAAGCACAAGGTTTCGCCCGTCGTTGGGACGACAGGGCTTTCCGATGAGCAGAAGCGCGTGATTGCAAATGCGTGTGTGGAGAATGAGACCCCTGCCTTCATTGCGCCGAATTTTGCAATCGGAGCCGTTCTTCTCATGGTGCTTGCGCGACAGGCAGCAAAGTATATGCCGGACGTTGAAATCATCGAGCTTCACCATGACAAGAAGCTGGATGCGCCGTCTGGCACGGCAGTACAGACAGCGGAGATGATTGCCGAAGTGCGCAAGGCACATAAGCAAGGCAATCCCCATGAATTTGAGAAGATTGCGGGTGCACGCGGTGCAGACTACGAAGGCATGCACATCCACAGCGTGCGCCTTCCGGGCTACGTTGCACATCAGGAAGTCATCTTCGGTGGTCTCGGACAAACGCTCACGATACGCCACGACTCGATGAATCGGGAGTCGTTCATGCCGGGCGTCGTCCTCGCGGCGCGCAAGGTGTGCAGCCTCACCGGGCTTACGATCGGTTTGGAAAAATTGCTCGATTGAGGAAACCTTTCCCGCCAAGGCAGGGATGATGAATCAATGACGTGTTTCATGGAAGCGAAGAAGGATTACAAATGAAGAAGTATAATGTTGCTGTTTTGGGCGCTACGGGTGCCGTCGGACAAGAGTTCTTGATGCTGATTGAGGAGCGCAGGTTCCCGTTTGCAGAGCTCAAGATGCTCGCTTCGAAGCGCAGTGCAGGCAAGATCATCCCGTTTATGGGCAGGGACTACACGGTCGAGGAAGCGACGACGAATTCCTTCAAGGGCGTCGATATCGCACTATTCGCAGGCGGTGCCGCGAGCAAGGAGTTCGCTCCGGCTGCCGTTAAAGCAGGTGCTGTCGTCATCGACAATTCGAGCACGTTCCGAATGGATCCCGAGGTGCCGCTCGTCGTGCCGGAAGTGAATCCGGAAGCGATCAAGACGCACAAGGGCATCATCGCAAATCCGAATTGTTCCACGATCATCATGGTCATGGCGCTTAAGCCACTCTACGATATCGCGAAGATCAAGCGCATCGTTGTATCGACGTATCAGGCCGTTTCGGGCGGCGGCAAGGAAGCGATGGCAGAACTTGAGCAGCAGGTCCAAGACATCGTCGCGGGGCGTGAGGTCAAGGCGCACATCCTGCCGGGCGCAAAGCTCGCCAAGCATTATCAGATCGCGTTCAATCTCATCCCACAGATCGATGTATTCAAGGACAACCTTTATACGAAGGAAGAAATGAAAATGATCGACGAGACCAAGAAGATCATGAGCGATGATTCGATGCGCATCACGGCAACGACGATCCGCGTTCCTGTCTACCGCAGCCATGCGGAATCGGTGAACGTGGAATTCGAGCGCGAAGTCAGCGTTGAAGAGGCGAGAAAAGCACTTGCGGCGTTTGATGGTGTCATGGTCACGGATAATCCAGAGGAACAGGAGTACCCGATGCCGCTCTTCACGTCGGGAAAGAACGATGTGGAAGTTGGCAGGATCCGCAAGGATTACTCGATTGACAGCGGTCTGAACCTCTGGATTTGCGGCGACCAGATTCGCAAAGGGGCAGCGCTTAATGCTCTGCAGATTGCAGAATACATGATCCAAAACGATATGATTTGACCGATGAACAGGCTCATGCGGTGAGCCTGTTCTGTATTCCTTGGTGATGGGATGGGAGGGAATGAGATGACGGGCGAAGAGACGATGATGTTTCGATTCGGAACGGATGAGAATAAAGCGGAACGCACCATCCGAGCGGCATGCGATGCCATGCAGGAGAAGGGGTATAATCCCATCAATCAGCTTGTTGGCTACTTGCTTTCGGGCGACCCTGCCTACGTGACAAGCTATAAGGATGCCCGCAATACGATCCGGGCACTCGAACGCGATGAACTGCTGGAAGAACTCGTTCGATTCTACTTGGAGAACAAAAAGTGAAGCGGTATATGGCGCTCGACATAGGTGATGCGACGATCGGCATTGCAGTCAGTGACTTGCTCGGCATCACAGCGCAGGGGGTGGAGACAATACGGCGTAAATCCATTGAATCGGATCTCACGCGCCTCAGTGAGCTTATCCGGGAGTACGAGGTGACGGATCTCGTCTCCGGGTTGCCAAAGAACATGAATGGCACGGAAGGACCGCGCTGTGAGGTCGTCAAAGCATTTATGGAAAGGGTCAGCCGCGCGTTCCCCACCGCATCGATTCATTTTTGGGATGAACGGCTTTCGACAGTAGGCGCAGAACGATCGCTTCTCGCGGCGGATGTATCGCGCAGGAAGCGCAGAAAAGTCATCGATAAGATGGCAGCGGTCTTTATCCTGCAGGGCTTTATGGATCGCCATGCGTCCGAAAATCGAATCGGATCGTAACGCAAATGCACAATATCCGTAGGGGGTGTAGGTGTATTGTATTTTGTGGTATACTTCGAGTATTGCCGTTTGAAACAACAAGGGACAGGAAAGAGGTTCCCTTTATGGAGGTAGATTCGTTTGAAGTACATGAGTGGCAATGAGCTGCGCGAGGCGTATTTGCAGTTTTTCGCGGAAAAGAAGGGGCATCTTCGGTTGCCGAGCTTCTCACTCATCCCGCAGGATGACCCGACTCTCCTTTTGATCGGTGCGGGCATGGCACCACTGAAGCCATTTTTTACGGGCAAGATGAAGCCGCCCCGCACGCGCGTGACGACGAGCCAGCGCTGTGTCCGCACAGGTGACATCGAAAACGTCGGCCGCACAGCACGCCACCAGACGTATTTTGAGATGCTCGGCAATTTTTCATTTGGCGATTATTTCAAGGGCGAGGCGATTCCTTGGGCATGGGAGTTTCTGACGGAAGTCGTCGAACTGCCAAAGGAAAAGCTTTGGGTCACGGTCTATCCCGATGATACAGAAGCCATCGAGATTTGGAAGTCGCAGCCGGGCTTCCCACGGGATCACATTGTCAAACTCAATGATAATTTTTGGGAGATCGGTCCCGGACCGTGTGGGCCGGACTCTGAGATATACATTGATCTGGGCGAGGAGCGCGGCTGCGGCAGCCCGACGTGCGCCGTCGGCTGCGATTGTGATCGCTATCTTGAAATTTGGAATCTTGTCTTTACGCAGTACGACCGTCAGGAAGACGGGTCGTACGAGAATCTCGCACATAAGAACATCGATACGGGCTGTGGTCTTGAACGCCTCGCGTCCGTCTTGCAGAAGAAGCAGACGAACTTTGAGACAGACCTCCTCTACCCGATCATCGAGTATGCCGCAAAGGTTTCGGGGCTTTCCTACGGGAAGGACGAGAAGAGCGACGTCTCGTTAAAGGTCATCGCCGACCATGCGCGCTCGATGGCGATCATGATCATGGACGGCATCCTTCCGTCGAATGAGGGGCGCGGTTACGTCCTTCGCCGTATCCTGCGCCGCGCGATTCGCCATGGGCGCATGCTCGGCATCAAGGGGAAATTCCTCGAAGGGGCCGTCGATGCGGTTGTCGGCATTTACCGTGGTGCGCGCGACTTCGAGGAACTCGTCAACAAGGCAGACTACATCAAAAAGGTCATCTCGCTCGAGGAAGACCGTTTTGCTGCTACGCTTAATCAGGGGATGGAACTTCTTGACCACGAAATCGAAGCGGTTCGGAAAGCGGGCAGGAAGGAACTTCCGGGGAAAGTCGTATTCCGTCTTTACGATACGTTTGGCTTCCCTTGGGAGCTCACGAAAGAGATCGCACACGAGAATGAAATGGAAATTGACTCGAAGGGGTTCGAGTCTGCGATGGAAGAGCAGCGCACGCGTGCACGCAACGCGCGTGTCAAGAATGAGCGCGTCGCAGTCCCAGACCTCTCCAAGATTGACGTCTCGGCACTCACGATCGATGAGAAGGCGACGGAGGCAAGAGTCGTGGCGATTTGGAAGGACGGCGTTCTTGTCGATACGATTACGGATGGGGAAGAGGCAGGCATCATCCTGAGCACGACGCCCTTCTACGCAGAAGGCGGCGGGCAGGTCGGCGATGCAGGCACCTTTGTCAGCGCGTTCGGCCACATCAGGGTTTCGAATGCAAAGAAGCTGCCCGATGGAACGGTCTACCACATTTCGTATGTCGAGGAGGGGCAGCTTTCCGTCGGCGAGACGGTCAAGATCGAAGTCGACCAAGTCAAGAAGCTCGCGTCTGCACGTAACCATACGGCGACGCATCTCTTGCAGGCGGCACTCAAGAAGGTCGTCGGCGCGCAGATCCATCAAGCGGGATCTTCGGTCACGCCAGAGCGCCTGCGCTTCGATTTTACGAATTTTGAACCTGTCACGGCACAGCAGCTTGCAGACGTCGAATCGCTCGTCAACGAGGAAATCCTGAAAGGGCAGGACGTTGTAATCGAGCATATGACTCTCAATGAGGCGAAAAAAGCTGGTGCGATGGCACTCTTCGCTGAGAAGTACGGCGACGTCGTCCGCGTCGTTAAGGTACCTGGATTCTCAATGGAGCTCTGTGCCGGTTCACACGTACGGAACGTCGGAGAGATTGGCATGTTCAAGATCATCAGCGAGACGGGCATCGCATCTGGCGTGCGCCGCATTGAGGCTCTGACTGGTAAGGCGGCGCTCGACTATGCGAATGCGCGCATGATGCTTCTCGCACAGGCAGCAGCTCAGCTTAGGACGAATGAAGAGGGCGTGCCGAGCGCGATCGAGAAATTGCGGGCAGAGAAGAAGGAAGCCGATGCGAAACTCGCCGAAGTTGAGGCGTTGCGCGAAAAGGCGGATGCACAGCAGCTTCTTACGGCGATGCAAGAAATTGCAGGCGTACACGTCGTAACAGGCAAGGCGAATGTAGAGGGTATGGACGCGCTTCGCGATGTCGCCGATCTCTTGCTCACGAAGATGGAAGGCGGTATCATCGTTCTCGCCTGCGCGAATGGCGAAAAGGCAAATCTTGTCGTCAAAGCATCGAAAGATGCTGTTGCAAAAGGCGTCCACGCAGGCAGGATAGTCAAGGAGGCGGCAGCAGTCGTCAGTGGCGGCGGCGGCGGCCGCCCCGACATGGCACAGGCAGGCGGCAAGAATCCAGCGGCAATTCCGCAGGCGCTTGAAAAGGCAGTCGAAGCCATCCAGGCGCAGCTCGCATAAACAGAAGGAAGAGCCTCCCTCACATGAGGGAGGTTTCTCTTTTCGGAGGTGAAAGTCGTGGAAGTAGACATTACACGAAACGTGATGCGTTTTTTTCGATATGGTCTTTTGGGAATCTTTATGCTCGCTGTCCTCGTGGCAGGCAGCGTCTACGTTTATCAGTACCATCAATCGTATTTGACGGTGGATGCAGAGGTTGCGGGCACAGCAGTGGAGATCAAGGCACAGTCGGATGGCAAGATCGTGGAGCTTCTTGTCGAAGATGGTTCCGAGGTAGAGGCGGGAACGCCAATCGCAAGGGTTGCGCCGAATGTGACCGAGGATGAGATCGCGCAGCTTGAGCAGACCGCTGCACTGGCGGAACGCAATTTGAAGGAATTGCAGCAGGGACAGAAAGTGACTATTCCGGCAGCAGAGACGTCTGCCACGGGAGCGAATCCTGCAGCGCAGCAGGACCTTGCGAATGCAGCAGCGCGCATGCAGCGCATGAATGAGCTCTTTGAAATGGGTGCAATCAGTGCCGTAAAACGCGATGAAGCGGCAGCGGATTACGATGCGGCACAGGCTGCTGCGAATAGTTCGCCACCTGCTGCATCGTATCAGACGATCACACAGAAGGCGAGTCCTGAAATGCTCAAAAATGCAGAACTTCAGCTTAAACAGGCAAGGGCGGCACTCGAAAGCGCGCAGCAAGCGATGAAAGCGACGGAAATCACAGCGCCGGTTTCAGGCACAGTCTCATATGGCGATCTTGCTGTCGGCTCCTCCGTTCGGGCAGGTGATTCCATCGCAAGCATTCATGATGTGAACGACGTATGGGTTGCGGCAAGGATCCCTGCACGTGAAAAGGAGATCGTTTATCTCGGGCAGCTCCTCGACTACGAGCTGGATGGTCATCACGTGCAAGGAACGATTCAGGAAGTCGTCGATGCGCAGCCATCCGATGATGTGGATTCGGATGGGGAACAAATGGTGACGGTCAAAATTTCCGTGCCGAACGACGCGGATTTTTCGATTGTCTCCGGCATGGAAGCAAACGTTCGCTTTCCGATCAGGAAGTAAAGGGTACTCTTGTTACTTCGCTTATTTTCCGCTATAATCTACTATTATCGGGTGGGAATATATTGCATATCGTATTGATTGAGCCGGAGATTCCCGGCAATACAGGGAATGTAGCACGCCTCTGCGCAGCGACAGGAATCGAGCTGCACCTCGTAAAGCCGCTCGGTTTTTCGACTGACGACAAGCATCTGAAGCGTGCGGGGCTAGACTACTGGCATCTCGTCAAGGTGCACTATCACGAAAATTTTGATGCGGTTCTTTCCTGCTATGCCGGGCATGCCTTTCATTACTGTTCGACAAAGGCGCCTCGCTCGCATACGGAAGCGCACTATACGGAGAAGGATATGCTCGTTTTCGGCAAGGAGTCGGCAGGGATCCCTGAATCTATCCTAAAGGTGCATTGGATGGAATGCATCCGCATTCCGATGATTGCAGAGGCGCGATCGCTGAACCTTTCCAATGCCGTTGCCGTCATCGCGTACGAGGCGATGCGCCAGATCGGCTTTTCCTCACTTGCTACGTGCGGACCGGGGCTTCGGTCGCTCTGATTTATATAGGAATGGGAATGACGTAAATGGAAACAGCATTTATTGAGGCGTGCCGCTCCTTTATCGAGCCGAATCGCTTTCGGCTCGATGAGCCAATGAAGCTTCATACGACATTTAAGATTGGCGGACCTGCAGACTGCTTGATTTTTCCTGCTTCGATGGAAGAAGTGGAGCGCGTCATGGCACTCGTCAAAAAATACGACTTGCCGCTTACGATCCTCGGCAACGGCTCCAATGTCCTCGTACAGGACGGCGGCATCCGTGGTGTCGTCGTGAAGTT
>PPYE01158047.1_pt1 | contig 16749 bp, 13 predicted proteins | sample 1559881 | NCBI WGS metagenome assembly PPYE01 (sample SAMN08240022, study PRJNA423297) | Human gut metagenome, whole genome shotgun sequencing project. | reverse complement strand
ATGGTGACAAGAGTTCGCGTGCGGCTCTTTTTCAGTCCTTGCAGGGCAACTTTATGAAAGATGTTCATTTATCGCGCCACCTGCCTCTCGTCCCGCGCCACTTTTCCGTCTGCAATGGTGATAATGCGGTCCGCCTGCAAGGCAATATTTTCGTCATGGGTTACAAGAAGCAGGGTCTGCCCGTATTTTCGATTGCTCTCTTTCAGCAGCCTGATGATTTCCTGCCCGTTGCGGCTGTCCAGACTGCCGGTGGGCTCATCGGCCAGCATGACCGCCGGGGCGTTCATCAGGGCCCGCCCGATTGCAACACGCTGCTGTTGACCGCCCGAAAGCTGATTCGGCAGATGAGTTTTGCGGTCCTGAAGCCCCAGCAGCTCCAGCAGATCGTTCAGCCGTTCCCCGTTGACCTTCCGCTTGTCCATCAGGATGGGAAGAGTGATGTTTTCCACCACGGTCAGCGTGGGGATAAGATTGTGGAACTGGTAGATCAGCCCTACCTGCCGCCTGCGGAAAATGGCAAGCTTTTCGTTGCTCCCCGCATACACGTCCTGCCCCTCCAAATACACCTTTCCGCTTGTGGGTACATCCACACCGGCAATGGCATGAAGCAGGGTAGATTTGCCGGAACCGGAGGAGCCGATGATCGCCGTGAAATCTCCCTTTTCAATCGTCAGGGTAACATGATCCAACGCGGTGATCTGGTTATCACCCTTGCCGTAGACCTTGCACAATTGATCAATTTTTAAAAACTCCATTCTATGAGTCTCCTTTCCCGTGGGTCACTCATATTTTAAACCCTTTCCCTGACGCCCCGATGACTTTTTGGTGAGAGATCCGTCACTTTGAAAAACGAATGGCAAATACCGCGCCGCCCTGCGGGTGGTTTTTGGCGGTAATCGTTCCGCCCTGCCGTGCGATAATCGTCTTGCACAGGGCGAGTCCAATCCCATACCCGGCGGCCCCCGCGTCTTTCCCGCGATAGAAGCGGTCGAACAGATGCGGCACATCTTCTTTTGCAAAGCCCGCGCCGCTGTCGCGGATCACAATTTCGGTAAACAGCGGATTCTCCTCGCAGGCAATCACAATCCTTCCGCCGTCGCCCGCGCTTTCCATGCAATTTTTAAGGATGTTTTGTACGGCCTCTGAAAGCCAGCTGAAATCGCCCCAAATGAGAATTCCTTCCGGCACATCCGTTTGCAAAGCGATGTTATGCAGCTCCATGGAAAGCAGGAACGGATGAAGCGCGCTGCTGATCAAGCTGCGCACGTCGATTTTTTCTCTCTGAAATACGGCGATACCCGCATCCAGACGGGACAGTTTCAGCAGAGAAGTGAGCAGCCAATCCATCTGTACAAACAGTTCCTTTGTTTCCCGGATCATCGCTTTGCGTTCCGTTTCATCCGGGTGATTCTCCAGCAGCGATAAAATCAGGTTTACCGACGTGAGGGGGGTGCGGAGCTGGTGAGCGATGTCGGTCATCGACTCGGCCAGATGTTCCTTTTCTTTTTTCAGCGCATCGTTTTGCTCCCGAATGCGCAGCGTCATTTTGGTAATCTCGCTTTGCAAAATGGAGAGCTCGCCCTCGCTCGTTTCGCCAAGGAACAGATGATCGGCGTTGTGCAGCACAAGGTCAATTTGTTCCGACAGCCGCGCAATACTCTTGTACCGGGCCTTGGTAAACACCCCGAATGCCGTGCCGAAGGCAGCGGCAGAGCCGAGAATCAGAAGGCCGGCTGCCGGTTGCACGACAAACCCCGCCGCGGCAAAGGCGGCGGTAATTACAGCAAACACCACGGCAAGCCGCCGTATTTCCCTATTCCGAAACATGTCCGTCCCCCAATCGATACCCTGTTCCGCGAACGGTTAGAATGATCTGCGGGCTTGCCGGGTCGTGCTCGATCTTCTCCCGCAGGCGTTTGATGTAGACGGTCAACGTATTGTCATTTACAAACTCGCCCGCGGCGTCCCATAATTCGTCAAGCAGCCTGCTCCTTGTGAGAATGCTTTTGGGATTGTTTAGAAACACCAAAAGCAGCCGGTATTCCAAAGCGGAAAGGAACACCTCGCTGCCGTCTTTTTTCACGATACCGCTCGCCGTATCCACATGAAGGCCGAAGATTTCAAAGGCCGACGGAGAAGTTCCGCTTTTGCGCAGAGCGCTTTTGATTCGCGCAATCAATTCGCGCGGGCGAAAGGGCTTGATGATATAGTCCTCCGCCCCCATGTTCAGCCCAGTAACCACACTCCCCTCATCACCGGAGGCCGTCAGAAAGATGACGGGAATCTTCATTGCTTCTTTGATTTCGGTACAGACCGTAAAGCCGTTGCCGTCCGGCAGAGAAATATCGATCAGCGCCAGGTCGAATTGATTTTTTGCAAGCACCGCAAGCGCTTCCCTGTGTGTGGAGGCGTGAGTGACGGAAAATCCCTCCGAGCGGAGCAAAAGCACGAGGTTTTTCGCAATCGCCTTGTCGTCCTCAACTAAAAAAATTCGCTTCATTTATGCTCGCCGTCCCCTTTCAGCAGTATCATAATCTTTATCTTTAAAATCCATCATGAGATTGCGTCGCATCCGGCCAACTCTGTAAAGCATCCATCTCCTCGGCGGTCAGCCCGCCGTCGCCTATGCAGGCGACGGGGAAGCAAAGCCCTGTCAAACCTTGGCTTTGCGGTAATGCCGTGCCTCTGTTGAGAGCATCTTACAAATATGCTCTCAAAACCTGTTCCCCATACGCAATTCGCGTTTGGGGCTTTGCTTTCTCTCGTGAATTTTATCGGCCGGGGATGCTGTGATATTAATTCCATATGTACCATCTGGCGCGCAATTCTTTGCCGGATTTGTGTGTGCGTTCTTTCCAATTTCATGATTTCTCCCGCCGGGCCGAAGGACAGAAGGCGCTTTTCATTGTCGTATGTGCGGGCAGATCCGCGGTTAAAGTCGCTCCGCTGCTTAAAGCCGTAAACGTAGAAATCCCGCCTATAATCCAAGATCTTATCAAAGCTGCGGATCAGCTCGGAAAAAGTAGCTATTGTATCGCCTCAAACACCAGTGTATCGGATCATCCGCGGCAAATCAAGACATGCGCGATAGGAAAGAGTTGGTTTTCCCTATCCCGACTCTTTTTTCAGGGCTTGGGATCAGACACCGGCACCGACGCGGTAAAGCTGGCTGTCGTAAAGGGCTCTACCGTGCAGCGGATGTGCTGCTCCGTCTTAACGAGGAAGCTGCTGTGGGAAGGACTGTGTGGAGCTTGTTCCGATCGCTCTGGTAAAAGGTCTGTGCTCTCTGCGCTCAGAACAGGTGGAGTGCAAACGGAAATTTCCATTGATTAACATGAGGCTTTTTGTAGAAATCTGTTGTTCTGTTCAAATCGCATAGAAGCCAATGCCGTTTCGGAGTCTGTGTTTGTGCAAGTTTTAAAAATGAAAAATTCGTATTAAAATTTGTGAAAACTGACTTTAGTTATTCGTTCCAAATATAAAATATGGAGCTATTGCCTATATCCGGTACAAAAATTGCCGTTTGCAAGAGGTGCTTTGGAAGGGAACGGAAAAAGAAATATGACTTTTTAGAGCAGCAAACTTGCAAAAGTGAACTTGCGTCTATTGACAAATCTTTTTTGACGGACGTATAATTCAAAACAACATATCAATTTTATTTGAACGGCTTGCAATGGGGCATGCGAATTTTTAGAATTCGTGTGCCCTTTTTTGCGGTAAAGAAGATCGAAACATTTGTTAGGAGGGTACTATCACATGAAATCGAAGAAGCTCAAACGATTCCTTGCTTTGGTTCTGGCGGCGGCTATGTCGCTGACCGCCTGTTCCGGGTCTTCGGGAACACAAAGCTCCACCGGGTCCGGCCCTGCTTCCGCCCCGGAAAACGCAACATACAGGGAAACGCTGCACATTGCGGTAACACAGCAGGCGCCTTCTTTGGATTTGCACAAGAACAGCTCCCTGATTGCAAGACAAATTTGTGATGGTACCGTTTGGGAAAAGCTGGTCACGTTGAATTCCAAGGCAGAAGCGGTGCCGGAGCTCGCGGAAAAATATGAAGCGACAAACGACGGTAAAACGCTTACCTTTACGCTGAGAAAAGGCGTGAAATTCCACGATGGCAGCGAGATGAAGGCCGACGACGTCGTCGCTTCCATGAACCGCTGGATTGAGGGCTTCAGCTCTGCGAAGACGATGGTTGGCGATGCACGGTTTACCAAGGTGGATGATTCCACCGTGAAAATCGACGGCAAAACCTCGCTGATTCTGCTGCCTGCCATGATCGCGGGCGCCGCACAGCCGGCTTCCATCACAACGGCCGCCGCGTGCAAGAACGAAGACAGCAACGGCTTTTTGAAGGACTACATTGGCACCGGCCCCTATAAATTCTCTGAGTGGAAGCAGGATCAGTATATTAAGCTGGAGCGCTTTGACGGCTACGTTCCCTACGGAACAAAGGGAACCGAGATGGACGGCTGGAGCGGCTATAAGGCGGCCCCCACCAAGATCCTCCAGTTTGATCTGGTCGCGGATCAGGCCACGGAGTCCGCAGGCCTCGAGGCCGGGCAGTACGACGTCGCGTTCAATGTTTCTTACGACGATTTTGACCGCCTGACAAACAACCCGAACCTGACTACGGTCAGCTCTCAGATGGGCTCCGTCGCCTTTATCCCGAATCACAAGCAGGGCATTGCCTCCAAGCAGTATTTCCGCACCGCGGTCAATACCGCGCTCGATTGCGACGAGGTTCTGAGGGCCGCGTACGGAGGCGGCTACGAGCTCGGCTCCTCCTATATGGATGCCGGCCAGCCGTTCTGGAAATCTGAGGCCGGAAAAGAAAATTACAACCAGAAAGACCTTGAGAAGGCAAAGAAAATTCTGACGGACAACGGCTATAAGGGCGAACCCTTCACCATTCTGGTCTCCACTTTGAACAAGATGGATAACATGGGCATCGCAATCAAATCGCAGCTCGAGAAGATCGGCATTCCCGTAAAGCTCACCGTGGTGGACTGGGCTACCCTGACGGAATACCGCAAGGATCCCACCAAGTACGATATGTACATTACCACCTTTGCGGAGGTTCCGGTACCGTCTTTGAAGCTGTATTACGGCGCCGCGTATCCCGGCTGGTCCAACGATGAAAAGCTGCAGACCCTGTTTAAGGAAATGACCTCCGCCCCAACGCTGGAGGAGGCAAAAGCCAAATGGGATGAACTGCAGGGGTATTCCTGGGAGTACCTGCCGATCATCTGCCCCGGCCACTACATGGGTATGTTCGCGTGGCAGAAAAATGTGACCGGCATCAATATGTACAGCGGCGGGCCGAAATTCTGGAACGCGGGGATTGTGGAGTCTTAAGTCTGGAACAGGGAATTCTGAATACAGCCGATTTGCTTTGGAAGGAGCTTTGTGAGGAACCCGATGTTTCTTCCCCCGCCGCAAGGCAGGGGAAGAAACCGACAGACTGCTTTCAAGTGGAGCCATTTAATTTTTAGATTCTCTTGGTTGTGGGGGGAAAGTTGATGCAGAAGTTCATTGTTAAGAGACTGCTGTCCGTGATTCCGGTTTTGTTCGTGGTGTCGGTGGTCATTTTCACATTGCTGAAGATGGTGCCCGGCAGCCCGGCGGCCACTCTGCTGGGCGATTTGGCCACGGCGGACGATATTGCGAAGCTGGAAGAAAAAATGGGCCTGAACCGCCCGCTGGTGGAACAGTATTTCATCTGGATCGGGAATATGTTTCACGGCGATTTCGGGATCAGCACGGCAGGCGGCGAACCGGTTGCCAGTATGGTGTTCAGCCATGTGAAGCCGACCATCTCCCTTGCGCTGTACGCGCTCGTCATCGCCAGTGTGATCGCAATCCCGATGGGGATGCTGGCGGCGAAAAACAAGGGAACCGGTGTAGACCACGGCGTGACGGTGCTGTCTTTGGCGGGCATCTCGCTGCCCAGCTTTTTATTCGGTTTGTTTTTGATGCTCCTCTTCGCCGTAAAGCTGCATTTCTTCCCGGTTTCAGGGTATGTGGAAATCAGCCGGGGGTTTTGGCCGCACATCAAATCGCTGACGCTGCCGGCGATTGCGCTGGGGTTTATGAATGCGGCGCTGATGATGCGCATGACCCGCTCCGCGATGCTGGAGGTTCTGGGCAGCGACTACATCAAAATGGCCAAGGCGAAGGGCGTGCGGAATTTTGTCATCACCACCAAGCACGCGCTGCGCAACTCTCTGGTTACGATCATCACGATGATCGGCCAGAGCGCGGTGCAGATGCTGGCCGGAGCGGCGGTTATCGAAAGCCTGTTCTCCATTCCGGGCCTTGGACAGCTGATGGTCAATTCCATCGGCCGCCGCGACTACTATGTAATTCAGGCGATCGTGCTTTTGATCGCGCTGTTCAATGTGCTGATCAATATGCTGGTGGATCTGCTGTACGGCGTGGCAGATCCCAGAGTCAGAGCAACCTGAGAGGAGGGAAAACGAGATGCTAGGTACAAACGGTTCGGAGGGCGCCATGGTTTACACGACCGCCCAGAACAACCTGAGTCTGCAGAAGAAAAAGCTGGCGCAGGAGCAGTTTGAAATCAGGCTGAAGAAATTCACCCATAACCGGGCTTCGGTATTCGGCCTGGCGGTTGTCGTCCTTGTGATCGTCCTGGCGGTGTTTGCCCCGCTGATTGCTGTGCACGATCCGCTCGCGATGAATACGGCGGATCGCCTGAAGGGCATCAGCGCAGAGCACTGGTTCGGCACCGACAATATGGGGCGCGACGTATTTGCCCGCGTGCTGTACGGCGCCCGGATTTCTCTCGCCGTCGGTTTTACGGTCGGCCTTGTTTCGGGCTTTCTGGGGCTTGTGATCGGGCTGTATGCCAGCACCAATGCGCTCGCGGACAATATCCTCATGCGCGTCTGCGACGGCCTCAAGGCAATCCCAAGCACGCTTTTGGCCATCACGATGATGGCGGTGCTGGGCGCGGACATCAAGAACGTGATCATCAGCCTGATCGTCGTCAATATTCCCAATATGGCCCGTCTGGCCCGCAGCCAGGCGCTGGTGGTGAAGGAGCAGACGTATATTGAGGCGATGCGGTGCCTCGGTTCCTCCCAAAAGCGGATTTTGTGGGCGCACATCGTACCGAACATCCTCTCGCCGATGATCGTTCAGATGACCTTCGTGTTTGCGAGCGCCATCATCACCGAGGCGGCCCTCAGCTTTCTTGGCGCCGGAGTTCCGGCCCCCGCACCGAGCTGGGGCAACATTTTAAAAGAGGGCAAGGACGTGATCTACACCGCCTGGTGGATGATCCTGTTCCCGGGCGTGTTCACCGCGCTGACGGTGCTGGGGCTGAACCTTCTGGGTGACGGTGTGCGCGATCTGATGGACCCGAAAAGCAACTGAAGAGAATCCGCGGCGAAACGGGAGAATTTGCGCCCGCGCCGTCGGCGGGAGGGCGACCCCCCTTCGCTGTATGGCTCGAGAAGCCGTGTGAGAGGAGAGACCGGCAGCATGGAAAGAGTATTGCAGGTAGAAAATTTATGTACCGAATTCAAAACGGAGCGCGGCATGCTCAAAGCGGTGGACGGCGTCAGCTTTGAGGTGCGCGAGGGCGAAATGCTCGGCATCGTCGGGGAATCCGGATGCGGCAAAAGCGTCACCTCCCAGTCGATTCTGCGGCTGTACGACGAAAAGTCGTTTGTGCGCTACACCGGCGATGTGCGGTTCCACGACGAAAGCTTGCTCACGCTCCCCGAAAAACAGATGGAAAGCGTGCGCGGCGCCAAGATTTCGATGGTGTTTCAGGACGCGCTCAGCTCTCTGAATCCGGTATTTACGGTGGGTGATCAGATCATGGAAGCGATTCTGATCCACCAGAGAAGAACCAAGGCCGAGGCCAAAGCGCAGGCGATCGAAATGCTGAATATGGTCGGCATCCCCGACCCGGCGCGGCGGTTTCACCAGTACCCGTTCGAGCTTTCGGGCGGCATGCGGCAGAGGGTGATGATTGCGGTGGCACTGGCCTGCCACCCGCAGCTTTTGATTGCCGACGAGCCCACCACCGCGCTGGATGTGACGATTCAGGCGCAGATTATGGATTTGATTGTGGATATGAACAAGCGCCTCGGCATGGCGGTGATGCTCATCACACATGATCTGGCGGTTGTTGCCGAAACGTGCGACCGGGTGATCGTGATGTACCTTGGCCAGATCGTGGAAGAGGGACGGGTGGAGGATATTTTTGATCATCCCATGCACCCATACACGATGGGGCTGATGAATTCCATCCCGAAGCTCGACACCGCCAAGGCGACCCGGCTGTACCAGATCAGCGGCACGGTTCCGCTCCTGAACCAGATTCCCGTGGGCTGCCGGTTTGCCCCCCGCTGTCCCTATGCCACCGACCTGTGCCGGGAAGAAATGCCCGGGCTGAGCCGGGTTACGCAAACGCAGAGTGTGCGCTGCCATTACAGGAACGAACAAAACGGCGGCTTCGTTGAGGAGCCTCCCCAGTATGAGGCCGGTTAGGAGGAAATGAGATGACAAATACCGCAAAGGTTGTTTTGCGCGGAACAGGGGTCAAAAAATATTTTCCTGTGCGCAGCTCGGTTTTAAATCGGGTGAAGAGGAACGTAAAAGCGGTGGACGGTATCGATATTTCTCTGTATGAGGGCGAGATTTACGGCCTTGTAGGGGAAACCGGCTGCGGCAAAAGCACGCTGGGCCGCACGCTGGCCTACCTGACCGAACCCACCGGCGGCTCGATTGAGGTGCTGGATCAGGATATGACGGCGATGAAGCGCCACCAGCTGATCGAAATGCGCCGAAAAATCCAGATGGTGTTTCAGGACCCCTACACCTCGCTGGATCCCAAGCAGCGAGTGGGCGATATCCTCACGGAGGCGCTGAAGATTCACAACATCGGCACCCGCGAATCCCGCATGGATACCGCGGTGGAGATTATGGAGAAGGTGGGCCTGCGGCTCGAGCATTTCTATCGCTATCCCCACGAGTTTTCCGGCGGGCAGCGGCAGAGGGTCGGCCTGGCCAGAGCGCTGATTTTGAACCCGAAGATCATCATTTGCGACGAGCCCGTTTCCGCGCTGGACGTATCGATTCAGGCACAGATCATCAACCTGTTGCAGGATCTGCGGGAAAAGGAGCAGATTTCGTTTTTGTTTATCGCGCATGATATGAGCGTGGTAAAATATGTGTCCGACAGAGTAGGGGTCATGTATTTGGGGCATATGATGGAGGAGGCCGAAACGGAGGAGTTGTTCCGCAATACGCTGCATCCGTATGCGAAGGCGCTGCTTTCCGCCGTTCCGAACCCCTCTCCCCACACGAAAAAAGAGAGAATTGTATTACAGGGCGATCTTCCGTCCCCCATCAATCTGCCGTCCGGCTGCGTGTTCCATACGCGTTGCCCGTACGCTGCCGAGCAGTGCTCGGTGCGCACGCCGCATTTGAAGGAGGCTGCGCCCGGCCACCGGGTGGCCTGCCTGATGTATGAGGAGGGCTGGTCGGCCCGGGCCTGAGCGGGAGGGAAGATCCCCGGCGAAAACGAACGATGACTGGGAGGGTACCAACAGTGCTGACACAAAACGCGCAGAATTTTCTGCAGACTCACGGCAACGAGGCGTATCAGTTGTTAAAGACAATGGCGGCGATTCCATCCCCGTCGAACCATGAAGAGCGGCGGATGGAATTTTGCAAACAGTGGCTGGAGTCCTGCGGGGCCAAAGGCGTGTACACCGACAGCGCGCTCAACGTGGTTTGCCCGGTTGGGGTGACAAAGGAGAACCCGGTCGTCGTGTTCTGCGCCCACACCGACGTGGTGTTCCCGGATACCGACCCGCTCCCCGTGCGGGAGCATTCGGGTCGGCTCTGGGCGCCCGGCGTGGGCGACGATACGGCAAACCTGGCCGCCTTGATGATCGCGGCCAAATATGTTGTGCAGGAGGGGCTTCGCCCCAAAAACGGCGTGGGGGTGCTGTTCGTCTGCAACTCCGGAGAAGAGGGAATGGGGAACCTGAAGGGCTCCCGCAAGCTCTGCGAGGATTACGAAGGACGCATTCAGGCCTTTTGCAGCTTTGACGGAACTTTGACGCACGTGGTGAACCGCTCGGTTGGGTCCCAGCGCTTCCGGGTCGCCGTAACGGCGCAGGGCGGGCACTCCTATATAGATTTTGGGCGCCCTAACGCAATTGCGCAGCTGGCCGCGGTCGTCTCCGACCTGTACGCCGTGGGAATTCCCTCTTACGGGAGAACCACCTGCAACGTCGGAACCATTTCGGGCGGCACCTCCGTCAATACCATTGCGCAGAACGCCGAGATGCTGTGCGAATACCGGTCGGACGACGCCCGCGGTCTGCAGTATATGCAGGAGCAATATGAAAGAATTTTCTCCGCACACCGGAAAAAAGGAGTGGAGCTTGCGGTGGAGGTGGTCGGGAGCCGCCCCGGCGAACAGCTTTCCGCGGCGGCGGCCGCGGAGCGCGACCGTCTGGTGCAAAGGGCTGCCGATATTATCGAGCAAGTAACGGGAAAACGCCCGGGCACGGCGTCCTCCTCCACAGACTGCAACATTCCGCTGTCGCTGGGAATCCCCAGCGTGTGCTTTGGGTCGTACTACGGCGCCGGGGCGCATACGCGGGAGGAATATGTGGAAATTGATTCCCTGCCGCTCGGGTACCGGGTCGTGATGGAAAGTGTGCTGGAGTATTTCCAATAAAACCAGGAGATGACATATGAAACAGGAGTTGGATCTGCACCGTTATCTTGCGGAAATCGATGAGAAAGCAATGCCGCTCAGCGCGCTGAGCGATCAAATATGGGAGTATGCCGAAACGCAGTTCGAGGAATTTCAATCGGCGGAGGCCCTCTGTGCCTTCCTTGAGAACGAGGGGTTTACGGTGGAGCGGGGCGCGTTCGATATTAAAACCGCGTTTACCGCCACCTTTGGGTCGGGCGGCCCGCGCATCGGAATTCTGGGCGAGTTTGACGCGCTTTCCGGTTTGAACCAAAAGGCGGGGGTTGTCCGCAGAGAATCGGATCACCCCGAGGCGAACGGCCACGGCTGCGGGCATAACCTGCTCGGTGTCGGATCCGTTGCGGCGGCGCTGGCGGTTAAAAAGTACCTGGAGGACGGGTTCCCCGGTACGGTTACTTATTTCGGCTGCCCCGGCGAGGAGGGCGGCTCCGGCAAGGCCTACATGGCAAGGGCGGGCGCGTTTTCCGGGCTGGACTGCGCGCTGACCTGGCACCCGTCGAGCCTCTATATGGTGTACCAGAACAGCTCGCTTGCGAACTTTCAGGTGCAGTTTACCTTTCACGGCGTCAGCGCACACGCCGCCGGCAGTCCCGAAATGGGGCGCAGCGCGCTCGACGCGCTGGAGCTGATGAATGTCGGCGCGAATTTTCTGCGGGAGCACATGATCGAAAAGGCCCGCGTTCATTATGCGGTCACCAATACGGGCGGGTATTCCCCAAATGTGGTGCAGAACCTGGCCAAGGCGATCTATCTCGTTCGCGCACCCCGGCAGGATCAGGCGCTGGAGCTTTTAAACCGGGTCAAGAAGATCGCGGAGGGGGCGGCGCTCATGACCGAGACCACCGTGGAGCACCAACTGATCAAGTCCTGCGCCAACATGATCTCGAATCAGGTGCTGGAGCAGGTGATGTTCGATTCCCTTACGGAGGTCGGTATGCCCGGCTATACTCCCGAGGAATATGAGCTGGCGCGGCGCTATGCCGATACCGCGCCAAAGGGCGCCGACCGCGGCTATATGGATGCGGTTCAGGAGCGGCTTGACCCCAGAAACAAGCGGCTCCTGCTCCAAAAAAAATCCGACCCGCTGTACGATTTCATCGTCCCTTATGAGCCGATGCATCTGGTGCGGGTGGAAGCAGGCTCCACCGATGTGGGCGATGTCAGCTGGATGTGCCCGACCGCGCAGCTGTATGCCGCCACCTGGGCCCCCGGAACGCCGGGGCATTCGTGGCAGGTGGTCTCTCAGGGGAAATCCTCCCACGCGCACAAGGGGATGCTACTGGCCGGCAAGGTGATCGCGCTCACTGCCATGCGCCTGATGCGGCAGCCGGCGCTTTTGGAGCAGGCGAAGGAAGAGCATGCGCTGGCACTGCAGGGGCAGACCTATCTTCCGATTCCAGACGAGATTCATCCGGTGCCCCTCAGAACCATGAGCTGATCGGAAGCCGTGGATAATAATGAAAACGGGTTTCTTTGCGCGCGAAAGGCGGAGAAAACCGGCCTCAATCCCGGGTTTGGTACCGTCATACGGAAAATCAATCGGAGGAAAAAGGGAGAGTGGAAACGATGGAACCTATCGTGATTACGATTGCCCGCGGCTTTGGAACAGGCGGCCGTGAAATCGCCGCGCGGCTTGCGGATCGTCTGGGAATTCACAGCTATGCCAATCGGATTCTGACGCTCGCGTCCCAATACAGCGGCAGAGACGAACACGACTTTGTAGAGGTGGACGAACGCCTGCGGGACGGGTACCTGCGCCAGCAATTGATGTCGCTGCAAAAACGGCTGACCCCGCTGCCGCATACCCATCCGTTTGAATCCGATGACCGCCTGTTCGAGTTTCAGAAGAAAATCATTCAGGAGCTGGCCCGCACGGAGAGCTGCGTCATCGTGGGCAAATGCGCCGATTATGTGCTGCAGGATTTTGACAACGTGCTGAGCGTATATGTGGAGGCCCGCAGGGTGTTCTGTGTGGAGCGCGTGATGAAAACGATGAACGTATCAGAGAGTGAGGCGCACAGCCTGATTGCCAAAACAGATAAATATCGCGCCGAATACTATAAATATTACACCGGCGGCAACTATTGGACGAATCCGGTCAACTATGATATGACGCTGAACAGCGGCCGGTGGAGCATTGACCAATGCGTCGATTTGATCGTGCAGGCGCTGCGAATCAAATTCGGCGACCGCTGCGAAAAAGCATTTCCCTCCATTTCAATATCCTAACAGGCAAAACGCGGAAGACGACTTGTTTTCCGCTTTTTGCCGCCGGGAGGGCTGCGCGGCTGCAAAACGGGTACCCTTTTGTCTGCCGCCCGCATGGGCTGGCGTTCGGCGGCCCCCGTTTGTGTTTTGCTATCTGCATCCCCAAAAGAGAGTGCTTTGGGGGCGTATTCTGCGTCCGTTTTGAGCGAAACGGCTTTTGAGGGTGCTTGACATTGTGCGCGGTATTTGATACGCTTGTTGTTAGAAAAGGCTAACTGAACAGCGGGCCTGCCCAACAGGAAGAAGTGGAGGGGACTGTATGCATTCATTGGAGGAATATGATCTGATTTCTCCCGAGTCTTTAACGGTAAGGTACCGGCCCGACTGTGCGGTGTACCACATGACAAACATCGGCGGGGAGGGAACAATGACCAGCTTTGAGGTGTTCGACGGCGTTGAGCTGGTATACAACGATTTTCATTCCGCCTATTGCGTTTCGGGCAAAGGTACGACGGCCGACGTTATGGAGATCAACCACTGCCGCATGGGGCGCTTTGAATGCGATTTTCTGAACGGCACCTGCGTTTACCTGGAAGAAGGCGACCTTGCGGTAAATATGGTGAAAAACAAGACGAAAAACCCCTGCTTCCCCTTGGAATATTACAGCGGGGTTTCGATTGTAATCGACCTTGCGCGGGCCGAACATTCCCTTTCGGGTGTGCTCAAGGACATCTCGATCGACCTCTGCGCGCTGCGGGAGAAGCTGTGCGCGGGCAACCGCTGCTTCGTTATGCGCGCCACCGATTCCATTGAGCATATATTTTCAGAGCTTTACACCGTGCCGGATCAGGTGAAGTTCGGCTACTTCAAGCTCAAGGTGCTGGAGCTTCTGCTGTTCCTCAGCGTCATCAATCCCGATGAACATTTGGCGGCCCCGCGCTATTTTCAGAAGAATCAGGTGGAGTGTGTTAAGCGGATGAAAAACTATATGGTGTGCCATCCGGACTGCCACTTCACGCTGCAGGAGCTGTCGGAACGGTTTGATCTGCCGATGACCACCATGAAGCAGTGCTTTAAGGGGATTTACGGAACCTCCGTCTATGCGTATATGCGTTGTTACCGCATGCAGCGGGCCGCCGTGCTGCTGTGCCAGAGCAGCGAAAGCGTTTCCTCCGTCGCGTGGAGGCTGGGGTATGTCAACGCGAGCAAATTCGCCTCCGCGTTCAAGCAGGTGATGGGCCTTTCGCCGATGGAATACCGCAAAAGACATCGTCTGAATGGAGCGGAAATTGTCCGCGCGGAGTAGAAGCGTCCGCCGCTTCGGGAGTATAATCATTTTCTGTTAACAGGGCAGAGCGCGCGCCGAAGGGCGCGGTTCCTCGGACTGCGAGTTAGCAAAAGCTAACACGGCTCCCGCCGCGGCGCGGGGTGCTTCCGCCCAGCCTGAAACACAAATGATGCATACCAGAAACGGAGGAAGAATATGAACGGACAGACCCAATCCAAAATGCAGCTTCGCGCGCGGGAGAATCCGCGCGGCAAAAAAAGGTACCTTGCGCTCGCCTGCGCGCTGATGCTCTCGGTTTCCATGCTCACCGGCTGCCAGGGCCAGCAGGCAAACGACGCGGCCTCTTCGCAGGTACAGTCGGTTTCTGAGCAGGCCGGCGGCTTTGCCGGCGGCAGCGGCACTGCGCAGGACCCCTGGCAGGTGGCGACGGCGGAACAGCTGAATCGGGTGAGAGAGCAGCTTTCGGGCCATTATGTGCTCACGGCGGACATCGATTTGTCGCCGCTTGGCAGCTTTGACCCCATCGGTACCTTCGAGCCCAAATCTGAGAAGGAAGAGGATGCGGAAACGCCGAGCGACGCGGCCGCGTTCAGCGGTACCTTTGATGGAGCAGGACATAAAATCTCGAACGTGGCTGTCAGCAGCAAGTACCAAAACGGTGTAGGCCTGTTTGGCTGCATCAGCGGAGAAGCCGCCGAGCTGAAGGATCTGACGGTGGAGAACATCGTTGTTCCGTCCTCTCAAATGTATGTGGGAGGAATCGTCGGCTACGCCAACGGCAAGGAGCTTAGCGGCCTCACCCTGACCGGGAAAAGCAGCGTGACGGGCCATTTTCTGGTGGGCGGCGTTGTCGGCGCCAGCCATGCGGATATTAAAAACTGCAAGGCCAGCGCGACCGTCATCCTCAGCGGCGACAATACCCAGGGGGCGGGCCTGATCGTCGGCGGGGGCGAGGACTGCAATGTGGAAGGCTGCGAGGCTTCCGGCGCGGTTGAGGCCAAGGGAACCGGCTGCTACAGCATCGGCGGTCTGGCCGGGTGCTTCCACAACAGCGAATACGCGAAAAACTGCACGGCGGATTCCGTGACGATCACCGCCGGGGAAAAATCCACTCTAATCGGCGGCCTTGCGGGCCACGCCGGCACACAGAGCGGCGCCGCAACGCAGATTACAGACTGCAAAGCGACCAACATCACCATTCAGGCGGCAGACACTGCCAGCCGCATCGGCGGAATTGTGGGCGGCGGCTTTTATCTGAATGCTTACAGCAAATATTACCCCGAGCCCACGGCTTTTGATGTGGTGAATTGCACCGCGTCCGGCAAAATCGACGGCGGCAGATTTGTGGGGAGCGTCGCCGGGTATGTTCACAACAACGCCGTTGTAAAGGACTGCACCGCGCAGATTGCGGTCAACGGCAATTCCAATGCGGAGCAGATCGGCGCGGCCTACGATTCCTGGAAGGACGTCGGCGCGATCTGAGTTGAGAAATGGGGAGCGCACGCCGCCGTTTGGGTCATGCCCTTCCCCTTTTTGCCAGTGTGTTTTTTCGGCGGAGATAACCTCCTGTGCAGAGTGCTGCTCTGCACAGGAGGTTTTTCATGCGGAAATCTGGCGGGGCTTCTGCTCCGGCCTGTTTTTTTAATTTGATTTTAACGCGTTACCAGAGCATGCATAATCGAAAAGATGTATAATTTACATGCAAATTTTTATAAATGAGAAATGTTTTTATCTTCCGGTGATAGAATCGATCCAACAGAGCAACGAGGGGTGGCGGAACGGATGGAATCTGAAAATTCTTTGCTTGAAATCATAAAAGGGAGATACATCAAGCCTGTGTATCAGCCCATCGCCTCTCTGCGGGACGGCAGTATTCTGGGGTATGAGGCACTCAGCAGAATTTCTCTTCCGGGCTGTGAAATCAACATAGAAGAGCTGTTTGATCTGGCCACCTCCACACAGCGGCTGTGGGAGCTGGAGCGCCTTTGCCGCACGCAGGCCCTGAGAAATGCCGTGGCAAAGCCGGTGGGCACGCGGCTGTTCCTCAATGTGGACCCCAATATTCTGTATGATCCCGAGTTTATTTCGGGATTTACGAGCCAGATGCTCCGCGAGTTCGGAATGAATCCGGACGAGGTGATTTTTGAAATTACCGAGAAGAGCAGCGTCAGCGCAGTTCCGGTATTTATCTCCTCCATTGAGCATTATCAAAAGCAGAATTTTCAAATTGCGATCGACGATTTTGGTTCCGGCTATTCCGGTCTGGTGCGGGTCTGCGCGTTTTTGCCGAACTACCTCAAAATCGATATGGGGATCGTGAGGAAAATTGATCAGGACAGCAGAAAAAAATCTGTAATGACCGGAATCGTAAAATTCTGCAGAGAAGCCGGAATCCAGGTGATTGCGGAGGGAATCGAAACACAGGAGGAGCTTGTCACTCTGATTCAGGTTGGGGTGGATTACGGGCAGGGCTTTTCTC
>PPYE01433194.1_pt1 | contig 16750 bp, 12 predicted proteins | sample 1559881 | NCBI WGS metagenome assembly PPYE01 (sample SAMN08240022, study PRJNA423297) | Human gut metagenome, whole genome shotgun sequencing project. | reverse complement strand
CAGCACCCCCAGCACTTTGCCTACGCCGCCCACGAGGTGGAGACCTCCGGCAACCCCCTGGCCCACGCCATTTTGCGGGGCGGGGTGAACAAGCGGGGAGTAGCCCAGCCCAACTACCACTATGAGGACATCAAGCGGCTGCTGGAGATGTACCACAAAATGGGACTGAAAAACCCGGCGGTGATCGTGGACGCCAACCACTCTAATTCCGATAAGCAGTACAAGGAACAGATCCGCATCGTCAAGGAAGTGATGCACAACCGCCAGGTTTCCGGCGACATCCGGGGCTTGGTGAAGGGCGTCATGATCGAAAGCTATCTGGAGCCAGGCCGTCAGGATGTGTCCGAACACATCTACGGCAAATCCATCACCGACCCCTGCCTGGGCTGGGAGGATTCGGAACAGCTGATTTATCAGATTGCCGAAGCCAGCTGCTAAGCAAAAATAGAAATAGACAAAAAAGTTCCGGTACGGATCATCCGTATCGGAATTTTTCTTTTTAATATTACAAATAGTATTCGCTTTCGCCCTATTTTGCAGATCAGTCCTGCTTCTGGTGCCGGGCGATGCTTTCTTCCTTGCGCAGCCGCCCTTCCCGGAGCAGGGCTTTCAGGGTATCGGCGTCCTTAGTGTCCAGGGCGTCCCGCACCTGGCCGATGGCCTGCTGGAGATAGTCGATTTCTTGGAGCAGCGCCTTCCGGTTCATCAAAAACAGGTCGGTCCACATATCTTCATTGAGCTTGGCCACCCGGGTCAAATCCAAAAAGCTGCCGGCGGAAAAACCCGCTTCCTTTTGCAGAGTGGGGCTTTTGATATAGGCATTGCTCACCACATGGGCCAGCTGGCTGGTGGCGGCGATGATTTCGTCGTGCTCCTGGGGGGTGGCCCGCACCGTCTGTCCGAAGCCCACTTCCTTAGCCAGCTGCTCCACCACATCCACTGCGGCAGGGTCGGTGAGGGAGGTTGGGGTCAGGATAAAGCTGGCGCCGATAAACAGGCTGTCCAGGGTGTAGTCATACCCGGAGTACTCCCGGCCCGCCATGGGGTGGCAGCCCACAAACCGCACTCCGGCCTCCTTCAGCGGCCGGTCCACCGCTTCCAGCACGCTTTCCTTCACCCCGCTGGCGTCTATGACAATGCTGCCTTTGGCGAAGTCCTCCTTGTGGTCCAGCAAAAACTCAATGGTCTGCACCGGGTGCAGGCAAACCATGGTGAGGTCCGCCTGGTCCAGCTCATCCAGGGTGATGATCTGCTGGATGCTCCCCTCCGCCAGCGCCTTTTGGGCGGTGGCTAAGGTGCGGTTGTAGCCCAGCACGGTGTGGCCGGTGTATTTGGTAATGGCTTTGCAGAAGGAGCCGCCGATGAGCCCCAATCCGATGACCGCGATTTTCATCTTGTCATTCCCCTTTACTTTATCACGTTAAAGCATGTTAGTAGTGTACCCCATTCTCGGAAAATTGTCAAGAAAAACCGGCTCCCGTCATTGAGAGCCGGTTGGATTTTTCTTTCAGCCGCCTTCCAAAGAAGGAGCCTGATTGATTTTAATTTCCTTTGGGAACATCAACCCAGCAGTCCGCCGTAGTTGCCGAAATAGTTGCTGTAGGGGTTGTAGTTGTTGGAAGAGGAAGTGGTGGAAGAGGAATCGCTGCCCAGGGTCACCTGGATGTCCCCGCTGATGCCGCCCCGGCTGACGTTGATGGTAATCTGGTCGCCGGGCTGATGGGAAGAGATAATCTCGCTGACCTGAGTGGAAGAAGTGATTTCCGTCCCGTCGATGGTGTTGATCTTATCCCCTACCTGCAAGCCTGCGCTGTCCGCTGCGGAGCCGGTTTCCACCTGGTAGACGTACACTCCGGCGCCGTCATTTAAGCCATATTGCTGGGCCATAGCGTCGTTTTCCACCGTCAGGGCGGTGATACCCAGTTTGGCCTGCTCCACGGAAGCACCTTCATTTTCAATCAGGTTCTGAGCAATGGTCATGGCGTGGTTGATGGGGATGGCAAAACCCAAACCTTCCGCTTCTTCATAGGAGGACTTGGCTTCCACAATACCCACCAGTTCGCCGTTGCCGTTGAACAAGCCGCCGCCGGAGTTGCCGGGGCTGATGGAGGCATCGGTCTGGATCAGGTCTTTGGAAGAACCGTTGACCACCAGTTCCCGGTCGGTGGCACTGATGATGCCATAGGTCACGGTGCCGCCCAGGGTGCCCAAGGGGTTGCCGATGACGATGGCGGTATCCCCGGCGGAGAGCTGGTCGGAGTCTCCCAGAACGGCGGGGGTCAAGCCGGTGGCGTTGATCTTCACCACGGCGATGTCCGCCGTTTCATTGGCCCCTACCAGAGTAGCTTCGTAGGTGTTGCCGTCCTTGGTGGCTACAGTGATCCGGGTGGCCCCGTCGATGACGTGCTGGTTGGTGATAATATAGCCGTCCTCGCTGATAATCACGCCGCTGCCTGCGCCGGAGGTCACATAGTTGCCGAAGATAGAGCCATAGGAAATCTGCTCGGTGGTAATGGACACCACGCTGTTTTCAATGCTGGACACCACTTCTGCCAGGGTAGATCCCCCGTCGGTCTGCACCGAGGAAGAGGGTGCTCCCGTGGACTGGTACACCACGGTGGAGCCGCCGCTGCCCGGCCAGAGCAGATTGGTCAAAGCACTGCCCCCGACGCCGAACACCAGAGCCACCGCCGCCACAATAGCCAGTGCGCCGACCTTTTTGCCGACACCGCCTTTCTTCTTTTTGGGCGGGTTGGGTGCCGCTGTTCCGGTGTAGGGCACATAACCGCTGTCCTGGGGCTGTGTATAACCGGTTTGCGGGGTTTGATAGCCGGAATAACCGGTTTGGGTAGATTGCTGTGTCTGCGCCTGCTCTGCTTCAGTGAACTCCGTTTGATAAGAAGCGGCGCTGGCAGTGGTCTGCGGCGTAGAGTAGGCCGCCTCTGCGTTGGGAATCTGGCTTCCGCTCATATGATAGACGCCGTCCTCGCCCACAGGCTGGGCAGGTGTTTGCTGCGGTTGATCGGGTTGACCGGTTGAATTTTGATTGGTAGGAGCGTTTTCATCGTAAGGATACATCTCGCTCATCCTTTCTTGCGTTACTTTCATCACCCCCGGCGGTCTTATCCGCCTCTCCTTAGGGTACACTGGCATTATAACCGTCACTTGTGAAGAAATTATGTTGCCTTAGTTTGATTTTTTTGAAATTCTCTTTGCTTTTTTACTCCGGTTTTGCCAGCACCTTTTCCATCCGGGCATTTTCCAGCAGCACTCCCCGCCGCTCCACCTGCCGGCGGTACATCAGCCGGTACCCCCGGCGAAGGAAAAAGGGCTGGGCGGTGAGGGAAGCGTAGGTGTAGAGCACCGGGGCGGCGCAGCGGGCTTCCAGCTTTTGGCAAAGCAGGCTGCCGATTCCCATCCCCTGCCGGTCCCATTTGACGTACAGCCGGTCCAGATAACCCTGGACGGGGTCCAAATCCCCAAAGCCCACAATCTCCTCTCCCTGCACCGCCACCAAAGCTAAGTGTCCGGCAAAGGAGCGGCGCCAGGTTTCCTCCTCCGGCACCGCCGGAGCCCAGGCTGCAATCTGTTCTTGAGAATAGTCTTTGCAGTTAACCCGGTGGACCGTCTCATAAAACAGTTCTGCCAACGCCCGGCTGTCCTCCTCTTGATAGGTACGCAGGGTAACGAGAAAAGAATACATGAAAGTCCTCCTTCCACGAAAAAAGGAGGGGCAGCCCCCTCCCTCTTTCTGCGGTTTATTCCGAAGTCGTTTCTGATGTGGTTTCCGAAGTGGTTTCCGACGCCTCCTGGGATTCCTCTTCCTCGGTGTCCCACAGAGGAAGGAAGGCATCGTTGTTCAAATCATAGGTGTACACCTGGCTGCCGTCTACCGCCACATACAGGGTGGCTTCCAGATGGCGAATACCAGTGCCGTCCTCCACCAGATAGGCGTGGACCAGATAGCAGGTTTGCTCTCCAATGTCCCCCACCTCTTCGTCCACCTCAAACTGATAACTGTCGGTGGCCAAACTCAGGCCGGTCTCTTCCTGGCTCAAGCCCTGTACCAGCTCCACGGCGGCCGCATCCCCAATCCAGTTGTCCTGTTCCGAACCGGAGGTGGAAGCGGTGTCCCCGCCATCGCCGCAGCCTGCCAGCAAACAGCCGGCGCCCAGCAGCGCCGCCGCCAATCCGGCAGCCAGAACGGTTTTCCATTTCTTCATGCAAAGGCCCCCTTAATCGGTGTACCAGAACAACTGCTGGGTCAGGGTCATCACATCCAGCACGTCCAGCACCTGGTCGTTGTTCCAATCGGAGCGGAAATAGCTGTTCTGGGGCAGCTTGCTGTTGTCCAGCACCGCCTGGGCCAGATTCATCACGTCCCCTACGTTGAGCGTGCCTTCCATGTCCCAGTTGCCGGGATGCAGGCCGTAGTAGGTGTCGGTGACAGTGGTAAGCAGAGGGTTCAGGTTGCAGTTGAGGTAGTACACATCCCCTGCCTGGTAGTCGTTGTCAATGTATTGCAAGGTGCACCGAGGCAGGTCTTCCGCCACTGTCAGCACCTGGCCGTCCCGCAGCTTGACGATGTTGTAGCTGTCCAGATACAGGGTCCGGGCGGCAAAGCTCAAGGTAGCGGTGCTGCCCGACACGCTCACATCCGGCTGGGCAATCTCCTTGAGCTGGTCCTTGGCGCTGTCCATGTCCAGGTAGATCAAATCCAGGTCGGTGTTGGCCTGGCCGCCGCCCACACCGGGGTTCCGGCCGTCGGAAGCGTACTGCCAGATGTCCGGCACCACGCCGGTGTCTCCAATGGTAACTTGTGTGGTAAAATCCGGAGCGTAAGGCCAACGAGCATACCAAAAGCTAATTCCTTGATTTTCTAACCGTTTCAAATCCATGCGGGAGAAAAAATCACCAGTGGAATACACCATCGTTGACAACCCATTTTGCCGAAGGGCATTGGAGAAAGTTTCCGCTAACTGCATCAATTCTTCCCCGCTGATATCAACGGGAACGCCAACATAATCACCCTCCGGCGCCACTTCCAAATCATACGCTACCGGCAAAACCATACCGTCCAAATAAGGCTGAATCAATTCCATCTCCCGAAGAAAATAAGCCGCTTCCGCTGCCGCATTCTCTGCGGTTTTTGCATAACTGAAGAAATACAACCCAAAGGGAATGCCGTGCTCATAGGCTTGGCGAACGTTGTTTACAAACTCCTGGTCGTTTTGATTGGGGTAATTCTCCCAGCCGAACCCGGCCCGGATCATCACAAAATCCACGCCGGAAGCGGCAATGGCGTCCCAGTCCGTCACGTTGTGATGGGACACATCAATGCCGTTTAAGAACCCCACGCTGACGGTGCAGGAATCGCTCTGGCCGCCGTAGGTGGCGGTGATGGTGGCTTTGCCCATGCTGTGGCCGGTGACCACCCCGTTCTGGTCCACAGTGGCAACCGCCGGGTCGGAACTGGACCAGCTGACGCCCGCCTGCCCGGCGGAAAGGGGCAAGGTGTAGCCGATTTCCAACGAGTCAACGGTCTGGGGAATGTCCACCGAAGCGGCGCTCGCCGGCGTTGCCATACCCATCATGCTCACACAGAGCAGCAGGGCGCAAACTGCCGCTAAGGCCCGTTTACCCATGGTTTTCATTTGCATTTATAACATCCTTTCAAAAATGAAGTCTTGGTTTGGACTTTTGACAACAGGATACCTGAAAAAGTAGATAGGGTTCCGTCCTGCTTTCGGCGGCAAGGCGGGACCCGTACGGATTGGCCTTGCCAATCAGTATAGCACATCCCCCATCCGAAGGTCAACGAAAAATCCGGGGCAATTTTTGTCAAAAATAGATAAAAAATCATCCTTTTTCCATTGGATTTGCTGGGATGCTCGCCGATTTTTTGAAAAAGCCATTGCATTTTTTTAAAAAAGATTCTATACTATATCACAAGGAGCAAGGAAGCAAACCGATGAAAATCGGACTGCTTCCTTTATTTTTTTCAGTGGAACCGGTTTTCCGGCTCCCAGGAAGGAAGATGGAGTATGGACAAGATCGACTTAAAGCTGCTGAGCTTGCTGCAGGAAAACGCCCGGTATCCCTTAAAGCACCTGGCAGAGGAGGTGTTCCTGTCCTCACCGGCCGTGAGCACCCGCATCGACCGGCTGGAAAAGCAGGGCATTATCAAGGGCTACACGGCGGTGGTCGATCCCTTGAAGCTGGGATACCATGTAACCGCCTTTATCAATCTGGAGATGCACCCTTCCCAGAAGCCCAGCTTTTATCCCTTTATTGAAGCCTGCCCCAACGTGTTGGAATGCAACTGCGTCACCGGACAGTATTCCATGCTGATTAAGGTGGCCTTCCGCAGCACTGTGGAGCTGGACACCTTCATCGGCCAGCTGCAAAAGTACGGCAACACCCAGACCCAGATCGTCTTTTCCACCTCGGTGGAGCACCGGGGGGTGTCGGTGCTGGCGGAGGACGCTTCGGAAGAATAACCGAAGCTCCCTTATGGTCAAAATCAGGCGGCAAAAAGCGGACGTCCCAAAACGTCCGCTTCTTTTTGTGCTTATTTGGTTTAAAAACAGGGCTTATTCCCCCTGATCCTCTTCTTTGGGATCGTTGGCAGGAGCCTGAGGCTGGGAAGCAGCGCTTTCCAGCTCCTTTTTCTGAGCGGCGTGAATCTTGGCTCGTTCCTGCTCTACCTGAGCCATCTCCTGGCGGACCTTCGCCTTTTTGGCCGCTTCGTCCTCTTCCATCTGGGCCAGTTCCGTATCCAGAGGAGCCATTTCCACTCCCCCGTTCATCAAATCCTTAAACTGTACGCTGTCTACCTTTTCGTGAATCATCAAATACTTAGCCACCAGCTCCAGCTGATACCGGTGCTGGGTGAGGATCTCGGTAGCCTGGGCGTAGGCGTTGTCAATGAGCTTGCGGATGGCTCGGTCGATCTGGTTGGCCACCTCTTCGCTGTAGTTACGTTCGTGGCCCAAATCCCGGCCCAGGAACACTTCGCCGTTGTCCTTGCCGTAGGTGACGGTGCCCAGCTCCGGAGAGAAGCCGTACTTGGTCACCATCTGGCGGGCGGTTTCGGTGGCCCGCTCAATGTCGTTGGAAGCACCGGTGCAGATGTCGTCCAGGGTCAGGGCTTCGGCGGCCCGTCCGCCCAGCAGCATCACCAAGCTCTCGGTCATCTTCTTCCGGGACACATGGCTGCGGTCATCCTCCGGCAGGTTCATGGTATAGCCCGCCGCCATGCCCCGGGGGATGATGGAAATTTCATGCACCGGGTCAGCGGTTTCCAGATAGTAGCTGGTAATGGCGTGGCCCGCTTCGTGGTAAGCGGTGATCTTCTTATCGGTGAGGCTCATCTTCCGGGACTTCTTTTCCGGTCCCGCCACCACCTTGATGGTGGCTTCCTCAATATCCACCCCGGTGATGGCTTTCCGTCCCCGGCGGGCAGCCAGCAAAGCCGCTTCGTTGAGGAGGTTTTCCAAATCTGCGCCGGTGAATCCGGCGGTGGAGCGGGCGATGACCTTCAAATCCACGTCAAAGCCCAAGGGTTTGTTCCGGGCGTGGACCTTCAGGATTTCTTCCCGGCCCTTCACGTCGGGGTAGCCCACCACCACCTGGCGGTCGAACCGTCCCGGACGGAGCAGGGCGGGGTCCAGAATATCCCGGCGGTTGGTGGCGGCGATGATGATAATGCCCTGGTTCACCCCAAAGCCGTCCATCTCCACCAACAACTGGTTAAGGGTCTGTTCCCGTTCGTCGTGGCCGCCGCCCAGACCAGCTCCGCGCTGACGTCCCACGGCGTCGATCTCGTCGATGAAGATGATGGCCGGGGCGTTTTTCTTAGCCTGGTCGAACAGTTCCCGAACACGGGATGCACCCACGCCCACGAACATTTCCACAAAGTCGGAACCGGAGATGGAGAAGAAGGGTACCCCCGCTTCCCCCGCCACCGCTCTGGCCAGCAGGGTCTTACCGGTACCGGGAGGGCCCACCAACAGCACGCCTTTGGGAATCCGGGCTCCCAGTTCGTTGAACTTCCGGGGGTTTTTCAAAAACTCCACAATCTCCGCCAGTTCTTCCTTTTCCTCGTCGGCGCCGGCCACATCGGAAAACCGGGTTTTGACGTTGTTCACCGGGTTTTTCATGTTGCTGCGGCCAAACTGGCTGAGCTTGCCGCTGCTGGTCTGCCGGGCCATATAGACAAACAGGAAGATCATGCAGCCCAAAATCAGCAGCGAAGGCAGCAGACTCAAAATCCAGCTGTTGGAAGAGCTGTAGGTGTAATCAATCTTCATCCGGTTATCCGGATGGTCGGTGTTGTACTGATCCACCGCATCCTGGATGTCCTGCAAAAAGACGCTGGGGGAGGACACGCTGTAACTCTGGATTTCGTTGTGGCCTTGACCGTCGTCCGCCCCTTCCACCAGCTGAGCGGTAAATTCCCCGCTGCCGAAGTCCAGGGTGTAGGACTGTACTTTTTGATCTTCAAAGAGATAGACGATGTCGGAATACTGATAGGTAGGCATGGTAGAGGAGCGGTACATACTGGTCATAATCCAGATCACCGCCACAAAAGCTACGGCAACCAAGACGTAAATCAAAATCGTCTTTTTCTTGCTGCTTTTCAAAGGCTTACACTCCCTCTTTCATTTTTACTGCGGCAGTCGCCGCTTTGCTTTCTTCTGCCTGTGAAATACAGGAGGGCTTCAACACCCCGATGTAAGGCAGATTGCGGTACTTTTCGTCGTAATCCAGTCCGTACCCCACCAAAAAGGCGTCGGGTACAGTGTAACCGGCGTAGTCCGCCTGGATTTGCGGCACCTTCCGCCGGGCAGGCTTATCCAGCAGCGTACAGATTTTCACGCTGGCCGCACCTTGTCCCAGCAGCTTCTGCCGGACATTCCACAGGGTAAACCCGGTGTCCAAAATATCCTCTACCAACAGGATGTGCTTTCCGGCCACCGGAAATTCCGGTTGTTTGAGCCAGGCCAGCTTTCCGCCTGAAACGGTGCTTTTGCCGTAGCTGGACACCTGAATGAAATCCAGGGTCACTGGAAGTTTGATCTCTTGAACCAGCTGGGAAAAGAACAGCGCCGCCCCTTTCAACACACAGATGGCGGTTAATTCCTTGCCCTGATAGTCCCGGCTGACGGCTTCCCCCAGCTGGGCGGTGCGTTCTGCGATCTGCTGATGGGTCAGCAGCACCGAACTAATATCCGGGTGCATCCTTTCACTCTCCTTCTTGCAGGGGGCGGATGGCCCAAACCTGCCGAGTGGAGGAATCTGGGGCGACCCGTCGGTCAATCCCCAGCCCTTCTACGGCCGCCGCACCCAAATCATCCGCCAAAATCCAACGGTACCGGCGCTGCCACGCCGGCACCTTAGCTTCCTCGAACCATTTTTTCAAGGTTTTGGTGCCTTCTCTTCCGGGAAGAGACAAAACATCTCCCGGCTGGCGGGTGCGAAATCCTGCATCCTTGGATATTTTACCACAATCCAAAAAAAGTGCAAGACGAAACCATGAAAAAGTATAAAGTTTTTGCGGGGAATCTATGTCAATTTTTTGAATTTCAAACCAATTTCCCCCCGGGCCCTGAAATCGCCCCGATTTCAAGGGAAATCCGGACCAGTCCGCCGCCGGTTGGGGCAGCGGGGCCAGCACTCCCTGTCCGGCGCAGTATCCCTTACCCCGGCGGGAAAATTCTCCCGCTTTGGAAAACAGCCCCGCCAGCTGTTCCACCTCCCGGTGGGTGACGGTAAGGCCCTGCCGCACAAGCAGCTCCGCCGCCGCCCGCCGCTGCAAGGCAGGGGGGAGAGCCCGTAAGGCTTGAGTGGAGTACCCTTCTTCTGTCCGGGCGTCCTCCAGGGCTTTTTGGGCCAGCTGGGTTAAACAATCCTCGTCCTCCCGGCAGTCCCGAGCCAGCCGGGCCAGGGCGGTATCCGCCTTGGGGTTGATCTGCCGCAGCACCGGCATTACCTGCTGCCGAAGACGGTTGCGGGTGTAGTCCAAGGAGCGGTTGGAGGAATCCTCCCGGTAGTCCAGCCCGTGGGCGGCGCAGTAGTCCCGCACTGCCGCCCCAGTGACGTCCAGCAGGGGACGGTAAATCCTTCCCCGCTGAAAGGGAATGCCCCCCAGTCCCGCCAGGGAGCTGCCCCGGCTCATAAAAAACAGCAGGGTTTCCGCCTGGTCCGAGGCGGTATGGGCGGTGACCAGCACCCGGCGGCCGTCCTCCGCCAGCAGCTGAGAAAACCAGCCGTACCGTGCCTGCCGCCCTGCTTCCTCCAAGGAAAGCCCTTTCTGCGCCGCCAGTTCCCCCTCCGCCAGCCGCTTGACGGTCAGAGGGATGCCCCACCTTTGACAGAGGGTGCGGACAAAGGCTTCGTCCCCGTCGCTTTCCTCCCCCCGCAGGCCGTGGTTCAGGTGGACCGCCAGCAGGGAAAAGGTGCGGTTCGGCGCCGTCCACAGCCGATGGCAGAGGCACACCGAATCCGCACCCCCGGACAGGGCCACCACCACGGTGTCCCCCGGGTGGAGAAGGGAGAGAAAACGGGTAAAGCAGTCCATAAAGCCGTCCTTTCAAAAAACGGCGCACGCAGGCGCCGTTGCTTGTGGAAAAAGGATTCGGATGTTTCCAGATTGACCTGCCCTCGGCTCTACGCCGTTGGGCGGGTGAATTCAATCTCGTTATTTTCGCAACTTTTCTTCAAAAACAGGATAAAATCAATAAATTTCGAAATAAAATAATTTCAATGCAGGGGCTTTGCCCCTTAGAATCCACTGCGTGGGATTCGACCCCAGCACCTCTTTGTAGAAAAGCGAAACAAGCCTTCGGCATGTTTCTCACCAAAAACTTTTAAGTTAGCTTTTCTTTCCAACACCTTCCGGTCAATACCCTTCCCGCCGCTGTTCCAGGTTGGTGAATCGGGTCAGGCTGCCGTTCCAACCCAGCTTGATCTCCCCGGTGCCGCCGTGGCGGTTTTTCTCCAACAGACAGCTGGCTTCGTTGGGGTGCTCGGTTTCCGGGTTATAGTAACCTTCCCGCATCAAAAGCAGCACAATGTCCGCATCCTGTTCAATGGAACCGGATTCCCGCAAATCGCTGAGCATGGGCCGGTGGTCGGCACGGGCATCCGCCGCCCGGTTTAACTGGCTGAGCACCATCACCGGCACGTTCAGCTCCTTAGCCATCACCTTCAAATGCCGGGTGATCTTGCTCACTTCCTGCACCCGGTTGTCGGTGCGGGAACCGCTTTCAATCAGCTGCAAATAGTCGATGACAATGAAACCCAGGTTACGCAGCTTGCGGCACTTGGCCTTAATTTCCCCCACCTGGATACCGGCGGTGTCGTCGATGTAGATATGGGTCTGGCTCAGTCGGTCAGCGGCGGCGGAAAGCTGCACCCATTGGTTCTGGTCCAGCCGCCCGGTTTTCAGCGCCTCCCCAGGCACCTGGCTCTCGCTGGCCAGCATCCGGCTGGTGAGCTGTTCCCGGCTCATTTCCAGGCTGAAAATGGCCACTTCCCGCTTGGAGTGGGTGGCCACATAGGCCGCTACATTCAAAGCAAAGGCAGTTTTCCCCATGCCGGGGCGGGCCGCCACCAAAATCAGGTCGGATTTGTTTAGGCCGGTCATCTTGGCGTCCAGCTCCACAAAGCCGGTGGGCAGTCCGGCGTACTCCGCCCGGTCCTCCCCGGTGAGGTGCTGGAGGCGGTCGAAGGTTTCAATCACCGCCGTCTCGATAGGCACCATGGCTCCGCTATTCTTCCCCTGGCGGATGTCGTAGATGGACTGTTCCGCCAATTCCAGCAGCCGTTCCGAACTGGAATCCCCCTGCTGGGCGGCGTGGGAAATCACCCCGGCGGCCAAAATCAACCGGCGGCGGTAGTAGTAGTCCCGGATAATCCGGCAGTAGTCTCGCAGGTTGGCGGTGCTGGGGACAGCGTCCATCAGCTGCACCAGGTAGGTTTTAGCCTCCCCTTCCTCTCGGAAGATTCCGGCGTTTTCCACCTCCTGGAGCACGGTGACAAAGTCCACCGTCTGAGCCAGATCGAACATATTCAAAAAAATCCGGTAGAGCTTCTGGTGCTGGGGCAGATAGAGCATATCCGGCCCGCTGATCTCCTCCAGAGCCACACTGATGGTGGAGGGGTCCAACAGCAGACAGCCCAAGAAAGCCTGCTCCGCCTCTACCTGGAAGGGCAGATTCTGGGGCTGGGCTTCCTGTGGATAATCCGGCATGGCATTCTCCTCCTGAACTGTGAATTAAGCGGTGACAATCACTTTCATGGAAGCGGTGACCCCGGCGTGGAGCTTCACCTCAAAGGTGAATTCCCCCTGGGCCTTGATGTCGGCGGAGAGCTCCACCTTTTTCTTGCTCACCGGCACGCTGTACTCCCGGGAAACGGCGTCGGCGATTTCCTTGCTGGTAATCTTGCCGAAAAGCTTGCCGTTTTCCCCGGCCTTGGCGTGGACCGTCACCGTCTTGCCCTGCAAAAAGGCGGCGGTTTTCTTGGCTTCGTCCAACGCTACCTGGGCGTGGTGGGCCGCTGCGGCGTCCTTAGTTTCCTTCTCGTTGATGGCGGCTTTGTCCGCCACCACCGCCAGCCCCTTTTTCAGCAAAAAGTTGTTGGCGTAACCGTCGGAGACCTTCACCAGGTCCCCCTTCTTTCCGCTGCCCTTCACGTCAGCCAGTAAAATAACCTGCATGGTTCATTCCTCCTGGGTTTTGATTTACATGGTATCGTAATATTCGTCGATGGCCTCCAGAAGCTGCTTTTTCACCTTGCTGCAATCCTTGGCCTTCACCTGGGCGCCTGCCATGCTGAGATGGCCGCCGCCCCCTAATTTTTCCATAATCAGCTGGACGTTCATCCCGCCCATGCTCCGGGCGGAGACATGGACCACTTCCCCTTCCCGGTACAGGACGAAGGATGCGTCCACGTTGTTGATGCCCAGCAGCTCGTCCGCCGCCTGGGGAGCCACCACCCGGATGTCCTCCATGGGAATCTCGGTGACGGCAATGGCGCACCGGCGGTAGATTTCCGCTGCGGTAACCAGGCTGCTCCGGCGCTGGTAGGTCTCCATGGAACCGGCGAACAGCTTCTTCACCGCCACGGTGTCCGCCCCCATCCGGCGCAGATAAGCCGCCGCTTCAAAGGTGCGCACCCCGGTTTTCATAATAAAGTTCTTGGTATCCAGCATAATGCCGCTCATCAACGCTTCCGCATCGCAGGTGGTGAGCTTGCAGCCCGGGAAGTACTGCACCAGCTCGGTGACCATTTCACTGGCGGAAGAAGCGTAGGGCTCGTGGTAGGAAATCAAGGTGTTCTCGATGTAGTCCACTACCTTCCGGTGATGGTCGATCACCACCACCCGCTTGCAGGCTTCATACACCTTCCGGCTCTCCACGAAATTGGCGGAGTGGGTGTCCACGATAAACAGCAGGGTGTCCCGGCGAATGGCGGGGAGCACCTCCTCCTCGGTGGCAAAAAAGCCGTCTTCCCCGTTTTGGGCCAGATGGTCGATGAGCTGGGTGGCCAAACACTTCTGCCGGTTGACCACGATCCGCACATCCTTGCCCATGCAGGCGCAGGCACGGGCCATGCCCACTGCGGCGCCGATGGCGTCCAGGTCGGCATAGCTGTGGCCCATCACCAGCACATTGTCGCTGGCCTCCACCAGTTCGCTCATGGCGTTAGCCAGAATCCGGCTCTTTACCTTGGTGCGCTTTTCCACGCCCTTGCTGACCCCGCCAAAGAAATCGTAGCCGTTGGCGGTCTTGATGGCCACCTGGTCGCCCCCACGGCCCAGAGCCATTTCCAGGGAGGTGGAGGCGTCTTTTTCGTTTTGGGAAATGGAATCGCTCATGCACCCAATGCCGATGGACAGGGTAATGGGCACCCGTTCCCAGGAAGACATATTCCGCACTGTATCCAGGATGCTGAATTTGTCCTCCACCATCTGCTGGAAGCGGTCGTTTTCCACCACGGCCAGGTAGCGGTCCCGTTCCAGCTTCCGCAAAAAGCCGCTGTCCCGGGCGATATAATCCTCCAAGTCCCGGTTGATCTCGCTGAGCACCCTGGTCTTTTCGCTTTCGGGGATGTTTTTAATCACTTCCTCGTAACTGTCCAGCATGATGTTCATGACCACAGGCTTGGTCTTTTGGTACTTTTCATAGGTCTTTTGCAGATTGGTGATCTCCACAAACAGCAGCACCCAAAGCCGTTCCTTTTCCTCAGAAGAAGGGATGGCGTAGGCCTTAAAGTAATGGGACTGAATCTGGATGGTCCGGCCGGGGTGGGTCTGGATCCCTTCCAGGGATTCCGGGGTGATCTTGTTCAGTCGGCTGCCGAACAGCCCTTCCAGGCCGGTGGCCGTCTCAAAGGCTCGGTTGACGCAGACGATCTCCTTATCCTGGGTCACCACCAAAGCGGGGATGGTCAGACGGAACACCGTGTCCTTCCCCCCCAGCTTCAGCCGATCCTCCGCAGAGCGCACCAGCTTGCGCAGATTCCGGCTGAGCAGGATGAGTTTATACAGGGTATAGCCAAAGGCCAGCACACAAGGAGCCAGCAAAAGCCAGAACCACAAACGGCAGGTAAACCAGGCCATCACTTCCAGCCCGATCAGCGCCGCAAAGGTAATCAGATACCCGGTCCGAAGACCCCAGTATTTCGGTCTCATGCTTCCAACTTCCTCCAATCGGCCTGCTGCACAGAAAAATCAATTTGCATGGCGGCAGCTTCCGGAACACCGTTTTCCAAGGGCGCTCCCTGCCGCTTTTCAGCAAGCCTGCTTGCTTAAATTTCCATCAGCACCGGCAAAATCATGGGGCTGCGCTGGGTCTGCCGGTACAAGAAGCCGGACAGGCTGTCCCGGACGCTGAGCTTCATGCTGCTCCAGTCCCGGGTCTTGCCGCTCAAACAATCCAGCAGTGCTTGCCGCACTACCTTCCGAGCCCGCTCCATCAATTCTTCGCTTTCCCGGACATAGACAAATCCACGGGAGACGATGTCCGGCCCAGCCGCCAGCTGGCCGGTCTTGCTGTTGATGGTGGCCACCACCACAATCAGGCCGTCCTCCGCCAGACGCTGGCGGTCCCGCAGCACGATGCTTCCCACATCGCCTACCCCCAGGCCGTCCACAAACACGGTCCCGGCGGTGACGGTACCCGTCACCTTCATGGAATCGGGGGTCAGCTCGATGACCTCCCCGTTCTGACTGATGTGGATGTGGTCCTCCGGAATGCCTACGCTCAGGGCGGACTGCCGGTGGGCCATGAGGTGCTTGTATTCCCCGTGAACCGGCAGGAAAAATTTGGGCTGGGTCAGCTTCATAATCAGCTTCTGCTCTTCCTGGCAGGCGTGGCCGGAGACGTGTACTTCGTAAATCCCTTCAGTAATCACTTCCGCCCCCAGCTTCAACAGGCTGTTGATGACGGCGGTAACGTGCTTTTCGTTGCCGGGGATGGGGGTGGCGGAGATGATGATAAAGTCGTTTTCGGTGACGTTGATTTTCCGGTGGTCCTCACTGGCCATCCGGGCCAGGGCGCTCAAGGGTTCTCCCTGGCTGCCGGTGGTAATCAGCACCATCTGCTCGTTGGGGTAGCGATTGATGGAGTCCAGCTCCACCATGGTGCCGTTGGGAATCTTCAGGTAGCCCAGCTCGGTGGCTTTGGCCACTACGTTGACCATGCTCCGGCCGGACACCGCCACCCGGCGGCCGTACTTCACCGCCGAATTGATGATCTGCTGGATCCGGTGGATGTTGCTGGCGAAGGTGGCGATGATAATCCGCTTGCCCCCCGCCTTGTTAAACAGGGTGTCGAAGGACTGGCCGATCTTGCTCTCGCTCATGGTGTAGCCGGGACGCTCCGCATTGGTGGAGTCGCTGAGCAGAGCCAGCACTCCCCGGTTGCCCAGTTCCGCCAGCCGGGCCAGGTCGATGGTCTCCCCTTCGATGGGGGAATAGTCCACCTTAAAGTCCCCGGTCTGGATGATGACCCCGGCGGGGGTATGGATGCCCATAGCCACGCAGTCGGGGATGGAGTGGTTGACCCGGATAAATTCCACCGCCATGCAGCCCATCTTCACCGTCTGCCGGGGCTTGATTACGTTCAGGTTGGCCCCGCCCAGCAGGCCGTGCTCCTTGAGCTTGCCTTCAATCAGGCCGATGCTCAGCTTGGTGCCGTAGATGGGAGGATTGATGTGCTTGAGCAGATAGGGGATGGCGCCGATGTGGTCTTCGTGGCCGTGGGTAATCACCACGCCCCGGATTTTCTGCTTGTTTTCCAGCAGATAGGTGAAATCGGGGATCACCAGGTCCACTCCCAGCATATCCGCATCGGGGAAAGCCAGGCCGCAGTCCACCATAAAAATATCGTTGCCGCACTCATAGGCGGTGAGGTTCTTGCCGATTTCCCCCAGCCCTCCCAAGGGGATAATCTTCACGCTGGGCTTGCGGGAATGTCCGCCCTGTCCCCGGTGGGAATGCTCGCTGCGCTGGGGTTCCTGCTTGCGGTGTTCCTGCCCATGCTCCTGGTGGGGGGCGGCGGCCAGAGGGGCACTGCCCCGGCGTCCCCGGCGGCTGGGTACCTTTTCCTGCCGGCGCTCCGCCTGGGCCAAACCGGAGAACAGGGCGGCGTTTTTGCTGTTCATTGGGGTGTTAGCAAAACTTCTGGGCCGGTTTTCCGCCAAACTCTCAATGGCTTTGGTGATGTCGTCCGGCTTGGGG
>PPYE01233466.1_pt1 | contig 16752 bp, 14 predicted proteins | sample 1559881 | NCBI WGS metagenome assembly PPYE01 (sample SAMN08240022, study PRJNA423297) | Human gut metagenome, whole genome shotgun sequencing project. | reverse complement strand
ATACTAATGGATGACTGCTAACTTGACTTTTATATAAAATCCATTTAAAATTATAGTATCCAATCGTGTTAATAATTAATGAATGAATGTTATCCACGAGGCGACAATAGTTTGTTGCCTCATTTTTTTTAAAAATTAATAAGGAGGTGAAAATCATTTTAGAACTTATCGGTATTACTATCGGTGCTGGTGCCGTCGGTGGTGCGATCGGTTATTTAGTGCGTAAAAATGTTGCAGAAAGCAAAATCGCTACGGCTGAAGAACTCGCTATCCGCATCGTCGCAGAGGCAGAACAGACCGGTGAAGCTAAACGCAAAGAAGCGTTAGTGGAAGCTAAAGAAGAAATCCATCGCATGCGCAGTGAGATGGAACGCGAAAATAAAGAGCGTCGCAGTGATATCCAACGTCAGGAAAGACGTCTTTTACAAAAAGAAGAAAACCTTGACCGCAAGATAGAATCTTTTGAGAAAAAAGAAGAACACTTAGTCGTTAGAGAGACTTTCCTCAGTGATAGTCAGGCTAAAGTCGATGCATTATACCAAAAACAATTAGGTGAATTGGAACGCTTGTCCGGTTTATCTACCGATGAAGCTAAAAAAGAGCTTCTTCAATCCGTTGAAGAAGAAATCAAACATGAAACCGCTATGCTCATTAAAGATTTGGAGCAGCAGGCTAAAGAGGACGCTGACAAGAAGGCCAGAGAGATCATTTCTTTGGCGATCCAGCGCTGTGCTGCCGACCATGTTGCAGAAACCACCGTTTCTGTTGTGGCGCTGCCTAATGACGAAATGAAAGGCCGTATTATCGGCCGTGAGGGTAGAAATATCCGCACTTTGGAAACCCTGACTGGTATCGATCTGATTATCGACGATACCCCGGAAGCAGTTATTATTTCCGGTTTTGATCCGGTACGCCGCGAGGTTGCACGCACCGCGTTGGAGAAACTTATCAACGACGGCCGTATCCACCCGTCCCGTATCGAGGAAATGGTTGAAAAAGCGCAAAAAGAGGTTGAGCAAAAGATCAAAGAGGCAGGCGAGCAGGCTACTTTTGCAGTAGGCGTGCATGGTTTGCATCCTGAGCTGATAAAATTGCTGGGCCGTTTGAAATATCGTACCAGCTATGGTCAAAATGTTTTGAATCATTCTATAGAGGTGGCTCATTTGGCAGGCCTGATGGCTTCCGAACTGGGTGTGGATGTAGTTTTAGCCAAACGTGCAGGTTTGCTGCATGATATCGGCAAAGCTATCGACCACGAGATGGAAGGTTCCCACGTTGAGATCGGTATGGAAATTGCGAAGAAATATCGTGAATCTGAATTGGTACTCAATGCTATTATGGCCCATCATGGAGATGTAGAGCCTAAGAGTGTTGAAGCAGTTCTGGTAGCGGCAGCTGATGCTGTTTCTGCCGCAAGACCTGGCGCGAGACGCGAAACTTTGGAAAGCTACTTGAAACGGTTAACTCGATTGGAAGAGATTTCTGAATCTTTTGAAGGCGTTGAAAAATGCTTTGCTGTCCAAGCAGGCCGCGAGATCCGCATTATGGTCAAACCTGATCAGATCGATGATGCCACATCTATTTTGCTGGCACGCGATATTGCTAAAAAGATCGAAGCTGAGATGGAATATCCCGGCCAGATCAAAGTCGTCATTATCCGCGAGACCCGCGCAGTCGACTACGCAAAATAATAAGGTTGAAAACAGATCCCCGAACTTCGGTTCGGGGATTTTTTACATAATTGTTACGATTTATTCATTTGGGGGACTGCGTTAGAACGCCATTTTATGGTATAATATTATATTATAAAGTCTATTTGGAGGTCAGTTAATGAGAATCGACGGTGCCGGCGGTTGTTTTGATAACCGCATTTATGAAATAGAAGCAGATACTGCCTGGAAAGTTTTGCTTTTGAGTGTGAACGAGATGGGCGTTACTATTGATAATCGTGACGATGAAAAGTTTTTGCTGGATTGCCATAACGATAAAAAAATCATCCGTTTAGCTGCGCAGGCTTTAGATGAAGAAACTACGCAGATAGTTTGTGATGCCCGCAAAAAATACCTTCAGGTCTATAACTGGAAACGTGAGGATACGGAAGTAAACCTGTTTTACGAGCTGTTTGAGAAGAAGCTACGGGAATACCGTGCCTTTATCCTTTGCCCGAGCTGTAGGGCAAAAATAAGCTCTCTGGCGAAGTTCTGCCCTGAATGCGGTGTACCGGTAAAATAAAAATAAACCAAATACCGTAAGGTATTTGGTTTATTTTTGAATTTAAGCTTAAATTAGATAGCGCGGGTAACTTTACCGGAACGCAAGCAACGAGTGCAAACGTTAACGCGTTTTACAGAATCGTTAACAATAGCCCTTACTTGTTGAATGTTCGGTTTCCAAGCACGTTTAGTATGTCTATTGGAATGGCTGACGTTATTGCCAGCTTGAGTACCTTTGCCGCAGACTTCGCAAATGGATGCCATGAGTCCCACCTCCTTAACGTAATACGAGCATTATTAGTTGCAAATTTAACAAAAGTATCATACCATAGACTGTAGTTAAAAGCAAGTAATTTTTAAAGATTGGCAGTGATTTTATGTGGTGGCGAGAGCCTGTTACAAGTTTAAAAGGGATAGGAACAAAAAAGGCCCTGGATTTTCAAAAATTGAATATCGAAACAGTTGGCGACCTGCTTAACCACTATCCTCGTTTAGATAGTTACCTTGATTATTCCAAGGTCAAAAAGATCACTGAATTGACTACCACAAATGAAAAACAGTTTTTCGCAGGTGAGATATTTCGTCTTAGTGACAGACGTTCCGGCAGGGGTAGTTCCTATGCTGTAATAACGGTTAAGGACGATACCGATTTTGCCGAGATTTTTCTGTTTGCAGCCCAGCGTTATCAGATGCGTTTTTTTAAGCCGGGGATGCAGCTATTGGTGGTTGGTAAAGTGCGCGCTGGTACGGCTGGCAAGATGGTGAGCGAGGCCTTTATTCAAGTTGTAGATAGCAACGAAGCAGCGAGCGGGCTGGGTATTTTGCCGGTGTATGCTTTGGCTGGTTCTTTAAAACAAGGCCAAATCAGGACTGCGGTAAAGCAGGCTCTGGCTAAGGCTGAAAAATATTTGCCCGAGACACTGCCGGAGCAGATCATTGCTGAAAGGAATTTGCCTGACAGGCTTACTGCTTTGCGGAACATTCATTTTCCCGAAAGTTTTGCCAAGCTGGAGCAGGCTAAACAAAGATTTATTTTTGAAGAGTTGTTTTTGCTGCAATGCGGCCTGCTATATTATCGTGACCACATCAAAGAAAGCAAGGCGGGTCTGAAGCATGGCGTAGATGGCGATTTGCTGCGGGCTGTTATCGCAGCGCTGCCGTTTAAGCTGACCGAGGCGCAGCAGCAGGCCTGGCAGGAGATATCGCTGGATATGCAGGAGAGTAAGCCTATGCACAGGCTGTTGCAGGGTGACGTTGGTTCCGGTAAAACTGCTATTTCGGCACTGGCTTTAGCCAAAACGGCTGAAAACGGTTATCAGGGCTGCATTATGGTGCCGACCGAGATTTTGGCACAACAGCATTTTGAAACCTTGTCCGAGTATTTAACGCCGCACGGACTGCGGGTAGAGCTTTTGACCAGCAGCGTAAAAAAGTCGAAACGTAAGGTTCTTTTAGAAGATCTGGAATTGGGTGAAATCGATATTTTAGTTGGAACCCATGCTGTTATCCAGGACGACGTGGTTTTTAACAGGCTGGCGCTTGTAATAACGGACGAGCAGCACCGCTTTGGTGTTGCGCAGCGGGCCAAGCTGTCGGATAAATCACAGTTCGCGCCCGATACGCTGATAATGACGGCTACGCCGATACCGCGGACGTTGGCCTTGACTGTATACGGCGACCTTGACATTTCGGTGATGCAGGGCAAGCCCATTGGACGCAAGCCCATTGAAACTCTGTGCTACACGGGCAAAAAGCGTCCCTCTATCTACGCAGGGATGGTGCGGCAGGTGCAGGCCGGGCATCAGGTTTATGTAGTCTGTGCTCTTATCGACGATTCGGAAGGCGGCTTACAGGCTCGGTCGGCTACCGAGGTCTATCAGGAGCTGAAATATTCTTATTTAAAAAATATTCCCTGCGCCTTACTGCACGGCAAAATGAAAAACCAGGAGAAAGATGAGATCATGCGTGGCTTTGCCGCTGGCGAGATCAAAGTTCTGGTAACTACCACCGTTATCGAAGTAGGGGTGAACGTGCCCAACGCCACCTTAATGATCATCGAGAACGCCGACAGGTTCGGGTTGGCACAGATGCACCAGCTGCGCGGCAGGGTAGGACGGGGAGATGAGCAATCGTACTGTGTGTTGCTCACTGATAACGACAGCCCGGGAACTTTAGAGCGGCTGCAGGTACTGCGCGATTCTGACGATGGTTTTTATCTGGCCGAGAAGGATCTGGAGCAGCGTGGTGCCGGGCAATTATTTGGCTTGCGCCAGCATGGCTTGCCTGATTTATATATTGCTGATATACTGCAAGATATGGATATTTTGATAGAAGCGCGTGAGCTGGCAAAAAAATATATACAAAACAGGCAAATGCTGCACGAGATAGAGCAGGCGCTTGACAGTCAGTTTGATAAACGCTTTCAGCGCATTTTTTATTCTTGATCTAAGAAGGAGTCTCAATGGAGAATGGAACTAAATGGTATCGGGATCCCGATGTCATCAGTAAAGTCGTTGCAGTAGCCTTCCTGATACTTTTGGGTTGTGGTATCCATTTTTTTGCTCAGGATTTTTTTGATAAGGCCATAAAGTTGACTATCAGCGGTGACGTCAATGCTTTAGCAGAGTATTTGCGTTCCTTTGGGCCTTGGGCGATAGCGATCAGCTTTTTTCTGGATGTGTTCATCAATGCTGCCAGCATTTTCCCTTCGATCTTTTTATCGACCGCTAACGGCCTGATTTTTGGCTTACCACTGGGTATTTTGATCTCCTGGTTGGCCGAGACTGTCGGCGTCGTGATCAGCTTTCTCTTGATGCGCTATTTATTCAGGGGCGCTGCTGAAAAGATCATCGCTACCAGCAACAGCTTAAAAAATATTGATGAAGCCAGCGGCAAAAATGGTTTGCAGTGGATGGCTTTCGCCAGGGCACTGCCTTATTTTCCGTCAGGCATACTGACGGCTATTGGCGCGCTTAGTAAAATCAGCGTCCGTGATTACATCATCGCCAATTTGATCGGTAAGTTTCCTTCAACGGCGCTGGAGGTGGTTATCGGGCATGATATCGTCAACTTCAGGCAGAACAGCATGCGGCTAACTATTTTAGTCATTGTTACGGGCATTATCTTTTTCGCATATAAAAAATACAAGAAATAGCTGCCTCGAGGCAGTTATTTTTTTACTGCAATTAGGATAATAATTTTCTTTTAGTATCTATTGCAAGAATAATTGGGAGCAGTTATAATAAAGGCAGTGATAAAAGAGGAGGGTCTTTTATATGAGTAAACATCAATTTACGGATATCCGTGTTGCTATTGAACCGGATAATCCTGCTGTGCAAAGACTGGAATTCAAATGTATCAAATGCGGGTCCTGTAAGGCGATCTGCACTGACTACATTGGAGTTTGTGGCACCTACGATCTCAAGGCGACCGGAGATGTGCCCATCTGCATCAACTGCGGGCAATGTGCCAATGTGTGCCCGGCAGATAGTATTACAGAAAAGGTAGAAGCCTACGAAGTAGCGGCAGCGATGCGCGATTCCGAAAAGATCGTTATTTTCAGCACCTCTCCTTCGGTGCGTATTGCTTTGGGCGAAGAATTTGGCATGGCTGACGGTAGTTTTGTTGAAGGTAAAATGGTAGCGCTGCTCAAAAAATTGGGTGCGTCTTATGTACTAGATACTAATTTTGCCGCCGATTTAACGATCATGGAAGAAGCCAGCGAGCTTGTAGAGCGTATTACTAAGGGCGAGAAGCCGTTGCCACAGTTCACCAGCTGCTGCCCGGCCTGGGTAAAATTTGCGGAAACCTACTATCCCGAGCTGCTGCCGCATATTTCCAGCGCTAAAAGCCCTATTGGGATGCAGGGGCCAACTATCAAAAGCTATTTTGCTAAAAAAATGGGCTTAAACCCACAGAAGATAATCAATGTTGCGGTTACTCCCTGTACTGCTAAAAAATACGAGATCCGCCGCGACGAAATGAGCGATGCCGGTAAATATTTGGGCATCGAAGGCCTGCGCGATATGGATTTTGTTATCACCACCCGCGAACTGGCTATGCTGGCGAAGGATGAAAACATAGACTTTGCCGGGTTGGCAGATCAGCCTTATGATGACTTTATGGGTATCGGTTCAGGCGCCGGCGTGATCTTTGGCAACACTGGCGGCGTTATGGAAGCAGCTGTACGCAGCGCCTACACCTTCGTTACTAAAAAACTGCTCCGGCAGCCTTGTACGACCTGCAGCCGGTACGCGGGCTGGAAGGTATCAAGGAAGCCAGTGTCGACATCGACGGGCTGGAAGTAAAGGTCGCTATCGTTTACGGCACGGCCAATGTCCGTAAGCTGATCGAAAAGATCAAAAGTGGTGAAAAAAGCTATCATTTTGTCGAAGTAATGACTTGTCCCGGCGGTTGTATCGGTGGCGGCGGTCAGCCAAAAGACAGGGAATACAAGGGCGATGCTCTGCGTGCTAAGCGTATCGAAGGCTTGTATAAACGCGACGATAAGATGCAGCTGCGCCTCAGCCACGAAAATCCTGAAATCATTAAATTATACGAAGAATTTTATGGAGAACCGCTGAGCGAATTAGCGGAGCAAATGCTGCATACTATGTACTTTGATAAAAGTGCCGATTTAGGCGGCGTGTACCTTGAGCCGGAAACTGCTCTGAAAACCGGCTCGAACAAGCAATTTCGCTGCAAGGTCTGCGGCTTCATTTACGAAGGCGCAGCTTTGCCGGAAGGCTATACCTGCCCTACCTGTGGTATGGGTACGGAAATGTTTGAAGAAGTGGAATAATAAGTTTAAAGTAAAAAGCTGAAACCAAAAGGTTTCAGCTTTTATTTTATTTCGCCAGCAGGTTATAGATTTGTGGGAAGGGTTCAACGGTGCGTTTTAAAATGCCGTTGATATAGGCAATGGTGATGCCATAGTTGGTGATGGGTATATTTTGATCGACGGCGCATTTGATGCGGTACTGCATTTCCCGTTCGTTCAGCATACAGCCACCACAGTGGATAATCATTTTGTAAGGTGACAGATCCAGCGGAAATTCAGTGCCGCTGGTAAAAATAAATTCGGGATTTTTACCTGTGTATTCCTTGATCCAGCGGGGCAGTTTAACCGTGCCAATATCGTCGCACTGACGATGATGGGTGCAGCCCTCGCCAATAAGTATTTTGTCGCCATCCTCGATGCTGTTGAGAGCAGTGACGCCTTGTACAGCGGTTGCCAGATTGCCCTTGTAGCGGGCAAAGAGGATGGAGAAGGATGTTAGCAAGATATCCCCAGGTGTTGCGGTAGCGACTTTTTTAAAGACCTGGCTGTCGGTGATGACAAGGCGTGGCTTGCGTCCCAGATTTTGCAGTGTGGCCGTCAGTTCGTTTTCTTTAACGACGATTGCTGTGGCGTCAGCTTCTAAAATATCGCGTATGGTCTGCTGCTGCGGCAGGATCAAACGTCCTTTGGGAGCGGCCGAATCAATGGGTACTACCAACACTACAAAGTCGGACGGTGCCAGCAGGTCGGATACGATGCGGGCTTTGTTTTCCTCCGTCGGCGCAGCCTGGGCGATGGCTTCTTCTAATTCCAAAATATGTAGCTGTTTTTCGGCGCTTACAAGCAGCAACTGGTTGTTGGGCAGCAGCGCCTGGTACTGTGCTTGCTTGGCTGGGGCAAGCTGTTCACATTTATTGATGACTACGAGCAGCGGTATTTTTTTTTCGTTGATTCGGTTCACCAAGCGCAGATCTTCATCTGAGGGGCCGATAGCGGCGTCGATAACCAGCAGGGCGATATCGGTTTTATTCAGCACCTGATAGGCCTTTTGGATGCGTAGCTGTCCTAAGGCGCCTTCGTCGTCGATACCAGGGGTGTCGATGATCATAACAGGGCCCAGTGGCAGTATCTCCATTGCTTTATAAACAGGGTCGGTAGTAGTGCCCTTGGTTTCGGATACGATGGCAAGGTTCTGACCGGTGATGGCATTGATAAGGCTGGATTTACCTGCATTGCGTTTACCAAAGATACCGATATGGATGCGTTCAGAGGCGGGGGTAGCATTTAAGCTCATAAAATCACTTCCTTTGGTATTAATTATATAACAAAATAGTATGCTAAGAGTACAAATAATTTGTCAGAAAAATATACAATTTCACACTTGTATACAACTGTGATAAATTTATGTAACAGTTATTGACGATGTTGTTAGTTTTACAGTATAGTATATATGCGTGTGGTATATTATATCCACAACCAAGCCAAAATAAAGGAGGCGTATAAATGAGTACTAATAATGAAACTCAACACGTTCAAATCGCAGTAGCCGACCCTACACCGTTAGGACTGTTCGGCCTCGCCGTTGTTACAATGGTGGCTTCTGCACAAAAATTGGGTATCGTTGAAGGAGTTTCCTGGGTTCTTCCCTGGGCACTGTTCTGCGGTTCCTTCGCACAGCTTTTAGCTGGTTATTTTGACTATTGCCATCGCAACATCTTTGGCGCAACTATCTTCAGTGCTTTCGGCTTTTTCTGGTCTGCAGTAGGTATGAGCTGGATGATCAAAGCAGGAACCTTTGGCCCTGGCCTTGCTGCCGGTGTGGATACTAAAGCCATTGGCTTCGCATTCCTGGCCTACTTTTTATTCGCTTGCGTTGGTACCATTGCTGCGTCCTCTGCAAGTCTGTTCTTATTCGTAGATATGGTTTTTATTGATATCTTACTTTTAGGTTTAGCTTTAGATGGACTTGGTATCGGCGGTCACTTCCCGCATACCATGGCTGCTTATGCTGAACTGGCAGTAGCACTTATTTCTCTGTATGGTGCTGGAGCCGGGTTCCTTAATAATTTCTACGGCCGTCAGTTCTGGCCTGTAGGAGCTCCGCTTGGTATTTGGAAAAAATAATTTTATCTTTATAAAAAAGCACTGTGAGTTTCTCACAGTGCTTTTACTTTTATTTTACAAGCTCTAAACGTGGGTTGGGAAGGTGCGTGCGGCCTGCTTTAGAGCATTCCCTGCCATCGACCATAACGATATCGGCAGTAAAGTTGATATTGCCGTCAAAAAGGCTGGAGCCGACTGCATAGGTATCAACAGGCACTTGCAGTGCTTCAAATTCTTTGATCCGCTCGGCGTCGAAGCCGCCGGAAACGATGATTTTTACATAGTCGAAGCCTTCGGCATCTAACGCCCGGCGAACATTATAAACCAACTCCTTGCAGACGCCGGTAGGTTTAAACATACCCATTTGCGGTAGCAGGCTTTTATCGACCATGGTGCCGGAAGTATCAAGACGTACGCCTGCCAGCTTGCGGCCCAACTTACGTGCCACCTGCAGGGTGGTGCCTACGCAGTCGTTGTCGAAATCAACTAAAGCGATGCGGGCGATATCAGGAGCTACATATTTGTCGAAAGCGCATGTTGCGGCCAGAGTGTCGCCGTTATAAGCTGCTATCAAAGCATGAGGTATGGTTCCCAGTCCTTTGCCGCTACTTGCTAAAGCGTTGGCGTCGGTCGAGAAGCCTTTGATTCCGCCGACCATGGCAGCATAGCCGTCAGATTCCTGGGTTTGGTAGGTATCATAACGAGCCGGGAAGAACAGCACCGGTTTGCCGTTAGCTGCTTTTACAACGCGCCGCACATTGGTAGCAATACGGCTTTGACGGGCCAAAAAGCCCAGGTAGATGGTTTCTAAATGCGCGAAGTCAGCCAGGTCGCCTTCGATAGTCATCAGGGTTTCCCAGGGAGCTACTTCGTCGCCATCATGCAGGGCATGGACAGTAATATTTTCAGGATTATGCGCGCAGGTTTTGATCAGGGCGATGGTTTCATCAATGCCGCAAATAACAACGTGCTCGCGGGTAAAAAGCTGCATCATAACTCTGGGATGGTGATTATCGCCATTCAGTATTTCTTCGGTACGCAGAAAATAAGCGTCGGTATAGTAACCGGCTTTGATTTTTTCTACCGGAAAATGAAAATGTTCAACTGGTAAACGATTTTTCATGATAACCTCCATCATTGAATAAGATAAATTAGCTCTTGATATTGTGCTAATTACATTTTATGATACAATAATAGCGCTACAGGTTCAAGTTTTTTGATAAATTTTTCTTAATATTGGAGTTTGTAAATGGCATCTAGTGAAAAGAAATATACAATATTATTATTGTCGGCACCTATCGGCTCGGGGCACAAGCTGGCGGCACAGGCGCTGGAGCAGTCGTTTGCCGGCTATGCTGATGTGCGGGTAGTGCACGGGAGTATTTTTGACTTTTTTCCCGGTAGTATCGGCAATGCTTTTCTGAGTTTTTATTTATGGGTGTTGTCGTATTGCCCTTGGTTGTATGAGTTGGCTTATAAATGGGGTAACAGCCAAAGCGGTTCCCTGTGGCTGCGTAATTGGCTGAATGGTGTTTTAGCTCGTCTGGCACAGGATTTTATTGAACGCACTAATCCTGACGCGGTGATTGCTACCCATGCCACGCCGGCAGGCGTGATGGCAATTTATAAGAAAAAATTTAAACCGGGGATGCTTTTAGCTGCCGTTGTTACGGATTATACAGTACATAAATGGTGGCTTTGCGAAGGCGTAGATATTTATTTTTCGGCGTCGGCAAAGCTGCGTTCGCAGTTTGATGTAGAGGGGGCACAGGTGCTGTCGACTGGGATACCGGTGCGCCGCCAGTTTTACAGCGCTTACGACCGCCAGGCATTGCGCACAAAATTTGCGTGGGGAGAAACGGATGTAGTGTGTCTGCTGATGGGGGGCGGCGAGGGACTGCTACCGATGGAAAGCATTGTTAAAGCTTTTCACGGACAATTGCCGCTGCATTTAAAAATCATCGCCGTTACGGGCCACAACGAAAGTTTGCAGCAGCGTTTAGAAGACTTCCACGAGATACCGCTGAAGGTGTATGGTTTTACAGATGATGTTCCGGAGCTACTGCTGGCTGCTGATGTTGTTGTTACTAAAGCTGGGGGACTGACGGCGGCGGAAACGCTGATTGCCGGCTGTGGTTACATTATTTATAAACCATTACCAGGCCAGGAAACTGGTAATGCGGTGTTTTTAGAAGAACATTGCGCCGCACAGGTCGCTCACTCGCCGCAGGAAGTGCAGGCGCTGGTCTGCGAATACGCAGCAGCTGACGCTGACGTGCGGGCAGAGGCAAGAAAGCGCCGTAGCCTTGCTTACGGCAAGCCGGAAGCAGCAGCCGAGATCAGTAATTATATTCTAAGAAATCTTAAAAAAGAAGTAAAAACTTGACCATTGTTAAAATCGACTCTATAATGGAATGGATTTGGATAAAATAAAATCTTTTGCGACACCCGTGGTTCGTGTGGATGCCTGCAAGCTATTGGAGGCATGTATATGGAACGCTATTATTGGGGCGCGCTGAGCGCTGTCCCTGGATTGGGTGACAGTAGATTAGAAGAACTGGTCGCAAGGCTGGGCAATGCTCGCAGCGCTTATTTAGCGGGGCGGCAGGAGCTTTTGGCTACCGGACTGTATAAAGTAGCGGCTGTCGATAAATTCCTTAAGCTGCGTGATTTGGAGCTGCCGGAGCGCCTGCGCAATTTTTGTGAGCGTGAAAATGTGCGATTGATGACGATCGAGGATGCCGATTATCCGACAGCATTAAAACATATTGCCTTACCGCCAAAAGTTTTATATATTAAAGGTAACCTGCCAGGGCTTACCCAAAGCATCGGCATCGTTGGTTCGCGACGGGCTTCGGCTTATGGACTGAAGGCGGCGGGTGATTTTGGCGCCGATCTGGCTGCGGCAGGGGTAGTAATTGTCAGCGGCGGTGCCAAAGGCATCGACAGCGCCGCACATAAAGGCGCGCTGCAAGCCGGTGGTATAACAGTTGCCGTGCTTGGCTGCGGTATCGACGTGGTTTATCCCCGTGAAAATGCTGCACTTTTTGCAGAAATCTGCAATAGCGGCGCTGTCATTACCGAATTTGCGCCAGGGACAGAGCCTTTAGGCGCTAATTTTCCTTCTCGTAACCGCATCATCAACGGTTTGACTCAGGGGATATTGGTGGTCGAAGCCGCTAAAAAAAGCGGTGCTATGATCACGGCGGAATTTGCCGCGGACGAAGGACACGAGGTCTATTGCATTCCGGGAAGTATCTATCTGCCTAACAGCATCGGCTGCCACAGCCTGATAAAAACAGGCGCACAACTGGTTGATAGGCCGGAAGATATTTTACAGGATATGGAAGCAAGCCGCAGCGGCAGTAATAAAATAGAGCATTTATCGCTGTTTGCCGATAACGTGGCGGAAGAAGCTTCGCCACTGGCAAGACAGCTGATGGATATAATGACACAGGAACCGGTAACTTTAGAGGAACTGGTAGAATTAAGCGGTCACTCTCTGGCAGAAATCAGCGGGGAACTGCTGGATCTGCAAATGCAGGGTAAACTGGGCCTGGCAGATGGGCGCAGGTATTACCGAATTTAGGAGGACTTATTATTATGGCTAAAAATTTAGTAATCGTGGAATCACCTACTAAGTCAAAAACTATTGAAAAATTTTTAGGGCGCAACTATACTGTTCGTGCTTCGATGGGACATTTACGCGATTTACCGAAAAGCCTTTTTGGCGTCGATATCGAACATGACTTTGAACCTAAATACATCAATATCCGTGGCAAAGGCGACCTGATCAAAGAATTGAAGACCCTGGCTAAAAAAGCCGACAAAATCTATCTGGCAACTGACCCTGATCGCGAAGGCGAAGCTATTGGCTGGCATTTGGCGCATATCCTGGGCGTTGATCCCGAGGATAACTGCCGCATCGAATTCCACGAGATCACCTCAGGGGCTATTAAGGACGCACTCAAAAATCCGCGTCCTATCGACCTTGATAAAGTAGACGCCCAGCAGGCGCGCCGCATCATCGACCGTATCGTCGGTTATCAGCTAAGCCCGCTGCTATGGCGCAAAATCAGAAAAGGCCTGAGTGCAGGCCGTGTGCAATCGGTAGCAGTTAAGATCATTGCCGATCGTGAAAAAGAGATCTCTGATTTTGTTCCTAAAGAATACTGGACTTTAAGCGCCAAGCTGCGTGAAAAGGCTAAGGCACCTATTTTTGACGCTGAAGTCGTTAAGCATCTTGGAAAAAAACTGGAAATAAATACTGCAGAACAGGCGGAAGTAGTAGAAAAGGCTTTGGCGAAAGCTACTTATGTTGTAGACGAAGCGACTAAAAAAGAGCGCAAACGCAACCCAATGCCGCCGTTTACTACCAGTAGCCTGCAACAGGAAGCTGTAAAACGATTGAACTTTACTACTAAAAAGACTATGATGGTCGCCCAACAGCTTTATGAAGGTGTTGCCGTAGGTAAAGAAGGCTCTGTCGGTTTGATCACTTATATGAGAACCGACTCGGTGCGTATCGCCGATGTGGCTGCCGATGATATCCGTGGATTTATCGAAGGTGAGTTCGGCAAGGAATACCGTCCGGCACGCGCCAACAGCTATTCCAGTAAAAAGAACGCTCAAGACGCCCATGAGGCTATCCGTCCGACCAGTGTTCACCGCACGCCTATGGAAATGTCCCAATATCTGAACAAAGACCAGCTGAAATTATATACTATGATCTGGAACCGTGCCGTTGCAAGTCAAATGAGCTCGGCTGTATTCGACGTTACCACCTTGCTGATCGGAGCTGGTGATTACCAGCTGCGGGCAACCGGTTCTGTTTTGAAATTCGAGGGTTTTTTAAAGCTTAGCGACAAAAAAGACCTGTTGGAAGAAAAAGATAAAAGCGTACCGTATCTGGCTGCCAAAACCCCGGTAGAGTTATATAAACTACAACCGGCCGAACAGCATTTTACCGAGCCGCCTGCGCATTTTACCGAAGCGACCCTGGTAAAAGAGCTGGAAGACAAAGGCATTGGCCGTCCGAGTACCTATTCGCCGACGATTCAGACTATTTTAGACCGCGGCTATATTGCTAAAGAAGGCAAAAAGCTGATGATCACCGAGCTGGGCCTGATGATAGTGGAAATGCTGACGACTTATTTTAAAGATATCATCGATATTCCCTTTTCGGCTGGGCTGGAAACAGAGTTGGATGAAATTGCTGAGCATAAAGCCGACAAAACAAAGATTTTGGAAAAATTCTATGGCCCTTTTTCCCAGCTTATGGAAAGAGCCGATAAAGAAATAGAAGCTATTGAAGCGCCTGTAGAAGTAAGCGACGTGCAGTGCGAAAAATGTGGCCGCATGATGGTCATCAAACAGGGGCGTTTTGGTAAGTTCCTGGCTTGTCCGGGCTTCCCCGAATGTCGCAATACCAAGCCCATCTTAAATAAAATCGGAGTAAAATGCCCCGAGTGTGGTGGTGAAGTTATTGAGCGTAAAACGAAAACACGCAAAATTTTCTATGGCTGCGCCAATTACCCTGAATGTAAATTTACCTCATGGGACAGGCCTACGGAAGAAAAATGCCCTAAATGCGGCAAAGTAATGCTTGAACGCCTGGAGAAGAACGGGAATAAAAAGTTGTATTGCTCTAATGAAAACTGCGAGAATGGTTTGCAGGTCAAAAAAGGGAAGGTAGGACGTAAAAGTGCCAAAAGCAAATGAGCCGATCCATGTTATCGGCGCGGGCTTAGCCGGCTGTGAGGCTGCTCACCAAATAACAAAATACGGTATACCTGTTATTTTGCACGAAATGCGTCCCGTCAAATCTGACGAAGCACATAAGACTGATGATTTTGCTGAATTAGTGTGCAGTAATTCGCTGCGCGCCAACAATCTGGAAAACGCAGTTGGTTTATTAAAAGAAGAAATGCGCCGTCTGGATTCACTGATCATAGCTCAGGCCGATGCCCACCAGGTACCGGCAGGAGGAGCGTTGGCAGTGGACAGAGAAGGCTTTGCCCAAAGCATTACTACGCTTATCAAGCAGCATCCGCTGATCACGGTGGTGCACGAAGAAGTTAGCGACCTGCAAAGCATGGAAGGCTATGTGGTGGTCGCCAGTGGGCCACTTACCTCTGCCGCCTTATCAGAAAATATCCGCCAGCTTGTCAAGGCCGACTATTTTCATTTTTTTGATGCGGCAGCGCCTATCGTTACGGCAGAGTCGCTGGACTATGATAAAGTCTACCGGGCTTCGCGCTATGACAAGGGCGATGCTGATTATCTGAATTGCCCTTTTGAAACGAAAGAAGAATATATAGCCTTTTGGGAAGCCCTGTGCAGCGCGGAATTGGCGCCGGTCAAGGAATTCGAAAAGGAAGTGTTTTTTGAAGCCTGTATGCCTATCGAAGAGATGGCACGCCGGGGTGAGGATACTATGCGCTTTGGACCGTTAAAACCGGTGGGGCTGGTAGACCAGCGTACAGGTAAACAAGCCTACGCGGTAGTGCAGCTGCGGCAGGACAATGCGGCCGCTTCGTTGTATAATTTAGTGGGTTTTCAAACTCATTTAAAATGGCCCGAGCAGAAACGTGTTTTTAGCATGATTCCGGGGCTGGAGAACGCCGAGTTCGTACGTTACGGCGTTATGCACAAAAATTCTTATATCAATTCGCCTAAACTGCTGAATGATAAATTCAATTTTGCAGCTGATAAGCGTTTTTATTTTGCCGGACAAATGACAGGCGTCGAAGGCTATGTGGAATCGGCTGCTTCAGGACTGATGGCCGGGCTCCATGTTGCCCGGGAGTATTTGGGACTGCCCGCAGTTACCTTCCCGCAGGATACTGCTCACGGTGCTTTAGCTCATTATATCAGTAATCCTGAGATCAAAGATTTTCAGCCGATGAACGTCAACTTTGGCCTGTTGCCGTCTTTAGGCAGAAAGATTCGTAATAAAAAAGAGAAAAACGGTCTGATCGCCGAGCGTGCTTTAGCCGCTTTACAGGACGTGCTGACCGCTCTGCAATAAACAAGCGTATGGAAGATAAAAAGCAAGGTTTGTTCTATAAGTTGCTGCGTCTGCATTTTGGTTTAGCCTTATATTCTATCGGGCTGACACTGGGTATACAGGCTAATATCGGTCTGGCTCCCTGGGAAGCCTTCGGCATCGGCGTTTCATATGTCACTGGCTTTTCCTACGGCATTGTCAATGTGCTTAGCGGGCTGCTGATTTTAGTTGTTACTGTCGCTATGGGCGAGCGCTTCGGCTTGGGTACCATCTTAAACGCTGTTTTGATTGGTTTGGGCGTAGACTTGTTGCAGTATTATCACGCCGTACCCTTGATCGAAAACTATTGGCTGGGCATTGTTGTGATGTTCCTGGGGCAGTTTTCCATCAGCTTGGGAACCTATTTCTATATCAGCGCCGGTTTGGGTTCAGGCCCTCGCGATTCGTTGATGATAGGCTTAAAGCGGCGGCTTCCTGGTGTGCCTATTGGCGTGATCCGCGGCCTTATTGAAGGCAGCGTGCTTTTGGCTGGCTGGCTGCTGGGAGCTAAGGTAGGGTTGGGAACGGTGATTGCGGCTTTCGGTATCAGCACCATTTTGCAAATGACCTTTGACTGGCTGCATTTTGACGCCAAGTCTGTTCAGCAT
>PPYE01433734.1_pt1 | contig 16756 bp, 12 predicted proteins | sample 1559881 | NCBI WGS metagenome assembly PPYE01 (sample SAMN08240022, study PRJNA423297) | Human gut metagenome, whole genome shotgun sequencing project. | reverse complement strand
TTTGACGAAGTCCTATTCTTTGTTTTCTCCGCCGCAATTTTTGAGGTGGCCCCTCCCCTGTTTTGGGGTAAGCAAAAAGACCGGGATCACTCCCGGCCTTTGCATAGATATTTATTCTTCCACCAAATTCACATCGAAGTTCATCAGGATGCTTGCCGCCTGAGCCCGGGTGGAATCACCACCAGGCCGAAGGGTGTCATCCTCGAAGCCGTTAATGAGCTGATTGCCGTTGGCCCAGCTCATGGCGGTCTTAGCCCAGCCCTGGACGTTGTTCCCGTCGGGAAAGGCGATGAGGTCGCCGGAGGCTGTCAGATCATACTGCTTGTACTCCGCATAGTTGTACAGCATCTGCGCCAGCTCCTCACGGGTCACAGCCTGATTGGGCCGGAAAGTGTTGTTCCCGTAGCCGGAAACCACACCGGTTTTCTGAGCCCAGGCGATGGCTTTCGCCGCCCAGTGGGTATTGGAATCAGTGAAGGTGCTCTCTCCGGTGACGGTGGGCTGGCCTTCCAGGTTGTAGAGGATCTGCGCCACCATGGCCCGGCTCAACGTGGTGTTGGGCTCGAAGGTGGTGGCGCTGGTACCGGTCATGATGCCGTTGCGGTACACATACTCCACAGCGCCCTGATACCAGGCCCCCTTCGCGGTGTCGGTGAAGGGCAGCTCATGGCTGCTTTCGTCCAGGACAATAGCATACTCACTGGCGTGGGTGAACTTCAGCGCCACGTTGCCGCTGGAATCCACCTGGGCGGAGGTTTCAAAGAGCATCTGCTTTTTTGTAGTGTTATAGTGGTAGAGATTTGCCCAAAGGCCCTTATTTTCCGTGCCCACAGGGGCGGTGAGGGTCAAGGTGAAGCCGAACTCCCCATCGTGGGCCAGGCTCAGCTGGACGGTGCTCTTTTCCCCGGTCACCATGTTGATCACGTCCACGGGGATGTCGCTGGTGTTCAGGCTCACGCCCAGGTCCAGGTCGGTGAAGTCCAGGTCGGTGGGGATGTCCTGGCCGTTGATCTCCCACTTGACGCCGCCGCCCATGTCCAGCTCCAGGGTCACGTCCTTGCCCGCCACGGCTTCAAACACTTCGGCGGGCACTTCGGTGGTGCCGTTCATGTCCACGGTCACCGTGCTGCCAGAGGGTGTTTCGTCCACCTCGTCCTCGATCTCCGTCCAGCCGTCGGAACCTCCGGTGCTGGGGCCGCTGGGGGTGGGCGCGGGAGTAACAGGCCGGTTGGAAACCTTCAAAGTGCCGGCGGGATTCTTTGTGATGTCGTAGTTAGTACCATTGGGGAAAGTAGTGATGCCCTCGTTGCTCCAGGTGATGGTATAGGTTCCAGCTGTTTTCACCGCGTCCGCTAGGGTGATCTCGGTGTTATCGGACTTGGTAATGGTAAAGGTGGGCGTGTCGGAGGGCGTCACGCTCTCACCGTCCACCAGGCCGGTGTAGGTGAGGACCAGCTCCGGAGCGTTGTCGCCCACATAGACCGACGCGCTGGGGGCGGAAACCGTCAGCGGCTTTTGAGCGATGGTGAACTCCAGAACAATGCTGCCCACATACTGGGGATCGCTGTCCGGGATGGCGATGGTAACGGTGTAGGTCCCGGCGTCGGTGGGAGCCTTGCCATCTGCGGTGTTGTAGGTGACAACAAATTCGCCGGTAAAGCCCTTGGCGCTGGGGGTGCCGGTGTAGCCCGCCTGCGTCTGGCCGTTGTAGGTGCCGCCCTGGGCGGTGACGCCGGTGATGGTCAACGTCTGCTTATCGGAGCCGGTGAGGGTGACGGTGATGGTGTAGTCCTCGTAGTTCTTGCCGCCGTCTACCTGGACGGTGATCTTGTACTTCTGGTCCTCGACGATGCTCGCGCCGCCGGTGTAGTGCAGGACGCCGCCTTCGATGCTCAAGCCGGTCAGGCCGTCGGTGGTGCTGGCCGCGCCGTAGCTGGCCCCGTCGGGGATGGCGGGCAGGGTCACTTTATCGGGCCAGTTGGCCAGGACGGTGCCGGAAACGTCTGTGGGGCCGTCGTAGTTGGCCTTGGCGATGGTCCACTCCTTTGTCGCCGTGCCGGTGAAGTTGCCGGTGCCGGAGATGGTCAGGGTGTAGTCGCCCGCATCGGTGCCGGTGTTGCCGGTGACATCATAGGTCACGGTCAGGCCGTCCACAGTGACGCTGGCGATCTGCTGGGTCTGCTCCTGGCCGGTGTAGGTCAGGTTGCCGCCCAGGGTGATGACAGCATTGGTGATGTCCTTGGCGGACACAGTGACCGTCAGGTTTTGTTTCACTGTGTTGTAATTGTCGGTGTTCGTGGGCGTATAGGTGGCGGCGAAGGCGTTGCTGCCCACATTTCCGACGGGAGCGGTGTCGTCGTCCCAGGCCCAGCCACTGGTCAAGGTCACATCGGCCAGGGTATCCCCGTAGGTGGCGGTCAGGTCGGTGGGCACGGTGTAGGCGGGCGTGGCCTTGGCGATGGTGATCTTCACCTCCACCGGGTCGGTGTCGCTGTGGTTTTCGTCGCCCTTGACATAGTACCAGACGGAGTAGTCGCCCGCATTGGTGCCGGTGGGGATGTCAGCGGAGAATTCGCCGCTGTCGCCCAGGCGGTACATCATGTCGCCGCCGGTGGCCTCGCCCGCCGTCACCAGGGCCTGGGCCTGGCCGGTGTAGGTCAGGGTGTTGGCGGTGGGGAGGATAGTCACCTCAGCCAGCGCGTTTCCGATGACGGCGGTGACAGACGCGGCCACTGTGTCGTTGTAGTTGGCGTTGCCCTGCACCTTGTAATACACGGTGTAGGTCTTGGCGTCAATGCCGGTGGGGATGGCGGTAGAGTAGTCGTCTTCGTCTCCGGTCAGGCTGTATACCAGGGTGCCGCCGGTGGTGGTGCCCGCCGTGATCAGTTCATATTCCTCACCGGTATAGGTAAGGCCCGTAACCGGCACAGGCGCTGTCACCGCGGGGTCCGCCTTGGCGATGGTGACAGTGACCTCTACCGGGTTGGTACCGTTGTGGTTGTCATCGCCCTTGACATAGTACCAGACGGAGTACTTGCCCGCGTTGGTGCCGGTGGGGATAGCGGCGGTGTACGCACCGTCCTGCTCCAGGCTGTATACCAGGGTGCCGCCGGTGGCGGTGCCCGCCGTCACCAGGGGCTGGGCGCTGCCGTTGTAGGTCAGGGTTTTGGCGGTGGGAGCCTTGGTCACCGCCGCCTGGCCCTTCTCCACGGTATAATTCACATCCAGGGAAACCTGGCTGTCCCCGCTGCCGGAGAGCGTCAGCGTGCCGCTGTAGTCGTCCGCAGACAGGCCCGCCTTGGGCCGCACCGTGAAGGTGGCGGTCCCCTCCGGCGCCAGCACCGCCGTGCCGCCTGCAAACCCGGCGCCGCCGGTGAGGTCGAAAGTGTTGCTCTGCGGCAGGCTGACCGTATTGGTCACATTGCCCTCGTTGGTAATGGTGACGGTCTGTGCCTGGGGGAGCGGGTCATCCACCGTGACCGTGTCGAAGTCCAGGCTGGCCGGGTCGCAGCTGATCGTATAATCGGGGGTTTCCACCGTAAACTTCAGCAATATATCCTTGCTGACGCCATTTTGGTCTGTTGTGATGCTGAGGAACTCCTCATAATCTTTGGCGGTCAGGTCTTCCTTGGGCCGCACCGTAAAGCTGGCGGCAGCGCCGCTTTTCAGCGCCGCCACACCGTCTTCAAACCCATCCCCGCCGGTGACGACGTAGTTCGTGCTGCTGGGCAGGTTCACCGTTATGGTGTTGGTTCCGGTGTTGGTCACGGTGAGCGTTTGCGCCGCGGGCGTCTCATCTACCCCGCTCACAATGGTACCGAAATCCAGCTGCTGCGGCGACACCGTGATCTCATGCGGAAGCACTTCCACCGTAAACTTCAGCGGGAGGGTCAGGCCGCAACCCAAATCCAGCTCCCGGTCGTAATTACCCGGTGACAGATCATTCCGAACAGACAGGTAAAAGGCCGCGATTTGAGTGACATTACCAGTCACCCGCTTAACCGTTCCCGTATAGAATTGGCCGTCCTCGTCCAGCACAAAATTGTCTCTGGGCTCGAATATAAAAACCGGGTCATTTGCCGGGATCTTGATTTTGTACTCGCCATTCACACCAGATTTCACGGAAATAGTGACTGTTAGCCGCTCTGCTACCTGGTAGTTGCTGCCCTGCACCGTTCCGAAATCATAACTCGCAGGGTTTGCCTCAAGAGCGGTCTCGTCAATGCTGCAATTCAGCGCGACTTCTTTTTTCACCGTCTTCTCCGGGTCATCGCTGGTCAGTTCCAGCGTAAGGGTGGCGCTGTGGTTCCCCTCTTCCAGGCCCGCCACCGGGCGCACGGTAAAGCTGGCCTTGCCGTTTATAGCCGCTAGGCTGGCCACGCCCTCCCCGTCAAAGCCGGTTACGGCCCGGATCTCGTAGTCCTCCAGCGACGGCAGTTTCAGGCGCAGGGCCTGGTTGCCGGTGTTGGTCACCGTAACGGTCTGGGCCTCCGGCTGTTCATAGCCCACCCTGAGGCCGTCGAATGTCACCGTGGCGGGGCTCACCGAAGCCGCATAGACTTTTGGCTCCACGGAGAAGGACAGCGCCACGGGCCAGCTGGCCATTTGGCCGGCGGCGCTGCCGGTGATGGTCAGCGTCGCCGGATGACTCCCCCCTTCCAGGCCCGTCGCCGGGCGGACGGTGAAGCTGGCCGTGGCGTCGGGCTCGATGGTGGCGGTATTGTCGCTGAATCCCTCGCCGCCCTCCAGCACATAACCCGTCACAGTGGGCAGGCTGACGGTGATCGCTTGGCTGCCCACATTGGTCAGGGTGACGGTTTGGGCCGTTATCTGGTCGTACCCCTCCTGCTCCACGCCGAAGTCCAGTTGGAAAACATCCGCCATCAGGTCGCAGTCCTTGCGCTCCACCTGGAATTGCAGGTTCACCGTTTTGCTGACGCCGTGGCTGCTGGTGACAGTGATGGCAGGGTTATAAGTGCCCACGCCCAGGCCCGCCTTGGGCTGCACCGTAAAACTGGCCGTGCGCCCTTGGGAAATCGTGGCGGTACTGCCGCTGAATCCGTCGCCGGGGGCAAACTCAAAATGGTCGTCGCTGGGCAGGTTGATGGTATCGACGGTATTGCCGGTGTTGGTGATGGTGACGGTCTGGGCCTCGGCCTGGGTGTTGCTCAGGCCCGCGGTGCCGAAGTTCAGCGTTGCGGGGTCGGCGGAGATGCTGTATTGGGCCGCCCCCACCGTGAAGGTCAAGGGGATGTATGCATAGACATACTTTTCAGAGTCATAATTGTAACCCCGCACCACGAGCGTGGCCGTATAGGTCCCCTGGGGAAGCCCCTGCTTCACATATACCCCGATGGTTTCTGATTCACCAACGCCAAGACTTAATGGGTATATATCGTCACCCCCAATTACCGGAATAAATATATTCGGGGTCAGTTTGAAATAGGCTTTGACCTGCTCCTGTTCCTCGTCGCTTTGGTCCTCACCAAAACGCAGATCGCAAGAGACCGAATCCAGTTCCAGATCGCCGGTATTTTTGATGGTAAACGTCACCGGCTGGGTGTCGCCATACCCCTGGCCCACCGTGCCCAGATCCAGCGATGCCGGCGTGACCTCCATTTCCTGCTTTGCCTCGACCCAGTCAAATGCAGCGGTAAAGCTCGGCTTAATCGAGGTGGACCCATCCTTCTGATATATCGGGATATGGATGGTTTCTTCGTAATGGCCTGCTGAGGCGTCAGTCAGGTTTGTGAATTTTATCTCGATGTCCACGTGTACAGACTCGTTGGGGGCTACGGTAGCCTCATAATATCCAATACCATCGATCTTAAATTGATACTCTTGCGACCAGGAAGTGGCATCCAGTACGAAATACTTAAAATTTGCTTCGTTTTGCTTCACCCGTACGATGATATTCTCTGTGCCGGTATTGGTTATGAGGACAGTTTTCTTTGCATTTGCGACCGTTACAAACGATACACTGCCGAAATTTACTGGTGTTGTTTCAACCTCAAAGTCATATTCCTCCGCCGCCCAGGCCGTGGTGGGCAACAGCGTCAGGCACAGGGCCAGGGCGCAGATGATGCTCAAAATGCGTCGTTTCATAGAGTTCCTCCTCTTGTTTGGGCAGGAGGGCATTCCTGCGGCGGACAGGTCCCTGTCCGCCGCAAGGGGGCGCCCCCTTGCGATGGTATTCTGTTTGCTTCATATCGGGCGCAGACCGCTTCGATCAGCGGCAGGCTCTTTGTCCCGATGGAGCGGAGCTCCAGCAGCCCCTCCGGCCCGGCCCGCTGCATGGCGCACAACTGCTCCATGCGCTCCACCCCGCCCCGGCAAAGCGCCAGGGCGAGCCGCCGCAGCTGGGCCCGCTGGGCCGGGAACGCCTGCTCACAGGCGGTAAAATATGCTTTGACCATGGTGACTCCTTCTCCGGCGGCGATAGATTGTTGCTGTCAAGCCTATTTTATAAGAATTCCGCACCGGCTTCCAGTACGAGAGATGCCGCAACCCGCGGCAAAACTGGTACTTGACAAATTGACTTTTTTGTGCATAGGCCGTATAATAAAGAAAATTCCCCCGAAGGAGGGATTGCATGGAACCATTGAACCTCGCCGTCTGCGACGATCTGCCGGAGGAACGGGAAAAACTCCTTGCCCTGTTAGAACAGGCCCCCATTGCCACAATCTGTACCCAGTTTGGGAGCAGCGAGGAACTGCTGGAAGCCTTCCGCCCCGGCAAATTCGATCTGCTGCTGATGGACATCTACATGGACGGCATGACCGGCGTGGAGGCGGTGCAAAAGATAAGGGAGATGGACAAAGCTATTCCCATTGCCTTTACCACCACCAGTACCGATCACACTCTGGAAAGCTACCGCCTTTCCGTTCTGAAATACCTGGAAAAGCCTGTCCAGCAGAAGGAAATAGATGACCTGCTGCGGCTGGTGAAGCTGCAAAAGGACAGCGCTCCCCGGCTGGCCATCCAGCAAAACGGCAAGACACAAAAGCTCCCACTTTCTGAATTGATGGTTCTGGAGCAGAAGGGGCATCATGTGGTGCTTTCCCTAAAAGGAGGCAGCACCATTCAACTTTACGGCAAGCTGTCCGACCTGCTGCCCCAGCTGGAGGGGCAGCCCTTTTCCTGCCCTCACAAGAGCTACTGCGTCAACCTGGCCTTTGTCCGGAGGATCAACGAGGAATATCAGTGCTATAAAATGTCAGACGGCAAAAACGTCCCCATCAGCCGAACCAATCGGGCAAAGGCTAAACGGGCCTGGGAGGACTTTTTGTTTGCCCAGACAAGGGGGGAAACGTAATGGAGCAGTTATTCTACATTTTCTGCACAACAGTGCCCAGCCACATCATCCCCTTTGTCTTGTTCTGGAACTTCCGCTGGCGTTCCCGCACGGTCGCCCTGGCGCTGGTTGCCGCAAACGTGCTGTGCAAGATGGCAGCCGCCGCCTATTGTCTGGCCAACGGACTGTATTTCCGCAACCTGGAACTGCTGTTTGCCGTCATCGGGTTTCTGATCTACTGCTGTTTCCTGCGACTAAGCCCCTTTAAGATGCTCTTTACCTATCTGCTGATTGTGGACTATCTGCTGATCATTCGGGGAATCGCGGCGTTTCTGGCGGTGCAGGTGTTTGACATTCCCATTCAGGGGTGGGTCAGCAGCTGCATCTGCATCCTGCTCTACGGTGTCACCTTGCCGCTGTTGTTGCGATTCTTCCGGCAGGTGGCTAATCTGGTCTACCGCACCGACGCGCCCCGGCTGTGGCGGATGATCTGGCTGGTACCGGCGTTTGTGACGGTCCTCACGCTGATCTTCACCAATTCCTATCTGGAGAGCAGCGCAGGCAGCGCTTTCTTTCTCTTCTGCCGAATTGGATTGCTAGTCTGTGTCTTTGCCATCTACTATGTGCTGTTGCAGTCGTTGGAGGGGCTGGAGCAGCAGGCCGCCCTGCGGCAGCGGCTGATTTTTGAATCCCGTCTGATGGAAACCCAGATTGCCGAGCAGAAAAAGCACAACCAGCTGATGGTGGAGCACATGGCCGAGCTGCGCCGTCAGCGCCATGACCTGCGCCACCAACTGACAGCTATACGGGGCTTGGCAGGTGATGGCAATCCGCAGCTACGCAGGTACATCGATGACCTGCTGGACACCATCCCCGCCGCGCCCCAGGAGTATTGTGACAATCAAGCCGTCAACGCCATTGTTTCCCACTACGCTGCGTTGTGCCGGGAGCAAGGCATTGAAACCGATATCCGACTGTCAGTTCCAACGCGGACAGAGCAGACCACAGACGCGGAGTTGTGCGTCATCTTTGGAAATCTCATGGAAAATGCCCTGGAAGCCTGTGGCCGCATGACAGAGGGTAAAAAGTTTATCCATCTCGGCAGTAGAGTAGATATGGGACTTCTGACTATCATCATGGATAACAGCTTCCATGGACAGTTCAAACAGGAACACGGAAAATATCTCTCCAGCAAACGTGATGATTTCGGTGTAGGGCTCAGCTCCATCCAGGCAGTGGCCCGCAAGCGCGGCGGTGATGCCCGTTTTGATACAGACGGCAACGTGTTTCACTCCTCTGTATACATGCAGATATAACTTTTTAGCGAACTCATTCTGAGAGAGATTTCCAATGGACTTTCAATGCGTGTTTTGGAACGGGAGAACCGAAAAGCACCAAACCAGCACCGCACGTTTTCGTCTTGCAGAAGAAAACGGGCAACACCGCCCCTTCCCCTCTCTCGCTTGCGTTCTTCCACATCCACTCCAAAACCGCGTGCCGAGGGTTCAAGTCCTTCTGCCCCTGCCAAAAACGGAGAGGTAAGCCATGTGCTTACCTCTCCGTTTTTTGTTAGCATGCCGAATGTCTTGGCAACAAGGCACGGCTGCGCCCTGCGCAGTGCGTGTCGAGGGGCGAGTGCGTGCCAGTGGCGCTCTGCTGCGAACCAACCGAGCCGGCAGGCGAGACCAAGTCCGTCCCACGATTTCCTCCTAGCTTTCCGGTCTTTTTCTATCCGTTCACACCTGTTCGCAACCGTTCCCATCCCCTCCAGCACCCAAAACGCACCCGGTTTCGCCTTTTTCGGGCTGAATCGGGTGCGTTTCGCTCTTTTTGACCTCTTTTGACCTGCAAAATTTTCCGTATCTTTTTTGTTCACTCTGCCGATGCGCTTCATAGATTGAAATCATTAGTGATTCCACTCAGTCGGGATGTATCCTTTTTCACATAGTACAGTTCTGTGATTTGGCTGGTGCTATGGCCCAGCAGGTCAGCCACCTGCCTAGGTGTGAGCGATTTTATACTACCGTCCTCTTGCTTAATGCCGTTCACCAAGCTGGATGCAAACGTGTGCCGTAAACTGTGCAGGCCCTTTTTCTCTATGCCAGCCGCTGTTAAAATGCGGTAGTAACGCTTTCGGAAATTTACGGGCCTAGTGTAGTCACCATGCTCATCCGGCACCAGCGGTGTGTCCTCTCCGAAGTAGGATTCTTTCCTCAAATCCTGAATCATAGCGATGGCTGTGTCATTAAGCGGTACGGTTCTCTTGCTGGTGGCGGATTTCAGCTTGCCAACTTTCACATCGCGGCCTGGCTCGGCTTGCAGGCCATCCCTGCGCCAGACCTCTTTCACACCACGTTCCAGGTGGAGAACTCGGTGTTCCAGGTCGATGTCGCTGTTGCGGAGACCCAGCAACTCGCCTGTCCGCAAACCTGTGTTCAGCATGAGGATGTACGCCGCTGCCTGCTGGTATTTCCGCTTGCCGTTGGAAAAAGTAGAGAAAGCTTCCCGCTTGAACTTGGCGATTTCTGTGGGCGTGAACACCGTGACAGCTTCCTGCTCCGGCACACACTCCTTGTCCTGCGCCGCCAGGAAGTTGGCTTTCTTCATCATGGGGACGCTTTGCATGGGGTTCTTCTGGATGAAGCTCTCTTCTGTAAGGTAACGAAAATACTCGTTGAGGAGTATATGCACCTTCTTCACGGTCGTGTAGGCGTAACCTTGTTCCATCCAGTAATTGAGGACGGATTTCAAGTCTGCCGCCGTAATGTCCCCCACAATTTTGTCACCAATGAGCGGGAACACTTGGTGCTGGGCAGTACATTCCAGGCGGTCATAGGTGGTACGTTCTACCGAGGGAAACTTGAAAACCTGGAGCCAATGGGTCAGACTGTCTTTAATGGTCTTTTGCCGTTAGTGGTCAATCTCTTTTTTGGCATGGTTGGTGGTTCCTCCTTTCGGGTTGTTTTATCAACCACCAACACTACTCTAGAGGGTTGCCCAATGTCCACCCCATGTTGCGAACTGGGTTGAGAAAAATCGTCCTGCCTTTTGGTGGATTTACACCTGCCTGGGGCGGGGGATTTCTCTTGGGCCTATTCTTTGTTTATGCGGCGCAAATTTTGAGGTGGGGTATCCTCCTTAATGCAGAGGAAAAAATGGTGGGCTGTCCTCACATAGACATCCCGAAACTGTACCCCTCATCTTCCTCAAAGTTCTCGATATTCTCTAGTCGCTGACCGTGGGCCAGTTTCTTCAATGCCTCCCGCTGGCGCTGCTTGCTTTCCGTCCAGACGGGTATGGGCGGCGGGTCCGGCACGTCCATGGCTTGCGCCATGTAGCGGGTCAGGGCTTCGGCGTTATAGGTCACGCCGTAAAGCCAGCCATAGGAGGGTTCCTCCCTACCAGGTTCGAAGTTTATCAGCTGGCGGTAGAGGAACAGGTATTCCAGGTTGTCCTTCAAAAATGTTTCGTCATGGAGGCTGGTGTCCCGGCAGCGGTACCCCTCCGGCGTGATGAAAGTAATGTGTTTGCGATCGGCTGACCACTTCACTTGGTAGCCCTCCCGCTCCAGCCATTCGATGAAACTCTCCTTATCTTCTGCCTCTTTTAAGGCTTGGTTGAGTACGAACACCAGCTCAAGCTTCCAACTGTCACCTCGAAGTCCCGCTTGATATTCTCCAGGCTCCATGCGTTTTTTGCGACTATGCGTCTGGGATTTTGGGAGGACGCTTAGGTGGTACTTCATGCAAATCTGGTCATTCACGTCCCGGTGATGCTGCAAGTCCAGGGAATTTTGGTGCAGCTTCCTGCCATCCACACAGCTCACGGAATTGACTATCAGGTGGTTATGCAGGTGCCCGGTGTCCACATGGGTGGCGACCAACACTTCATAATCTGGGAACTCTTTCTCGGCAAGCTCCACCCCTATGGCGTTGGCCAGCTGCGGAGAGAGCCTATCCCCCTCCGCAAAGGACTGGACGAAGTGGTAAAACTGCCGGCCCTCTGTCTTATGGAATCGCTTCTTCGTGGTGAGAAATTCGATATAGGACGACCGAGGAACGCAGTTATGGCCTGCCACTAGCGAGATGCCTTTCCATAATGTTTTCTCATCTTTGGCGACATAGCCCATGGCTCCCGCCATTGATCCACGGGTCTGCTTCGCGTTGCGGATCGCTACGAAAGTCGCCACGGTCACTCCCCCTCCCAGTAAATTTCTTCGATGAGTCCATAAAGGTTTGTGTAAGCCTCGGTGAAATTTTCGGCGTCCATCAGGTCGATGCGGCCCATGTTGGCCAGCTTCGTCAGCTGGTTAAGGTTTCGCCCCTGGGCTTTCAGCTCGGATAAAATGGGGGCCAGCTCATCCGCCTGTCGGACATTTTTACCCAGGGCGCACTTGACGATGTAGTCGGTGACGGTCATGTTCGCCTGCTTCGCCCTGCGTTCAATGGCGGCTTTTTCGGCTGGGGTCAGCCTCGCGGCAAGGATGGCAGTTTTCTTTTTCATGCGATTCTCCTTTCTGTCCTTTTTTCTGCATAGCGCCCTTGACCTTGACCTTGAAAACTCCCCCTGCAGGGGGCTGGGGGTGCGGCCGTTCTCGCCTGCCGGCTCGGTCAGCGCTAAACGGTCGCCACTGGCGACCAGCGCCGTATAGCCGGACGCTATGCTTGCCCTGCCTAAAGGCAGGTATTTTCTGCTTTTTACACTACCGCTACTGACCTCTATATGTCCAGCTTTTTATTCTTACATTTTTGTGACGATGTTTTTGAGTTACTAGGTCTTTATTTTTCAGCTTTCATCCTTTCAAGAGTTTCTTCCGGTGGCTTTTTACCAGGGTTGACTCCCGCCCAACTTGATTCGCTGGGTTTTTAATGCAGAGAAGCCCAGTGCTTTTCCGCAGGAAAAGACGGATACTTCGTATCCGAGGGCTTCTCTAGGCAGTTGCCCATGGCAACTGCTGCTCACACGGCTTCAACAGGGCCGGTCGGGAGCTTTGTCGGTGTCGTTTCCCTACTCGGTTCTCAAAACCGCACACAGGGCCACACAGGGCCGAGTTTGGTTTTCACCGCTTTTTCCTGGTGCGCTTTGGGTTTGGCAGGGCTGACAAATCCTTCTCCAGCTTATAGTTCACCGCCTCCTGGATGGGGCGGATGGTGAACTGGAGCGTCCCGTTCCGCACTTCGCCTCTCTTAGTCCTCACCTTAGTGGGTTCTACGTCGATGAGCTGCTTCTCCTCCAGCTGGCGAATGTACTTGGCTATGGTGTTAGCGCTCATCCCGGTGTGCTGGCTTATGCGTCCAATGCTTGGCCAGCACTGGTGCGTTTTCCTGTCCTCACAGAAAATCAGGTAGACATAGAGCGTCATCTCTCCTGGGCTAAGCCCCAGGGTGAAAATGGCATTGGGCAGAAGAAAAAATCTGCCCTCATCCAACCATTTCGTGTAAGTATTTTTGATTTCCGTACTGCCACCTCCGGCGTGATTTTTCAAAAATTCTACACCTATGTTCCTGCCTATGTCCATGGCTTTTCCTAATTTTACACTTCATTCACAGGTATATTCTTGCAAGCGTTTCTCAAAATCGGTTTTGCAAAGCCCTTTTCTTTGTTTACACCACCGTAATTTTTGAGGTGGCCCCTCCCCCGTTTTGGGGTAAGCAAAAGGCCAGAATCACTCCCAGCCTTTGCATAAAGATTCAATTCGTCCCAACGGTTTTGCAAACCCTCTTACGCAAGGCCTGTATCAAAAGCACTCCTGCAATCACCGCAGCAAGCAAGGCGGCAGCCAGCAGTCCAAGCCCTAGTGTCATTCGTTCCCCCGCAGGGATATCCCCCCACGCCGACTGGCCCAAGCCAACGCCTTCCAAGGCCCAACGGATTTTGGAGACATAAAACGGCAAGTCGAAGAAGTGCTCTGTGGGCAGAAAAGCGTCTGGGATTTCCAGGGACTGCCAGGCCAAGGTGTATGCGGCAAACAGTGCCAGAAACAGGGCGCCCAGGGGAACGGCTGCGGCCACTTTCGTTTTTGGGGAGAACCTTTGCCACCAGCAGGGAATGATTCTCACGGTAAGGCCATAGGCAATGGCCAGCAGGCACGGGATCAGTGCCAGCCAGAAAACAGTTTTCAGCTGGCGGAGCATGGCTGCAACATCTCCAGTGGAGAGGACCAGCTCCCCAGCGCCAGGGCCCAGCAGGGAAGTCACAATCTGTTCGGCTTCCCCGGCAGTGGCCACCTGGGAGGAGAACAGCAGAAACGCGATTCGTTCACCCTCTCTTACATAGCTGGCGATCAAAGGGGAATCCAATGTTTCTTCCGCCACAGGCTGCCACACGGCTTCGCTTGTGTCCGCATAAAAAACCCCTTTCGGCAAACAGGAAGCCGCCCTCTCCAGATGGAACATTCCCAAACAGAGAAAGACCACCGCCATAAGGCAGAACACCCCGCACAGAATCCGCCGTTTCATGGAGCGGCCACCTCCTCCCCGTCTTTCAAGGACCGGTTGGAGGAAACAACGTACTCCCGATAATCCAACAGATCCCCAGAGGAAAAATTCTCCTGATCCTGCTCCTCCACTGTGACAGGCACAAACCGGACCACCATCTCTTCCCCGAACGCCCCCTCCACATAGTCGATAATGTACACCCCTGTATTGCCATCCCGCATGGTGAGGCTGGAGAGAGGCAACACGGTCCCCTCATAGAAACTGCCTCGCACAATTTCATCCTGGGGGACGGATGCCGTCACCTTGGCCATCATCAGCTGTTCTATGTGGTAGGAGGCAATAGTGCACACGATAAGCACCAACAGCACGGCGAAGGCCGCTTTCCTCACAACGCTTTTCATGGGGCGTCCCCCTTTCTCCCCGCATTGCTCAATATATCACCGCCAAAATAGAGGAAACACAGCGCCAGCGGCAGCAGGGAGAGCACGCTGCACACAAACTGGAAGGGCAGGTTCTCCATGTATTGGCTTGCCAGGAACACGGACAAGGGATAGGAGCCCACGTCCTGCAGGTAGATCAGGGGCTGCTCCACCATGTTCCAGCTCTCGATAAGGGTCAGCACTACCAAGGTGGACACCCCGCCTTTGCCGCAGGGCAAAAGCACCCTGACCAATACTTGCAAGGTGCCCGCCCCATCCAGACGGGCGGCATGGAGGATGTCCGCCGGGACGGAACGGAAGATCTGGGTCAGTAAGAACGTCCCCAGGGGAGCGAAGGCCAAGGGCAGCAGCAGAGCCCAGTAGGTGTTCAGCGTTCCCAACTGATCCAGGAGAATGTAGTTGGGCAGGAGCGTCACCTGCAGGGGGATGAGCATGAACAGGCAAAGCAGGCCGTACAGCAGCCGCTTGCCGGGGAAGTCATAAAAGGCAAAAGCGAACCCTCCCAAACAGCTGATGGCCACCTGGCCTGCAATAGCCCCCACCGCCAGGAGCAGGCTCACCCAAAACTTTGCCAGGTAATCCGGCGTGGCAAAGAACACCTCATAGTAACCCATCAGGGAAAAGCCCTGGGGCAGGGCCCCCGCAACCGCGGTGCCACCCTCTCCCAGCAGGGGGCCGAACACCCGCTGCACCTCCTGGGGGGAGAGAAAGGAGCAGGCCACCGTCAACGCCACCGGCAAAACAAACAGCAGGGAGAGAAGGGCCAAGCACAGGACCGGGCCTTTCTTTGCCGGGATAGCATGCCGGCTGCCGCTCTCCAGAGCAGGCTCTCCCTGGCCCAGGGGGCTCTTTAAGAGCAGGGCATACAGGCAAAACAACAGAACGAAAAACACCACTGCCGCTACGGAAAGGCGTGGAAAGTTCATGTTCTCAAAGTTGTTGTTCATAAAGTGCTGAAGCATATAGATGCTCTCGTGGGGGTGATCCCCACCCAGCACAAAGGCTTCCCGAAAGTTTTTGAAAGCGTTCAAAGCGGAGAGGATGGTGACCACCAGCAGCTCTGGCCGTAACATAGGCAGGGTGACTTTCACAAGCCGCGCCCACTTCCCCGCCCCATCCATGTTGGCGCTTTCATACAGCTCGCCGGGGATGGTGGTGAGGCCTGCCAGCAGGATGACCACCCCGATCCCCACATTCTTCCAGAGATACAGCCCCAGGAGAATGACAAAAGCAAAAGAGGAGTCCATCCAGGGGTATGGACCGGTAATTTGGCTCAAGAGGCCGTTCTCCGCAAAGACAAGGTTGACCACAATCACGATGGCGGACACCGGCAACACCATGGGAAACAACAGTGCCAAGGCCAAGGGCTTGCCCCATTTCCCAGCTTTTTGCAGCAGCAGGGCGAGAAACAGCGACAAGGGCAGGATGAGCGCCAAGCCACAGGCCAGGAACAGAAATGTGTTCTTCAGCGCTAAAAGGAACAGCCGGTTCCCGAAGAGCTGGGCATAATTCTCCAGCCCCACAAACCGTCCCCAGCCCAAGCCCGTGGTAAAGGAGCGGAGAAACGTATAGCCAAAGGGCAGCACCAGAAAGGCCAGCAAGCCTACCACAGCCGGCGATGCCAGCAGCAGTCCGGTGGCTGCCTCCCGCCGCCGTCTCACTCCGCCACCTCAGCTTCCAGCTGGCTTAACAAATCTTGGGCCACGTTCTCTACCTCTTCCGTTTTGGGAGTATAGGTGGTGAAATCATAGAGGCTCATGGCTGCCCGTGAGAAAGACCCGTCCAGCTGGGTGTAAGGCCGCACTTCCCCGATGCGCTCATAGGCTTCGGTGAAGAATTCCTCCGGCAGCATGGGGGCAGGTTCCCCTTCCACGGGCTGCTGGAGGTCCTCCACCATACCATGGGCCAAGGGAGTTTGAGGGACAGCCGCCCGAAGCTCGGCCGCGGTGATATCTGACCGCACAGGCCAGCCGTGGGTGGTTCCCCACTCGCTGGCATCATAGGAAGCGCCGTTGTATTCCAAAGCATCGCCGCTTTGCACTTCTCTAGAGAGGAATAATGCCAGGAAATCATAAGCCTCTTCTACCGCAGCGCAGTTGGCGGACACCGCCCCATAGTAGCTGACATTGGCCACAACCGAACCATCCTGGGCGGCGAAAGGCGCCGCCACCAGGTCTTGGTATTGGGCATAGGCAATATCCAAATAAAAGAACAGGTCATCGCTAAGAAAGAGGGTGCTCAAAGGTCGGTCGGTGGATAAGAAATTGGGCCAAACCCCACCATCCGCCTCAATACTCTCCTGCTCCAAGGAGGAGAGCAGCTCCATATACCGGGAAAGGGCTGCGGTAATCGTCTCCTCGTCCAGGGAAACCTCCCCAGTGCTGTAATCGCAGAGAGAGGGAAAAACATTGATAAGGTTGGCAGCGAACACATTGGCCCCGCTGACATGCCAGGCGTTTTTCTCCTGAGACAATACCGTGCTCAAAAATGTTTCGGAGTTTTGGGACAATTCCGATATTTCCAGGCCCGCCCCTTGCAGTTCGTCCTCCAATGCCAGGATAATGGGGTACTGATACCGCAGAGGC
>PPYE01048065.1_pt1 | contig 16764 bp, 10 predicted proteins | sample 1559881 | NCBI WGS metagenome assembly PPYE01 (sample SAMN08240022, study PRJNA423297) | Human gut metagenome, whole genome shotgun sequencing project. | reverse complement strand
AATTCCGGTGCACAGGACCACCAGTTCATCTCCGCCGATACGGAACATTCCATTTCCTTCAAATACACGTTTCAGGCAGTCACAGCACCTGCGGATCAGGCGGTCTCCGGCGGAATGTCCTTCACTGTCATTGATCCGTTTTAATCCTGTAATATCACAGTATACCACGCCGATGGGCTCGGTATGGTCCACCTGCTCAATGTACCTCTCCATAGCATAACGGTTCCCCAATGTCGTCAGCGGATCCGAATAGCTCATCACTTCCAGCTCCCGTACCAGATTTCTCTGCTTCAGGGACGATACGATAAAGTGTCCCATGATCTGCAGCATCTCCGACACAAATTCAAAATATCTGGTCGAAGGATTGTCTACTCCGTAGAAGCCGATTACTTTTCCATCATCATAAAGCGGAACCACCACCAGGGAATGAATATTCTGTCTTACCAGAACTTCATACATCTGCGGATCCACATCTTTCATTTCTTCCAGATTCTCTGTGACAATACTCTGATTCTCATCAAACTTCCGATACCATTCCGCACAGATCTCCGGCGGTAGATCCTGAAGGGTATCCTTTTCCGGTGCGACTCCCTTGGCTACCCATTCGTATGTATTGTGGTCATGATCGTGGTCATCCTTTTCAAAAATATAGGCCCGTCCCGCTTCCAGATTCTTTCCGACAAATTCCAGCAGCACCTGCAATGTCTGATCCATGCTCTCCTGCCGCTGTGCCACACGGATGGCTTCATTCAACGCAGCCTCCATATTACGGTAATCTTCGGATTTGTGCCCTCTCTCATTCAGATTACCGCAATCTATGGCGATTTCCATACGGTATTTTCTCCCGTCTTCTTCTACCAGTGTGTCCTTGATATGAAGTTCTCTTCGCAGCAGCGGATTGTAATATTCCCATTCCTTAAAAAAACCCGGCTTTAACTGTTCATTATTACACATGCCACAGGGCAGAGAATTTCCCTGCAATATCTCATAACACTTTAACCCGATGATCTCTTCAAGACTTTGAAATCCATAGCTCTTCAGAGTCTTCTTGTTCATATATATCAATTCATGAGTCTCTGCATCTGCCACATATACATATTCACCCAGATTCTCGAAAAATTCCCATATTTTACTCATATACACCAACCTGTTTCCGTATTCTTCCCCTCATTATAACTAATCAGTATACACTTGCAAACGCTTTACGGCAAGCCTGTTCTCTCAAAAATGTCTGTAATAATCTCACATCATCCGTGATCACACCGTCCGCCCCACAGTTTACGATCCGAAGCATGGCACCGGAAGTATTGGCTGTCCACCCGTATACCGACTTTCCGCAGTAATGAATGGCATCTACCATATCCACTGTAAGATTTCTCCCCTCGATGCTATAGCTGTCGGCATAGTCCAGCTCATAATCCTCTTCTTCCAGATCATGGGCAATAAAAACTGTTGAAATCCCCGGTTCCAGCTCCTTCATTTTCTGCAGGATTCCCTTGTTCATGGAGCCTATAATACACTCATCCACCATATCATAATCCTGCAGCAGAGTCAGCACGCTTTCCTCCAGTGCATCCTCCTGTCCGGTATATTTCAGTTCGATCATCAGAGTGATCCTGCCTCTGGCACAGGTAAGCATTTCTTCCAGTGTCGGGATCTGTTCTCCCCGGTATGCTGACGAAAAACCGCTGCCCACTTCCAGGGTTTTGAGAGCATCTGCCTCCGCATCCCATACGCAGATATCCTCTCCTGTGGTTCGTTTAAAATTACTGTCATGCATAACGATCAGGGTTCCGTCCGACAACTGCTGCACATCAATCTCTGCAATAGGCGCTCCATCCCGGATGGCCTGTTCCAGGGCCGCCACCGTGTTCTCCGGAGCTACTTTTGCCCCCGCCCGATGCGCTACCACGATCACAGGAGCGTCTTTACCTGCGGCCTGTACCTGCGGCAATACACCATATGTCAGAAAATAGAGGCAGAGAAGCATAACAATCGCTGTTTTTCTGATATTTTTCATCACATTGCCCTCCCATGAAAGTTATTTGTCAATTTTATTGTAACTATTGACTATAAACTCCATACAAGGAAAATGTTAACTTTTTGTAAATATTCAGAGCCACGTAAATATAACCGGAGGAACGTCGAATGCTTGCATTCGTAAGATCCTCTGGCTATATTTATGTGGCGAATGGGGTTCTGAATATTACGACTATTCAGAGCCATGTAGCTTCAGGCAGGGTATTCGGCAGATGCTTGCATACGCAAGAATATCTGCCTGAAGTTATGGGGCGAATTATCGTTCTGAATCGTCGGTAAGCCCGGATAAGCGTACTCACTTCCGTAACATCACTACCAGCTCATGAGCCAGCAGTGGAAATGCTGCCAGTACATTCAATAGCAGCCATTCCTGTCCGGACAGATGGGAGGTTCCGAACGCTCCGATGAGAAACGGTACTTCTGTTACCGCAAACTGCAGCGCAAATCCAATAACACAGGCCAACACCATCAGCGGATTATCCCAGGGTCTCATGGCAAATACGGACTTCTGCATATCCCGCATTCCTACTGCATGATACAGCTGGCACATTCCCAGTACTGTAAAAGCATAGGTCTGGGATCGGGCAAGTATTTTTTCCCGGGACAGTAATTCACGAAGTCCCTCCACCCAGTCAGACAGATTCCAGGACAGTTCTCCCCTGCCTGCCATGATCCCACAGGGCAATACCAGAAATGCCGCCAGACCGATACCGGTGATCAGCGCTCCATAGAGTAAGGTACAGGCCATTCCGCCCCGGGCGAACAGACTCTCCGCTGCTTTTCTTGGAGGACAGCGCATCAGGCTTTTTCCGTCATTTTTATCCACTCCCAGTGCCAACGCCGGAAGGGAATCCGTGATCAGATTGATCCACAGTATATGACTGGATTTTAGAGGGGAAGCCAGCCCCAGAGCCACTGCTACGAACATGGTCATCAGTTCCCCGAGATTGGAGGACAGTAAAAATATCACCGACTTGCGGATGTTTTCATAGACGCCTCTGCCTTCCTCGATTGCCTTTTCAATCGTTGCAAAATTATCATCCGTCAATATCATGTCCGCCGCCTGTTTAGCCACATCCACGCCGGTTCCCATGGCTACACCGATATCTGCTGCTTTCAGAGAAGGAGCATCGTTCACACCATCCCCTGTCATGGCCACAATCTCCCCATTCTGCTGCAGCCCCTTCACGATCCGTACCTTCTGGGCCGGAGTCACTCTGGCATAAACCCTGATATTCCTGATCCTCCTGGCAAAAGAAGCATCATCCAGATGATTCAGTTCTTCCCCTGTAATACACTGACTGCGATGCCCTGCAATCCCCAGCTGTCTGGCAATGGCATAGGCGGTATCCACATGATCCCCGGTGATCATTACTGTAGATACACCTGCACGGCGGAAAATCTCCACCGCTTCCTCCGCCTCCGGTCTGGCAGGATCACGCATCCCCACGATTCCCAGGAATGTCATACCTTCTTCCCCACACCCGGGAGTGTTTCCGCTCTGTGCTGCCGCCAGTGTCCGAAGCGCCAGGGAATTCATGAGTTCTACAACCTCACTGATCCTTTTTCTCTGTCCGGCTGTCATTGGCACACTTCTTCCGTCCTGTAAAATATGGGTGCAGTGCTGTACGATCACATCCGGTGCCCCCTTCGTATAGGCAATGCTTCCCTTATGCCCTCCGTTTTTCGGGATTCTGTGATAGGTCGTCATCATCTTCCGGTCCGAATCGAAAGGCTTTTCATCATAGCGGGGGTACTGCTTCTCCAGACGTTCTCTATGCATCCCCATCTTCTCTCCGAAGTCTAAGAGCGCCAGTTCCGTTGGATCTCCGATCCGTTGCTCTCCCTGCAGGGAAGCATCATTGCACAACAGTATTCCCCGGAGCATCTCCTGTACGCATCGGGATTCTCCCCTGCCATTGCTGCCGGCAGCATCCTCCAGCACATCATACCACCAGCATTTTTCCACCGTGAGCCGGTTCTGGGTCAGTGTGCCGGTCTTATCCGAGCAGACCACACTGACCGCTCCCAGAGTCTCAACGGAAGGCAGTCTGCGGATGATCGTATGTACTTTGACCATTCTGGTCACTGACAATGCCAGACAGATCGTCACCACTGCCGGCAGACCTTCCGGCACCGCAGCCACCGCCAGAGAAATCGCCACCAGCAGCATTTCCGGAATATTTCTGTGTTGAAATACCGCCAGCAGAAACAATGCCGCACATACTCCCAGCGATAAAATACTCAGAAGCTTTCCCATATCCCCCAGACGTTTCTGTAACGGTGTCATTTCCTCTTCCGCATCTGTGATCATGGAGGCGATCCTGCCGATCTCCGTGGCCATGCCCGTAGCGGTCACGATTCCTTCTCCGTGGCCATGGGTCACCACAGTAGACATATATACCATATTGACCCGTTCAGCCAATGGAATCTCGTGTCTGCAGTCTGCCAGAAACAGCGCATCTTTTTCCACAGGTACCGATTCTCCGGTCAGGGCAGATTCCTCCACCTGCAGATTGGAGCTTCTGGTCAGCCGTATATCCGCAGGTACCTGTGCCCCTGCCTCCAGGTCTACCAAATCGCCCGTCACCAGTTCCGCCGCCGGAATCTCCTGACGGATACCTTCCCTGATCACAATGGTCTGTGGACTGGTCAGCTTTTTCAATGCTTCCAGTGCCTTTCGGGCTTTTCCCTCCTGCAGCATGCCCACCAGGGCATTGACCACTACCACAGTGCCGATGATCACGGCATCACTGAGCTCCCCCAGAAAGACGGATACCACAGCTGCGATCAATAATATGTAGATCAGCGGGTCCTTTAACTGCTCCAGAAAAAGCTGTATTTTCGTCTTTTTTCTGGCAGCTTTCATTTCATTTCTGCCATTTTGCTGTAAACGACGAAAGGCCTCACCATCGGTAAGGCCCTTCACTGCGTCACTTTTCAGTTCATTTACGGTTTCCTGTATATTCTGTTTTTCGAACACGGCTGCCTCCAATGCTTGTTTCTATTAAGCATTGTATGTCATATCTTCAGAATTCATTACACCGAATCATCGTACATTTTGATCTCTTAACTGGAATGCTGCGGTCAGCTCGTTCATGTTGGTGGCCTGCGCAGACAATTCCTCACTGGTGGCAGAAGTTTCTTCTGCGGTCGCAGAGTTGTTCTGCACCACTGTGGATATCTGTTCAATGCCCTGTTCGATCTGCATCATGGCATCTGCCTGTGCCTTGGATTCTTCCATGGCTTTCTTGGACTCGTTGGCCAGATCCTCAATGCCTTCCACGACCTTCTGCAATGCTTCGGCTGTCTTGTCCGTGATCTGGTTGCCATGCTCAATCTCCTGCAGGGAAGTCTCAATCAATTCTCTGGTATGTACCGCAGACTGTGCACTGTCATCTGCCAGCTTACGGATCTGATCCGCAACCACTGCAAAGCCTCTTCCGGCCTCTCCTGCTCTGGCTGCCTCAATGGCTGCATTCAGGGACAACAGATTCGTCTGGGATGCGATATCCTCAATCTCACCGATAATATCGCTGATCTGCCTGGAAGTATCGTTGATACGCTGCATGGCATCTGTCAGACCCTTCATTTCCTCTCCGCTGTCCTTCGCCTGCTGCTGGTAATCCATAGCCTTCTGGTAAGAACCTCCCAGTGCCTTGGCATTCTTCTCCACGATCTCGGTTACATTCGTGATGGTAGCCTGCAGTTCCTCTACGGAACCGGCCTGGTCGGTAGCACCTTCCGCAAGTCCCTGGGCAGCATCTGCCATCTGGTTTGCCCCCAGAGATACCTGTCCCACTGCCGTCTTGATCTCATTAAGTGTCTCACTGAGCTTATGGTTCAGCTTACGGATAGATTCCAACAGTCCCTGAAAGTCTCCCACATAGGCTTCTGCACACCCTGAAGTCAGTGCGAAGTTTCCTTCCGACATTTCTCCCAACAGATAATCCGCATCGCCGATGACCTTCTGCAGATTGCCGGATAGTGCTGCGGTAGCCTCTGCCAGGATCTGTGTCTCATCCTGTGTCCGGATCACAGGTGCCGGAGTATGCAGATCGCCTTCCGCCAGCTGACGTATTCTTTCGGTACATTCCGCCACCGGTTCACCGATCGCCTGACCGATCTTTTTTGCCCTGCGCACACTGAAACATAAAGCTGCAGCACCTATTGCTACACCAATGACAATACATACAACGGTAGAACCAAGGAAATCTGTCAGTGGTGCATTTACTGCCACACTCCATCCATTGGTTCCTTCTATTGGTGCATAAGCCTGTATTGTGATGGTTCCGCCTTTCATATAAGTGCCATATCCGGTTGCTCCGGTCATCATCTTCTGCTCTACCTTTGCAATTCCCCGCAAAGATCTGTCCGTCTGAGACAGTTCAATGTTGCTCTTCTGCTCCTGGGCAATCGCAGAATCACAGTGAGCAATGGTGATACCTGTTTCTCCCAACAGATAGCACTCGGAATTCTTACTGACAGAGACTGCCGCAGCAATATCATTTAAGAACTCCGGATCCGGCACAACGAATACCACGCCGACAATATCACCATTCTTATCTCCGTCTGCATATACAGGTGCGGAAATGATAACGCTGAGCTTACCGTCTGTCTTTGCAATCACGGGATCCGATACCACGACCTCTCCCTGCATGGATCTCTTAAAATAATCACGGTCACTATAATCGGTTCCGTCATAAGCACAGATACCGTTGGCGCCGATCAGCTTGCCTCTGACCATTCCATAAGCTTCCACACGCTGGTTGATATACTGCTGCTTCTGCTCCTGGGTAAATACTGGAGAAGACAGCTGATAGCTGCATCCGAGTTCGGATACGATCGTTGTTGTCACCCGTAGTTCCTCTTTGATACGGTCTGCAGAGATCTCTGCCACCACCAGCATATCGTCTTCCAGTGTTCTCATGGTACTGGACAGATTCAGGATCACGGTAAGGATGACCAACGGAATAATCGAGAACACTACCAGCCTGCTGATTGCCTTCTGCAGACGTTCCCGGATCGTCGTCATGCCGGGTGTCTGCCCCTTTGTGCCCTTCTGTGATGCTTTTGTACTCATATGTCCTCATTTCTGCGCTGCATTTTTATTATATGCTTTATTTTCCTGTACTCTGTGAAGTGACCACTTGTCCGGCAGCGCCCGGATATCCCATGCATTTCCTTCATTTTGGAACAGTGATCTTCTGCAGAGATACTTAATTTTATATGTTGATTTTATTTTACCATGATTCAGGAAAATTTTCTATCTTTTGAAGCCCAAAAAGAGAGTTAATATTCCGTTAAGAATATCAACTCTCTCCTGTCATTTATCTCTCTATCCCCTCATGATAAGAAATACCCTGTTAATAGCCGAACTCCTGGGCAAAATACAACTTGCCATTGGTCTCATAGACCGCAATGCTGCAGGTGGTAAAATCGCCTGCCAGGATATTCGCTGCGTGTGTAGGAGAAGCCATCCAGGCATCTACTACACTCTGTGCGGAATCATAGCCCTTCGCCAGATTCTCGCCCCACATCAGTTCACTGTTCACTGTGTACCAGTCCTTACCGTTGGGTCTGGTATGGGAAAACTTGGAAGCTGCTTCCTGTGCTCTTACCATAGCGCAGGACTCCAGACCGTTGCTCCAGTTCAGTGCTGCCAGGCCGTTCTCTGCTCTCTTCGCGTTTACAATATCCAACGCATCGATAGCCATGGCACGAAGTTCATCTGCACGGGCCAGCTCAGCTTCACTCATACCGGCTTTTCTCACAGAACCCGCCAGTGCCACTGCCTCTTCATCGAACCAGACAGTTCCGTCATCCGTGGCAGGATCACGGCTTACAGAGGATAATTCTGTACTCTTGCCGCAGCCTGCAAGGCTCAGCACCATGATGACTGTCAGAACAAGACTCATCCATCTTTTTTTCATTTGTTCTACCTCTTCTTTCCTTGATTGTTTATAGTAAATATATGTTTATTCGTTATGATTGCTTCTTCTTAATAATAAGCCATGCTCCCAGCCCTGTCAAGGAAAGGGCAAAGCCCCGATTCCATGTATTGGAATCATCGCCGGTCCTGGGTCTTCTGGAAGCTCCCAGGACTGCTCTGTCCGCCAATGGTGTAGGATCATCGGTAATGCTTACAACCCGCTGACGTCTTACACCAAGCACCTGAGGTGTTACCGGGGTTGCCGGCTCAGACGGTGTACCGGGAGTATCCGGGGTATCGGAATCATCCGAATCGTCCGGAGTATCCGGGGGTGCGGTCGGAGTAGTGGTCGGCGTCGTGGGTGTGGTATCCGGTGTGCCTGTCGGCGTAGGCTCCGGAGCAGCACTGGGAGTCGGTTCCGGGCTGGTAGTCACGGGCGGAGTAACCTCCGGCTCTCTGGACAATTCAAACTGCATTCCGAAGCCGTATCTGGTCATCTGATAGCCGTTGTTGGCCAACACACCGTTAAGGTTAGTGGTGATCTTCACTTCTCCGTCCTTTAACAGGTCGGATACCCGAGTATCTGCATAGGAACCTTCCTGTCCGTTTTTCAGCATCCGGTCATACAGACCTTCACCGTCAAAAGTATATACATTATGATATGTCGTGTAATATAAAGCATCTGCTACTGCAGAACAGCTCTCCGCTACTGTGGTATCGGCGGTTCCGTTGGTCAGGATTGCCAGTTCCTCTGCCGTAAGTTCTGAAAAGCCGTAGACCTTATTTCCTTCTTCTCTGGAAGTATTGTTGAACCAGTCTAAGTAATACTGTGCCAGGCAGCTCTGCGTAACCTCTTCCGGCTTCATTTCTTCGCTGCCATATCCTTTTTTCAAAAGAGCCTCTCCGACAATCGCATCCGTAACCTTACCTGCGGTGATTCCGAGATCCCGTAACGGAGCATTTAAAATACGGCGGGGCAATGTACAGAACGCTCCCACTTCACCGATCTCATAACCTTCAAAACCACTGGACAGAACCGTTACTTTCTCTCCTGCCTTAGGCGCTGCCGGGATCGTACCGATCGTGGCCTTTGCAGGATCATACTGATACTCCTTATTACTCTCATTTACCAGCTTTATGTTGTAGTACAGGGTATCTCCGGGCTCTGCCGCATTTCCTCCTGCCACGGTACCGTTCAGATAACCGATGGCATCGGACAGATTGATTCTTACCTTGTCCGGGGCATTGCTGTGGATCGTAATGGTGATCGTTGCATCATAGGTCACCCTGCCGGTGCCGCTTTCCCAATGCTGTTCCAGTTCCGGAGTTGTAGTAATGGTAATACCTTCGGAAATATAATGGAACACTGCGCCGTTCTCATTCTGTTCAAAAGTTACCGTTCCCGTGGGATATTCATAATAATCTACTGCGGATACCCCGGGAATCCTGTAATCGTATCCGTCATAATTGATCCAGGTCTCTGTGGGTGTGGTCACATACCATACCGTGGCAATGGTGACTCCACTGAAGGATCGACCGGTGGTGAGCAACTGATCCATAAAACTTTCCGTTACATTTTCACCATACAAGACGCCGTTGTTGTCATTCACATACTGTTTTACATCCTCAAGGGTTTTTCCGCAGTTTTCTTTATAATAGGAAGTGCCTTCGCTGTCTCCACCGTAATAAACATAGTGTAACAAATCTGCGGGCTTGCAGTCAGAATATTTGTTTACATCTAATGCTACGAATCCAACGCACTGCCAGCTTGCCCCGTTACTTCCGGTTAACTTTCCTTCGGCATCTACCCCTGTATTATCCACAGAAAGATATTTAAAGGTTTCAGCATCATCCAAAGTCATCTTATGACCTGCAAACAATGAAAAATCTCCGTTTGCCGGCTTGTAATTATTGGGCCATACGTTGGGGCTGGCTACCTGTCCTCCCACATATTTTGCCATGGTGCCTCCAGCAAGAATCACCGTTTTGATGGTGGGATAGGTTTTCTCTTTTACAGCAACAACGCTGTCGTTTCCGCTTGCACTTGCCATTTCAACAACATCGTTCTGCTCATTCTGCGTTGCTTCTTCCGCCTGTACCGTAAATCCGGTGTTGGAGATGCTGCCGATCATCAGTGCCGCTACCAGAGTTTTTGCCAGTTTGGTCTGTATTACGTTTTTTAACTTCATTTCTGTTTCCCCTCAAAACCAGTATTTCTGTTTTTATTACTTCTTTTTACTCTCCTAATAAGTAAGACTACGCCAAATGGAAAAAAGGACCAGAATTTGAAAAATTTTTCAAGATTCTGATCCTTTTATACTTTTACAGCTAAGATCGGCTGTCGTTCCGTTCCTGTTTAATGTTCTTTTCGCTTAAGAACAAGCCATGCTCCCAGACTCGTCAGGGAAAAGGCAAAGCCCAGATTCCAGGCATCGGAATCATCGCTGGTCTGCGGTCGTCTGGATGCTCCGAGGACTGCTCTGTCCGCCAAGGGAACTGTCTCATCCTCGATGGTCACCATTCTGCGGCGTCTTGCACCAAGTACCTGCGGGGTATCCGGGATTCCACCGGCCGGTGTGCCGGGATCTGCCGGGGTACCGGGATCATTCGGGGTGCCGGGATCATCTGGTGTATCATCCGGAGTATCGGGTTCATCCGGGGTGTCAGGTGTTGCGGTTGGCGTAGGTTCCTCGGTTACTACCGGCGTAGGCGTAGGCTCCTCGGTTACTACCGGTACCGTCGGTGTCGGCGTAGGTTCCTCGGTTACCACCGGTCGGTTACCACCGGTACCGTCGGTGTCGGCGTAGGCTCTTCGGTTACCACCGGTACCGTCGGTGTCGGCGTAGGTTCCGGCTCATCCGGTTCGCACGGACAGTGAATCTCTCCACCCTGCTTATACTTATCCGCTATGATGCCTCCGACAACAGTTCCACCATTATAGACAGTTGCATTCGGAGCCAGAATATATCCGAAAATAGAATTTACATTAACTTCTGTTGCATTGCCAAAGTTCCAAATAATTCTGTCTGCCCACAGCTGATGTTCCAATGCTTGCTTTTTTGCACCATGCGCATTCATCCAGCCGGTAATATTCACTGTACCGGAATCACTTACATTTACCACAACTGTTTTTCCATAAAAAGCTGCGCCAGTGATCTCTTTGTCATAGTCTTCCATCCTGGTATTTAACTCAGCACTTGTTACATTCAATACCAGTTGTGTATCGCTGTCTTCATTCGCCATAGCATATAAATCTTTGCTTTTCTGTACCATATTACCTGCCAGGACATTGCTGATCTCAGATGCAATATCTGTATCCCATACCTCACAGTTCTTCAGAAGATTTCCAGTATATAATTTATTTTCACCAGCTATAATATTATAACCCTGTCCAGTCACTTCCCGCTCAACAGAGTTCTGGGTTCCGTCAGAATTAGTAAGGGGAATTATCAGTTCCTTTTCGTCTGTTCTGCCTGACGCTGTATATTTAAGAATCTGATTCGGAGCAGAAAGATCTCCCAGATAAGATTTTCCCCCATAGCTTACCATGGAAACCTTTAATTCTTTAATTGCGGCATTTCCCTCAATATGGTCCAGATTTGAGGATACAAATTCATTTGTATATAATACAAATGAAAATGGATCATTTAAATCCGCACCTGCTGCCTGCACAATAATCCCCTCGTTCCCTGCGACGGAACCTGCTACCAGTGCTGCTACCAGAACCTTTACTACTTTTTCCCTTACATACTTGCTAAATCTGCTCATCTGATTTCTCCCTCAATGAAACTGCGTGTTTCAACGTCTTTAAACGTTTTCGTTCCTCTTTACAATTATTAAGACTGACGCCATTTCAAAAAAGGTTCAGATTTTTATTATTTTTTTGGTCTTTTCAGTATCATTTTTTATTTTTGTAACACAAGCCTTAGTATACAGCCGTTTCTGTCAGGACTCCATGGATCAGAGCCCGCCTTTTTGTACCGGATGAGCCGTAGCAGGTAGATAGGGATACGATGTTTCCTCTGTCACTTAAGTCCGCATCCGAAGCATACAGGGAATGTTCCGTGGCCCACTGCACATAATCATCATAGGAGGCATCTGAGGTAAACGTGGCAAAACGGTCACTGGTACTCTTTGTTTCATAATAGGAAAAAATCTCATAAATGTAGACTTTATCTTCCGTGTATATATAGAAGTAAGGATTCTCCTCGCAGCTTGCCGTCCCCTTCAGCAAATTTTTAAAAGCCCCAAACATGCTCTCATCCCGCATATTATGTCCGAATACAAAGGTATTCCTGTCTGACCAGTCTGCTGAAGCCCCACAGTCCATGAAAATGCATCCAGCATTCACACTCTCCCCCTCGAAGGAATGCTTCAGATAATAGTCATTGTCCTCCCCCTGTACCACCGGATAACTGATGTCCAATGCCGGGAAATAGAGCCATCCACGAAAATCCTGGTTGGTCCTGATAAGTTCGGCAAAGTCGATCTGCAGCTCCGGATAATTTTTCTCCGCAATCTCTTCCTGTGTTTCCCCCGCCGCAGGCTCTGCCACCACCTCCTGGCGGATGGCATCGTATTCATTTTTTGCTCTCTGCTCTGACAGATAAGAATGCAGACTCATTCCTCCGGTCAGCAGTACCGCTGCCGCCAGCACTGCTGTGATCGCATTTTCCGCTTTTTTATTTTTCATGCCAGTTTCCCCTTCCTGCAAGAATCGTTATAATTTGTTAATGATTATACCTTATTTTTCCGCATTCGTCTTTACGAAAGAGTTATTTTTTGATATTTTTAAGGTATGACTTTAAATAAGAAACTATTGGGGGAATAAAATCTTATGATACATCTTTTTGCACTGCTTTCACTGCTTTTGTGCGGTGTCTGCTATACAGGCTTTCAGAACAGTTCTCATTTCCACAATACAAGCAACCGGCGTTCTCTTCTGTTGCTTGTATTTGGAGGTGCCCTGCTTCTGCGCCTGCTCCTTGCATACACCACCCACGGCTTCAGTAATGATATCGCCTGTTTTGCAGCCTGGGCTGACCGGATTTTCACTTTAGGGCCAGGGCAGTTCTATTCTGCCGAGATGTTTACGGACTATCCGCCCGGTTTCATGTATGTATTGTATCTGATCGGAGCGTTACGATCTCTGCTGCAGATTCCTTATTATTCCGATCTGCATATTTTACTGTTAAAATTACCCGCAATTCTCTGTGATATTGCCTGTGGGTTTCTACTCTACAGAGAGGCGGTAAAGCGACTGCATTTTTCCGATCTGCAGGGAATCTTTGCTGCCTCTGCGTATCTGTTCCAACCGGCGGTCATTCTGAATTCTTCCTGCTGGGGACAGGTGGATTCCGTATACACGCTGATGATCATCCTTATGTGCCTGTTCCTCATGAAGGGAAACCTGCTTCCTGCCTATGCTGTCTACGGACTGGGTGTCCTGTTAAAGCCACAGATGCTGATCTTCACGCCGGTACTGCTGGCAGGGATCTGGGACCATGTGTTCTTACAGGATTTTTCCTGGCGGAAATTCTTCTATAATTTGTGCGGTGGTCTGGTTGTCATCTGCGGGATGCTCCTTCTGTGCGCTCCTTTCGGATTAACCGCTGCAATCTCACAATATACTTCAACGTTGGGATCCTATGAATATGCAGCCATCAATGCCTACAATTTCTGGGGACTATTAGGAATGAACTGGGTCGACCAGAACACGATTTTCCTCTTCCTGCCCTGTAAGACCTGGGGCACTATCGTGATCCTGCTGATCGTACTCTTTACCTTCCTTATTGCAGCCCGCTGCCGGAAAGAGCCTTCAAGATATTTCTGTCTCGGTGCCTTTATCATCCTGACGATGTTCCTGTTCTCCGTCCGTATGCATGAGCGTTATATGTATCCCGCTCTGGCCCTGTTGCTTTTCTGCTGCCTGTACCGGCCCTCTACACCTCTCTGGAAATGCTTCAGTGGATTTGCAGTGCTGCATTTTTACAACACCGCCAATGTGCTGTACCATTACGATCCGCAGAATTATGACCGCAAGGCTCCCATCATTCTGCTGGTATCTGCCGGAATGTTGTGCTGCCTGTATTATTTCTATAAGATCATCTGGAAATATTATGTTCACGGTGAAGCAGGAGCTGCCACCGATGCAAAGCCGCAGCCCACGATAGGCCGTAGAGCTTCCGGGCATACTGCTTCCACAAGATCTGCCGCAGGACTCGGACAAAGACTTCGAGAATATTTTCTCTCTCCCCTGGAGCCCATTCCTTCCGAAGAGAGAATCCATTTCACGAAACCGGATCTGTGCCTGTTGCTGGCAATCGGTATTCTGTACAGTTGCTTTGCCCTCTATGATCTGGGAGACCGCAAAGCTCCGACAACAACTTACGATATGTCGGGAGAATTACAGGCCATCGAGCTGGAATTCCCCGAAGATGCGCTGCCTGTGACTATGGCCAGTTATCTGGCTCCCTGGCACCAGCGACATTTTGGGATGGATGTCAAAAGTAATGCCGAAGACTCCTGGACTTATCTCGGTGAGATCATTTTAAACAATGTCTTCACCTGGCAGGATGTCTCCCTGCAGGATCTGCTGACACAGGCCACAGAAAACAGTACTTCTGATATGTCTGCCACAACCAGATATCTGCGTCTGTCATTGACGGATAATGATGCCTCTCTGATTGAACTGGTCTTCCTGGACGCGAATGGCAACATCACACGCCCGTTGAACGCAGATGCCTACCCTACACTGTTTGACGAAAGCGATCTGTACCCGGAACGCTATTCCTTCCGCAACAGCATGTATTTCGATGAAATCTATCACGCACGCACGGCTTACGAGTTCCTTCACGGCCTGCCGACCTACGAAAATACCCACCCGCCTCTGGGCAAGATCTTCATCGCCCTGGGTGTTGCCATCTTTGGAATGAATCCTTTCGGCTGGCGTATCATGGGTACTCTGTTCGGCATTGCCATGCTGCCGTTTATCTACCTGCTGGGGAAAAAAATGACAAGGAATACTCCTGCGGCAGCTCTGGCCTGCTTCCTGTTTGCCTTTGATTTTATGCATTTTACGCAGACAAGGATTGCCACCATCGATGTTTATATCACATTCTTTGTGATTGCAATGTACTATTTTATGTACTACTATTGTTCTATGAGTTTTTACGATACACCGTTGTATAAGACCTTTGTGCCTCTGGGCTTATGCGGCATCTGCATGGGACTGGGAATTGCCAGCAAATGGACCGGTATCTATGCGGGCTGTGGACTGGCACTGCTGTTTTTTGCGCATCTGCTGCGACGCTACCGGGAATACCTCTATGCCAAAGCCCATCCCGGAAAAAGCACCAACGGCATGGAGCATCAGCAGATTGTAAAGAAATTCCCGGATTATACGGTAAAGACGATCGACTTCTGCCTGACCTTTTTCGTGCTGGTTCCGGCAGTGATCTATCTGTTGTCCTACCTGCCATTTGTAGACAATTCCCATCCGGGACTTTTTGACCGTATGCTGACCAACCAGACTTCCATGTTCAACTATCACAGCGGCCTGGAGGCAACGCATCCTTATTCCTCTTCCTGGTATCAGTGGCCCACTATGGTCCGCCCGATCTGGTACTATTCCGGATATCTGACCGATGCAGTCAAAGAGGGAATCAGTGCTTTCGGCAATCCTGTTGTATGGTGGATCGGTATTCTGGCATTTATTTACATCCTGTACCTGTTAATTCGCAACAATGCGTTTCTCTGTTCTCTGACAGGACACACACAAACAGAGTGCTCCACAGATACTGCGACCACCCTGTCCCACAGAGAATATGCAGCAGCTGCTTTCCTCGCAGTCGGCTACCTGGCGCAGTACCTGCCCTGGTTCTTCGTCACCAGAATTACCTTCATCTACCACTATTTCCCCAGTGTTCCTTTTGTAGTGCTGATGATCGTGTACAGCCTGATGCAGTGGAAGAAGCATATGTCTGACCGCACCTTCATCATCGTCTGCTGCGCTTATGCTGCGGTGGCGTTTGCCCTGTTCCTGCTGTTCTATCCGGTATTGTCCGGGCAGCCGGTGGATGTGGATTTTGTAATAAAATACTTGCGTTGGCGGGATACCTGGGTATTGATCTCAGGTTAAGTCCTCTTTATAAAATACTTCATATAAAAAACAGTGCCAATCCAGGCACTGTTTTTTGGTATAGCATATCTATTCACTTACCCCTCAGCGATCGCATTACCGGTATACAACTGATAATATCTGCCCTTCTGGGCGATGAGTTCATCGTGGTTGCCGCGCTCGATGATGCGGCCCTGTTCCAGAACCATGATGCAGTCACTGTTCTTGACAGTAGAAAGTCTGTGGGCGATGACGAAAGTGGTTCTTCCTTTCATCAACTTATCCATGCCGTCCTGTACAATTTTCTCGGTACGGGTATCGATAGAGCTGGTAGCCTCATCCAGGATCAGTACCGGAGGATCCGCTACGGCTGCTCTGGCAATAGAAAGCAGCTGTCTCTGACCCTGGCTTAAGTTCGCACCGTCACCGGTGAGGACTGTGTTGTAACCATCCGGAAGCTGACGGATAAAGGTATCCGCGTTAGCCAGTTTTGCTGCGGCAATGACTTCCTCGTCTGTAGCATCCAGCTTACCGAAACGAATATTGTCCATAACGGTAGCGGTGAACAAATGGGTATCCTGCAATACGATACCCAGAGACTTCCGCAGATCCGCTTTTTTGATCTTGTTGATATTGATGCCGTCATAACGTATCTTACCATCCTGAATATCAT
>PPYE01107940.1_pt1 | contig 16765 bp, 13 predicted proteins | sample 1559881 | NCBI WGS metagenome assembly PPYE01 (sample SAMN08240022, study PRJNA423297) | Human gut metagenome, whole genome shotgun sequencing project. | reverse complement strand
ATTGACTGCCTATCTCGGACTCCAATCTGCTTCAACATAGGTCTCAATCTGTCTCGGAATAAATTTAAAACAGCTTCTAAGAATAGCGAGTGGGGTTGGCGGGTGCGTTATGGCTAAAAAGCGAGGGTCTCGAATAGCATTTCGAGACCCTCACTTTTTAGGATTTTATTTTTTCTGATCGTTGGCTTATCAGAAACTATCGGAGAATAGTTTCGATTCGGAAACTTTGACTACTTTGCCATATTTTTCGAGAGCCTTAGTATCGAAATCTTTCGGATTTCCTACGATGGCGATAACAACGGGTTTTCCCTTGATGTTTTCGTTGTAGAAATCGATGATGTCCTCGAATTTGAGCGTTTCGATCTTTTTCATTTTGTCGATGGCTGGATCTTGTGTATAGCCCATTCGTTTCCATGCCTCATATACGGCACTTGCAGAACGGAATCCCGGTTTCGCACTGAGGATAGATTCTTTGATATTGGTTTTTACTACGTCGAAACGTTCGGGTGTGGACGGCATATCTTTCAACAAATTCATGTAAATTTCGATAGCGTCGAGCGTTTTGTCTCCCTGAGTACCGACAAATCCTTGAAATAGCGTGTTTCGACCGGCAACGGAGGGAGTCCCCACGATACCGTAGGAGGTATATGCCATAGCTCGTTTTTCGCGAATTTCATCTACGACGAGGCTTCCGAATCCGGCTCCAAAGTAGCTTGAAAAGGCTTCGATGAATATATCGTCTTTTACATCGAATGGTTTTCCTTCTATAAAGAAGTATATTTTACTTTGAGTCGCTTTGCTGTTGGGCAGGAAGAAAATCGTATTTTCGGTATATTGTTGTCGAGGACGTAACTCGGGAGAGGTAGAGGGCATTTCTTGTGCTTTCAACGGCAAGTTTTGGCTCAATACTTGATATACGTCGTCGAATGGCGCCGTACCTACGTAATAGATTTCACATTCGTAATTCGTGGCGGCTTGGAATTGGGTCGTCAGATCTGTAATCGAAAGGTCTATTAAATCACGAGTGGGAATGCGTTGCAGGTAGTCTGAACTATCCTTGTATAGTACATACGATGTGAGGGCACTTTCCAATGTCCCGATACTGCTTTTTTCCATCTGGCGAGAGCCGAATGCGCTACCGATGAGGCTTTGCAACTGCTTGTCGTCGAGCTTGGGGAAAAGGATTTGTTTGGAAAGAAGCTGGCAGGCTTTTACCAAATCTTTTTCGTATCCGCTCATCATGACATACGTGTAGTTGTCGTCCACAGCGTATGTGCAATTTGCATTTAATTCGCCCATAGCCCGTTTGAATGCCAACGGTTCGATATCGGGCAGCATGCCTGCGTTGTTCATCAGGGCGACGGCATATTCGAGTTTAGGCATCTTTTTCGTTCCGATACCGTATTTCAAAGTCATCGTGAATACGTCGTTCTCGGGGTTGAGATTGTAGAACAGTTTGCTGCGAGTGTTGATTTGCTTTTGTTGGATAGAATTGAAGTCGCAGTATTTTACTTCGGGCATGTTGACCGGTATACTTTCTACCCATTTAGCATATTCCGATTTGGCTCCTTTTTTCGTCTCGATGGGTTTGTAATCGGGCTTTTTCAGTTTTTGTCCTTTGCTGTCGAGGTTTTTCGCTTCTTGAATGTTCAAAGCGAGGTAATTGTCGTTAAAGTATTTTTTTGCTACGGCTTTCACCTCGTCGATGGTGACGGCTTTGACTTTTTCTTTGAAGTTGACGATGTCCGACGGATCGGCTCCCGTATTGAAAAGAGAGGCTAATATATAGGCTTTCATTTCGTTCGATTCCATTTGCAGGTCGTATTCGCGTATCATGTTTTGTTTGATAGCTTCGAGAGTCACTTCGTCGAACTCCCCGTTTTGTAGTTGGCGCAAAGAGGATAATACGATTTTTTCTACCGATTTGTGACTGTCCCAACGATTTTGGTTCGCATCGAAAGAGGGAATGGCATTGATCATGAGAATCCCTGCATCTCGCATGGCATTTTGAGATGCGCCTACGCTCATGATGTCGCCGTCGAGTTGCAGCTTGTCGAGGATACCGGTTTTTTGTGAGTTGGAGAGAAGTTGGCAACAGATCTCCAATGCGATTTCATCTTTGTCGTTCGAAGGAACTCCATTGTAAATGAGGGCCAGCATAGGATAATAGAAAATTTTCGCGCTCTTTTCCGTGCGACCTTTGAATTGGCGGACGGGTTTCTTTTCCCGATGTATCTCGGCTCGGCGGGGAACTCTTTCGAATTTATCGCGAATCATCGGTATTGCCTCTTTGGCGTCGATGTTACCTACCAGAATGATAGACATATTCTGAGGGCCATACCATGTATTATAGAAATCGATCAGTTTACTCAATTGGGGATTTTTCAAGTGTTCGGGGAGACCGATAATGGGACGGGCGTATGGGTGATCTCCGAATGCTTGTTCATAGATGAACTCTCTCATTCTCGATCCGCGGTCGTCGTTATACATGTTGTACTCTTCGTATACGGCTTCCAATTCGGTCTGGAAGCCCCGGAATACGGGGTCTATAAGACGTTCGGAATAGATTTCGAGCCATTTTTCGAGTTGCGAGGGCGGGAAGGAATTGTGATATTCCGTTTGGTCGTAGCCTGTGCTGGCGTTTAGTCCTTGTCCTCCCATGTGGTCTACCAAAAGGGAAAATTCATTTCCTGCGGCATATTGGGCTGCTTCACGGGTCAGGTCGTTAATTTCCTTGTCTACGGCTTCGCGGGCAGCAGGGTCGCTTAATGCTGCTCGTTCGTCATACTTGGCGATAATTTTTTCATAGATGGGTTTCTCTTTTTCCCAATCCAGTGCATCGATGGTTTGGGTCCCTTTGAACATGACATGCTCCAAGTAATGAGCCAGTCCGGTGTATTGTTCGGGATCGTCGACCGAGCCTACTTTGAAAGCGATCATACCGAATACATCGGGTTTACTTTTGTCTTCCCAAATGTAAACCGTTGCTCCATTACGTAGAGTCATTACGCTAAGTTGTTGGGCTTTACCCGGAGTAAAAAACAGACATAGCGCGATAAAGCACAATAGATGTTTGATTTTCATATTGTTAAGTATTTGTGTGATTGTGTTTGCAAAATATTCCTATTCTTAGGAGCAAAAATAACATAAAATTACTAACTTGTAGTCGTTTTTGACAAATTTAATTTTGAATGTTTATAAATTTATTCTTATGAAAAGATTGTTATTTGCCGGATTGCTGGGGGTGATTACCTCTCTTGGGCTTCGGGCGGGAGAGCCTACGACTATGTGGCCGTATTTATTCGATGATTTTATGGAGGCTTCTATTTATTCCAAATCGGGGAATAAGGGGGAGGCGAAAGTAAACATTCATTTATTGCGTAACGATTTGCACTATTTGAATGGTTCGCAGATATACTGTCCCGATAATCAAAACGATATCGGTCGGGTTGTTTTTGCCGACAGTACCGAATTCGTACGTTGCGAGAATTTTTTTATCGAGGTATTGGGCGAGACACCGCAAGCGATTCTCGGTCGTAGAACGACGGGCGATTTCGACCGTTTGCTACAAGGGACGGGGGCTTATGGTACATCGTCGTCTACTTCGGCGGTCGATAATTTGTCGAGTTTGCAACTCGGCGGTATCTCCAATCTCAATTACGATATGATTCGCGTGGAACGTGAAAACGGGCAGACATTACCGGTGTCTACTCGGTTGTGTTTCATTATCGGTGGTGAAATTGTCAATGCCAATAAAAAATCTGTTTCGAAGTTCTTGCCCGAATCGAATAGAAAAGAGTTCAATGTATTTCTTAAAGCGAATAAGATCAAGTGGAGTAAGGTCGATCATTTGCAAAAGGTTCTTGAATATATTTCTCCTCTTTTAGGAAAATAGTTGTAAGATTCCGTAAGAGTTTTTGATTGTAGGGTTTAACCCCCTTGCCCTGCGGGCACTCCCCCTATATTCCCTAACGGAAACACCCCGTAATGCCACGGGACACGGCAGGGGAGAGGGTGATACCTGATTTGTTACTGTTACTGCCGATGTTTTCTAACCCCTCCGTCCTTCGGACACCTCCCCTATATTTTGCGATGCAAAACACAGGGGAGGAGTTTTAAAATATCTTTCCGATAGTGAAACGTGAATCCTTGCTGTTTTAAGAGCCGACTTTCTTATTTTTCAGAATATAGGGAGGAGGGGATTCTTTTTCTTTTGTGGTCTAGTATTTTTATGTGGCGAGTAGGAGCTATTTAACCTTCTCCCCTGTGTTTCCGTAGGGAAATATAGGGGAGAGACCGAAGGAACGGCAGTTTCTGAGGAGAGGGGTTGAAAAAGATCGTTTATTTGTTCATTCTTCTCAACAGCGAGAAGAACGAACCAAGAAGCGCCGCCGCAGTTATCGGGCTTTTAGGCTTGTCGCTACGGTCGCCGTCGGGGGGGCTGCGGAACTCGCTCCGCTCAAACAGTCCTCGCCCTTTTCCCTCCGTCTCCCTTGCGTCTTCGCCGCCCGATAAAGGCGGAATCGGGGATTGTGCTCTTGCTTGTATTCTAACCCCCTCGCCCTATGGGCACTCCCCCTATATGGCTTCGCCACACAGGGGGAGAGTGTGATACCCGGTTTGTTACTGTCGCTGTTTTTTTTAACCCCTCCGTCCTTCGGACACCTCCCCTATATTTTGCTGCGCAAAACACAGAGGAGGAGGGTGAGATGTATTTTCCTTTCGCTTCTGCTCCGATTTTATACGTGACACCCCGCAATGCTACGGGGCACGGCTGGGGAGGAGTGTAGAAATCTTACAATAACGTTGCTATACTGTTTTTTAACCCCTCCGTCACTGCGTGCCACCTCCCCTATATTTTGCGATGCAAAACACAGGGGAGGAGTTTTAAAATATCTCCGATAAAATGATAACTGAGATGCTCCGAAATGCTACGGGACACGGCAGGGGAGGAGGATAATAGTTTTTTGTATTTCAGTATTGACTGCATATCTCGGACTCCAATCTGCTTCAACATAGGTCTCAATCTGTCTCGGAATAAATTTAAAACAGCTTCTTCGTTTTGACGCAATCGCTTCGTCGTTTTTATGGGTAATAGAATTTTATTCGAACTTGCGTTGCCAGAACCACATCTCGTTAAAAGTGAGGCTTACCGATATTCTGAAATGGTCTTCGGTAATGAGTTTAACGGGGGTGCATTGGCGATTGATGTACTCGAACGATACGTTGACTACCGATTTGTCTGTGGCAAGGGGAAAACCGAAACCACAAGTGGCTCCGATTTCGTCCATATCGTTCCCGTTTATTTTCAGATAAGAGCGATTGTAGAAGATACCTGCCCGGTAGTTGACGTGTTCGAAATAGTTTCCTCCCATGTTTTTCGGACGGAATTCGGCTCCCAATGCTATTTTTAATCGGTTATTGAATTGTCCTTTGGAAGATTGTAATTGTCCGGCGGTGAGATTCGTAAATTTGGCGTCGGCCCAATTCTGGTAGGTTACGTCGGCCGCTATGGTAAGGCGTTTGTCATAGTTGTAACTGATACCGCCGCCGTATGTCGAGGCCAATGAATAATTATTTTTCATTTTCAGGGTATCGGCATCGATCGTCGTGTTGGAGCTTACATCGTAGGTACTGGTGTATGCCCGGCCCAATAGGGTTTTCCCGGGGGAGTAAACCACACCGAGCGTGATGGTATGCTTTTTGTTCCATTCTATGGCGTATTGGGCTCCGAACGATAAATGGTAGTCGCGTACTTTGAGCATGGTTTCGAAAATGCCGCTGCTGCCGCTCTCCGGTACTACGGTGTTGGTGTTGGTGAGGTTCCCGAAGAGGTAGCTGATGTTGGCTCCTATCGAGAATCCTTTGAAGGGTCTACCGCTTACTCCCACATAGGCTTGTGAGATGTTGCCATCGCCCGACCGGCTATCCGAGCCGTTGTCTATGCTGTTTATGAAAGAGTAGCCTACATTGGAATAGGGCAGGAGCCCCACGCTACCGGCCATGTACCGTCCCAATGGAAACTGCATGACGATGTAGTCGAGCGACCCGCTTTGGCTGTTTTCTTTTAGCGAGCCTTCTCTGGTGATTGTATTTTGATAGGTGAGTCCTATATCGAAAAGAAAAGTGAGCGAATCCATGCTTGCATAGGAAGCCGGGTTCATCACATTGATTTGCCGATTGTTGTGCAAGGCATATCCTACGCCACCCATAGCTCGTTGAGCGCCTATGGCGTTGTCACCCAAAATACCATATCCGAATCTGGAATAGGGCGAGCTTGTCCCGTTTTGGGCAAAGGCGACGAGCCCTATCGACAAGCAGATAAAGAGAATTTTATATTTTAGCATTTTCTTGTAAGATTCTGTTTAAGCCGGTTAGTACCAAGTTTTCGTCCACAAAGATGCGACTTTTTATTTTTGCAGCCAATTTTAAGGCATCTCCCCCTGTTAAAAAAACGAAAAGGTCGGGATAAACCTTGTTTAACCGGGCTATATATCCTTCTATTTCATAAGCGACGCCGAGCACAGCTCCTGCCCGCATGGCGGTTTCGGTACTGAATCCTATTTCGGGTGTCTCTCCTGCATCGTCGATGAGGGGGAGTTTTCCCGTGTGTTCGTGCATGGCCCGTAATCTCAATCGGATGCCCGGTGCTATGTTTCCGCCGGCAAACGTACCGTCGGCGGTGAGTAGATCGTAGGTGACGCATGTGCCTGCATCGACGATGAGCACTGCTTTGTCGGGGCATTGCATGACGGCTCCCACTACTGCGGCGATTCTGTCCAGACCTAATGTTTCGGGGGTGGCATATCCTATTTTAATGGGGAGTTCCGATGAATGGTCGAATTTTAAAAAGTAGGGTAGTCGCTGTCGCAGTATCGCTATGGCTTCGGGATCGTACTCGGTCACTGTCGAGAATATGGCGGCATCGACTTCGTGAGCGTTCAAGAAGTCGATAACGGTCGTTGAGTCCCATTTCGGGTAGAAATAGACATTTTGCAATCGTCCTGCCCGAAAGAGTGCCATTTTGGTTATCGAGTTTCCTTGATCGATGATAAGATTCACAGCTTAAAATTTTAGACAAAAGTACAAAAGAGAATGTGTATGCATGCATGAACGGTTCTTTTTTTTCTCAGATTTATACTAATGGGGCGATTTTGTCTATTTTCTTTTATTTTTCAACTCCCTTTTTATACGCTTGTGTTTTCGGAATGGGGCTGTTTTTTTTCTGCTCGTGAGGCTGGGTAGGGGGGATACAAAGGACTTTCTTTCCCTGTCAAAGAAAGTCCTTGTTACACTAATTCGCTTTCTTGGTTCGTTCTTCTCGCTGTTGAGAAGAACGAACCAAGAAACGCCGCCGCAGTTATCGGGCCTTTTGGCTTGTCGCTACGGTTGCCGTCGGGGGGCTGCGGAACTCGCTCCGCTCAAACAGTCCTCGCCCTTTTTCCTCCGTCTTCCTTGCGACTTCACCGCCCGATAAAGGCGGAATCGGGGATTGTTGCTTTTGCTTGTATTCTAACCCCCTCGCCCTATGGGCACTCCCCCTATATTCCCTAACGGAAACACAGGGGGGAGAGGTTGAGATTTGATTTTGTTGCTATTGCTGTTTTTCAACCCCTCTGTTTTATTAACCCCTCCGTCCTTCGGACACCTCCCCTATATTTTGCTGCGCAAAACACCCCGTAATGCTACGGGGCACGGCAGAGGAGGAGGGTGAGATGTATTTTCCTTTCGCTTCTGCTCCGATTTTATACGTGACACCTTGTAATGTTACGGGGCACGGCAGGGGAGGTTTTTTGAGGCACTCTTTTATTATGTGATTTTGTCGGTAGGATAAGAAGTATTCAACCTTCTCCCCTGTGTTTCCGTAGGGAAATATAGGGGAGAGACCGAAGGAACGGTAGTTCCGGAGGAGAGGGGTTGAGAAATATTACAAGGTAATTTTTATTTGTAGGGGGTAGAAATATCGGTAGAGGTAAATAAATATTATAGAGGAGCTTTGAAAAAATAAGAGGGGAAGTAGTTGGATTTACCATTCTAGGAAATTATATTTGTAAATCATTCTAAATGAGTTATGAAACGAAGTTTCAACAGAAAGGAGAAAGAGGTCCAGCGGAAAGAGCTTCGTTCCAACGGGACAAAATACGAAGCGACTCTTTGGCTGATATTGAAAAACCGACAAATCGATGGAGTGAGATTCCGCCGGCAATTTTCGGTGGGTGAGTATATATTGGATTTTTACTGTCCCGAATTGAAGTTGGGAATAGAATTGGACGGGCAAGGCCATTATACAATCGAAGGGAGTCTTAGAGACGGGAGCCGGGATAACAGGTTATCTGCACGAGGGATAACCGTATTGAGGATTGAAAATCGAGCGATTTTCGAGAATCAGCCGGCTGTGGTAGGGCTGTTGAAAGAGACTGTTCGGAGATTAAAGGTTTCTGGTCAAAGTGTTTAATTGGAATCATTTGTTTTTTCTGTTTGTGTAATTTTTTTAATTTCTCTGTTGTTTTAACCCCCTCGCCCTGCGGGCACTCCCCCTATATTTTTGCTGCGCAAAACACCCCGCAATGCTGCGGGACACGGCAGGGAGGAGGGGGAGAAGTATCGAATGTTAATTGAATAAACGAATTGAGTTAAAATTTTGATAAGATTAGCGCTATTTGGCGATAATACGATTATAGTAGGTTCTGTTTTATATTTTATTAACATAGAATATTTCTTGTTTCTCGTATTATTTTATAATTAAATTAAGAATTATCTATTATATTGTTTCTTAATAAGTTAGTCTTGTTGTGAAAAATGTATATTTATGAATCTCCGAAAAAAGAGAATGGGTTTTATCAAAAAGAAAGCCCGAAAGGTATGTTTTCTTTCAATTTGATTTTTATATTGAGGTTTTTTTGTTATCTTTGCATGCTGAATACTTCTATGAGAAGTTGATTTGAGCATAGAGATTCGCTATTTTTATTAAGTTTTATATATATAATAAGGTTAAAAAAGGAAAGAAAAGTTTTAGTGTTAGTAGTGTGTAATGAAAAAAAACTTGACAAAGATTGTCGAGTGTGTGTAATGTGAAAAAAGAAGAAGGAATAATCGTTTATTTAAATTTAATTTCAGTCGTATGAGAAAATTAACATTGTTATTGTGCGCTCTGTTGGCTGGCATTTCGTTAGCGGTGGCTCAAACGAGTATCTCCGGTACGGTGTTGTCGGCAGAGAATGACGAGCCGGTTATCGGTGCGTCTATCTTGGTGAAGGGCGCGAATGCTTCTACTATTACCGACACGGACGGTAAGTTTACAATCAAGATCCCTGCCGGGGCATCGAGAACTTTGGTTATTTCCTACATCGGTATGGAAAAACAGGAGGTTTTTGCGCGTAATGGTATGGTCGTTAAATTGAATTCTGCCGATCATACTCTCGACGATGTCGTGGTGGTAGGTTACCAGACGATACGGAAGGAGGCCAAAACCGGTTCTATCGCAACGGTCGATGGCGACGAGTTGGCTTCTATCCCCGAGACTTCGGTCGATAAGATGCTTTCCGGTAAAATGGCCGGTGTGTCGGTTTCGTCGAGCAACGGGCAACCGGGATCTGTGGCTACGATTCGGGTCCGCGGAACCAGTTCTATCGGAGCCGGTAACGACCCTTTGTATGTAGTTGACGGTATTCCCGTAGAAAGCGGTGATGTAGGCGGACTTTCCAACAGTATGAACGCTATTGCCTTGATCAACGCCAGCGATATCGCTTCGGTGACGGTGTTGAAGGATGCCGCAGCTGCTTCTATCTATGGTTCGCGTGCTGCCAACGGTGTGATTTTGATTACCACCAAGTCGGGAGAAGCCGGGAAATCCAAGATTACTGCCCGTGCCCGCTACGGTGTGTCCACGCTTGCCAATGACAATGACTTCGGTATGGCCAATCTCGAAGAATATGTACAATATCAACGCGATGCCCGTATCAATGCTGGGTATAATCCCGATGATCCTTCGTCGGAGTATTATTTCCCGCAGGCTATGGCCAGCAGACGCGCGACCAACTGGATGAAAGAGTTGACGCGTAACGGCAGCCAGCAAGAGTATGAGTTGATCGCTTCGGGCGGTGCGGGCAAGACTACTTACTATACTTCATTGTCTTATAATAAAACAAACGGTATCGTACCGACCGTGGGTTTCGAGAAGATGCAGATTCGTGCGAACCTCGATACCGAGTTGAACAAATGGTTGAAAATGGGTACTCGTCTGCATGGCGGTTATATGAAGGTTTCCGATGTGACCAACAGTTTGATCGGCGATAGCGGTTTGGCTCCTTCGAACCCCTTCTATTCGGGTATGGCTTTGGCGCCGACCATGAATGCTTACAACGAGGACGGAAGCTACAACTTCGATTTGCCTTTCGTGTTCAACGTGAACCCGATCGCCGCTATTCGCGAACAAGACAAATACGACAAGCAGTATAAATTCAACGGAACCGTTTATTTGGAATGGAAACCGATCAAACAACTGACGTTCCGTACCAACAACTCTATCGAGTATGCCACGACTACCAGCCGCGCTTACAGTCCGGCTTTCGTGAACACGGCTTCTTATGGTGCTTCTTTGAACACGGCCGAGAGCCAATATCGCATATTGACTACTTCGAATACGATCACTTATGACGACCTGTTCAACGACGACCATTCGTTGAATGTGTTGATCGGTCAGGAAGCCAATACGTATGAATCTTCTTTCTTGCAAGGTATATCTTATCATGTGAATCAACAACGTCCTTACCACTCTGTGGGTGTTTCGGTAGAAGACCAACAAGTGGGTGACGGTCTTACCGAAATGGCGATGGTTTCTTTCTTCGGTGTAGCCGAATACAATTACAAAGGCCGTTATTATGTAAAAGGTTCTATTCGTACGGACGGTAGCTCTAAGTTTGGTCCCGACAGACGTTGGGGTACTTTCTGGGCTGCCAGCGCTTCGTGGAATATTCACAACGAAGATTTCATGCAGGATATCAAATCGGTACTTAATCAATTGAAATTGCGTTACAGCTATGGTGTGAACGGTAACGACAATATTGCAGCCTACGCTCACTACGGTTTGTACTCCGACATCGTGTACAACGGTATTACCGGTCAGTTGCCTTCTCAGTTGCAGAACCGCAAATTGACTTGGGAGACCAACAAGACCCACAATATCGGTATCGACTTCCGTCTGTTCGACCGTTTGAACGGTTCTATCGACTGGTACACCCGTCGTACCGAGGATATGTTGATCGCAGCTCCTCTGCCTTATACGACCGGTTTTGCTTCGCAAGCCCAGAACGTAGGTAAGATTCGCAACAGCGGTGTGGAGGTTCAGTTGGATGCCGATATTTTCAATACCAACGACTTCAAATGGACGGCCGGCGTGAACTTTGCGGCTAACCGTTCGAAAGTGCTCGAACTTGCTCCGGGTCAAGATTTTATAGGAACGACTTTGCGTTATGTCAAGGGCGAACAGCTTTATACCTATTGGTTGTATGACTATGCCGGGGTGAATCCTCAGAACGGTAACGCATTGTGGCGTAACGAAGAGGGTTTGTTGACCGAGAATTATGCAGAAGCTCGCCGTATCAATGCCGGTTCTCCCGAACCTCTGTGGACGGGCGGTTTCAATACCGAGCTTTCTTGGAAAGGTATATCGTTGGGCATTCAGCTCGAAGCTCGCTACGGTAACAAGGTGTTGAACCAAGACCGTTCGTTGTTCGAAGCAGACGGTGCTTACGGCGATTCGAACATTTGGAAAGGCGCCCTGAACTACTGGAAGAAACCGGGCGACACCAATGTATTGCCGAAACCGGTTTACAACAATTCGAGCAACAGCTCTAACATTTCTACCCGTTATCTCGAAGATGGCAGCTACTTGCGTATCAAAGATATTACGTTGGCATACAACTTGCCTTCGAAATGGACCAAAAAGGCATTGATGAGCGGTGTTCGCATCTATGCCAGCGCATTAAACCTCTATACGTTCCACAACATGAACTACTGGGATCCCGAACACGGAACCACGGGTGCTACCATTATCAGTTACCCGATGACTCGTTCGATGATCGTGGGTGTGGATATTACTTTCTAATCAATTAAAAAAGGATTGTTACAATGAAAAAAATAATTTTATCGATAGCAGTTTTAGCGTTGGCTCTTTCTTCCTGCGAGGACTTTCTGACGAAGGAGCCACCGATGGATCAGTCAGACGAATTGGCTCTGTCGACCTTCGAAGGGATCGACGGAGCGACGGCGGGTAACTATCGGGCAGTCATCTCGTGGTATGGAGCATCGTTCCCGTTGACATTCGACGTGATGTGCGGCAACGGTATGGTAGGCCCGGTCAATACAGGACGTATGCGTCAGGAACCGGCCTGGAACTATACTTCGACCAGCACGATGGGTCTTTGGTCGAGCGCATATAGCGCGATATTGGGCTGTAATAAAGCCCTCACGGCTATTGACGAAGGAAAATTCTCGCGCGACGGGGTAAGCGACGAGCAAATCAACAACATTAAAGCCGAGAATCTTTTCTTGCGCGCTTTGGCTTACTTCGATTTGGTACGAGTTTACGCCCAACCCTACGGATATATCAAGGAAAAGGGTCTTACCGGAGTAGAAGCGATGGGTGTGCCCATCGTCTTGAAGGACGACCTTTCGGCCCGTCCCTCTCGTAACACGGTAGCGGAAGTGTATGAAAACCTCATTATACCCGACTTGGTGGAAGCTGAACGCCTGATGAGCGATAGCTATGTGCGCGCAGGGGTGAAAGATGTCGTGGCTACGGTAACGAAACCGGTTATTCAAGCCTTGATGGCACGGGTATATCTGCACCATGAAGATTGGCAGTTGGCCGCCGATTATGCGACGAAAGTGATCAAGAACGGGCGTTTCCGTCTGCTTTCGGGCGACCGCTTCGTATCGATGTGGGACGGCTCGGTAGACGTAGCCCCCCAATCGGGCAGCGAAATCATATTTGAAGTTTACGTATCTCAGAGCGACGGTAGCCGCAGTGACCTCGGAGACTACTTGACAGCACCCGAAGTTGCAGGCGGAGCCGGTTACGGCGACGTTCGAGTATCGAACGACCTTATCAATTTGTATGACGCAACCGATGTGCGCTTGACCGGATTGACGAAAACCAACAGTAAGTATTCGGGTTATCGCTGGTCGACCAAGTATCCCGGTAAAAACGGACAGTTGGCCTACAATAACGTGCCGGTATTGCGTATCTCGGAAATGTATCTGATACGTTCGGAGGCTATTTACCGTGGAGCTACGGTATCGGGCGTAACCGCTATCGACGATTTGAATCGCGTAGCCACGAACCGTAATGCCGAGGCTTACACTTCGGTAACGCTCGACAACCTGTTCGAGGAAAGCCGCAAAGAGTTCTTGTTCGAGGGCCATATATTCTTCGATATGAAACGTTTGCAGAAGTCGTTGGTTCGGACCGATTACGACTTGGATGCGCGCACGAAAAATATCGATTTCCCGAGCTATCGTTGGGCATTGCCAATTCCCGAGAACGATATTTTGTATAACGACAATATGGATCAGAATCCCGGTTATCAAAGCAAATAAATTTTAATAGAAGACAATTATGAAAATAAGTAAATTTATATATGCGGCTGTTGTAGGAGGGGTGTTAGCTTCGTGCCAATCGGTGGATACTCCTATGTTCAGCGATAAAGATGCATTCGTGGCTTTTGACAGTAAGTCCACTTCCATAGCCGAGAATGCCGGTAGCGAGGTTAAAATACCCGTTTCGTTGGTCGCTTCCAAAGGGCTCGACGTGTCGGTGGGTTTTGAAATCGATACGACTGCCTATGCCGGTAAAAACGCTGCGAAAGAGGGCGTGAATTACCGTTTGAAAAATACGTCGAATACTTTGTCGTTTACCGATGGCGGCGAGATGGTCGCTTACATATCGATCGAACCTATCGATAACGACGACTATGATGGCGATGTGTGTTTCGATATCAAACTTTCTGCCCCCGAAGGCTGTAATTTAGGCGCGAACTACACGACTACCGTCACGATCAGCGATGACGATCACCCGTTGGCTGCTGCCGGAATTTTGGGTAAGTACAAAGCATCTGCCAAATCGCCGTTCCAAGGAGAAGAAAATGTAGTAAATGAGTGGAATCTCGAAATAAAGAGCGATCCTAACGATGTGAATGGCGTATATTTGACTCAGATCATGCCTAATACGTCAGGTGTGGTTTATACTAATGAGGTATATGGCACTGTTTCGGATGATAAGTCGTATATTACGATACAAACCGGTCAGGAGGTAGGTACTTACTCCTCCACTTATACGGTCAAGTTGAATTTTAATGGCGCTTCGTCTGTAAGAGCTCAAAAAATGGGAAACCAATTCTCCATCAGTTCAATTATATTAGGTGAAGTTTTCGAAGGAGAAACATCGAAGGGTTGGATCACAGGTGCAACCAATCTTACGATGACAAAAGTTGAAGAATAATTAAATTTATAGAGCAATGAAAAAATATATTATAGGATTATTCTCTGCAATCTGCCTCATGGGGGCAGGTTGCACCGAATTCGAAGATTTTACGCCGGTCGATATGGGCGAAGGTCCTGCCGTAACGGTGACGGCAGAGAAGACAGCCGTGGATGCTTTCAAAGTAACCATTACTCCGGCAGAGGGAACCGTATATTATTCTTATATTGTGACCGACGAGGCGATGACTGTCGATCCCGACCAGTTGTTGCAAGCGAAATACGAAGGTTCTACATTGGTGAAAGCTGCCGAAAAACCCAGCGTGAGCGGTACGCTTTCTAACCAGAATTTAGGGGCTACGTACTATGTATATGCCGTGGCATCCAATGAAAAAGGCGTTTGCGGGGCTGTGGCTTCGGCATCTGTCGAATTGCCCGACGAAGAGGCTCCTTATTTGGTGAACGTTCCCGACGGTAATAAATATAAAGCTACGAACGGCGGACGCAGTGTCGTTTTGACTTTCAACGAGACCGTTGTTCGAGGAAGCGGTGCTATCACCTACGATGTGACGAAGGGTGACCTTACCTCTTATGCCAACGGTACGATCGAGAGTGTCGTTATCAATAATGAGTCTGTTACGATTACTTTGCCCGAAAGTGTAGTGTTCGACGAGAACGAAGCCGTATCGTATGTATTCCTCGATTTTGCCGAGGGTGCTTTCGCTGATGCCGGCGGAAATGTGTCTGCTGCATTGGTTGGTGGCGTCGATGAAGAAACTCAAACCGTTGCAGCTCCTTATTGGGAGTATACCGCTGCACAAGAAAGTGATTTTACAGGTACATTCGGATTCTTGTTTTATCAATATGATCTTCAAGCACAACAACCCGGAAGTACACCTATGGGATTCGATACTGAGTTTTCATTAAAACATGCAAATAATCCTGATACTCTTGTAATAGACCATTTCTATTTTAAGGATGGGTATCCCAATCAACTGGAAGCCGAAGTGACCGATAATGGTTTTAGAATTGCTGATTTACAAATTATGGGAGTTATGCAGGTAGAAACTAATGTCGGAATGGTTAACGCTATTTTCACTTTCGCAGGACTTCCAGAGAGTGAAACCGATAATTTTGAATATGTAAACTTCGCTGAAAATGCACAAGGCGGCGAGGTTGTATATGCGCAAGATCGTTGGTGTGGACTTTATTGCTTTAATGCCGATGTCGACCCCAGTGACAGCAATTTTAGCTTAGGGTGGTATGATTTGTGGAATGCATCTCTCTTCTTTAAAGGATCTGTTCAAGCCGCAGCCGCAAATACTAATATCCCGTCGTCGATAAAGTTGTTGAAAAACGAGATGAAATTGTCGGAAATGAAACCGTTGTCTGCAACAGAAAAACTTCATATGCAGTCCCTTATCAGACAAAATCTTAAAATGAAAAGTATTCGTTGATCCTTTTAAGGATAGAGTTATTGAGCAGCCGGTCTTTTAGAGATCGGCTGCTTTGTTATTGTCAGTACCGAGTCTGTCGTTGTGGAGTAAATCTGCGGAAGCTGGATTTAGTCGAAATCTTGTGCCTTCTCGTGACGAGAAACTTTTCGTATTTTCTTGTGAAATTTGTATATCCTTTCGTAAATAAAGGACTCTGAATAGCCGAGACATCGGGAGATGTTTCTTATAGAATCTCCGTGTATGTATTTTTTAACAATAGACCGATCGATTTCGCCGAGTGAATAGAATATTTTTGTAAAATGTTCTATATCAATCATGTTCGCTGAACAAATCCACTCCCGGATTGTTCTTAATAATCTAAGCCGTAAGAAAGAATATTTTGTCATCGCTTTTTATATAAAAAAGCCTCCGACCCTGATGAGTGAGTAATTGATACTGTAAATGGACTCCTAATGCAAATCGCTATTTGCATCATCATGGACCGGAGGCTATATGAAACCTCCTCTCGTGGTATATCTGTTCGATACCACCGCGAGTCCATTTACGGTATCAACACAAATATAAGCATATTTTTAATTAGTTTATAGTGATTTCTTAATTATTTATCGATTTTGTAATAAATAATTTTTATCTATCTTGTATTCAGATTGATAGATATTATAAAGATGCAACATAAATTTATCCTTATTTACTTATTTCTCTTTTAGACATCGACTCTTTTTTTATTCTTTTCTAACCCCTCCGTCCTTCGGCCACCTCCCCTATATTTTGCTGCGCAAAACACAGAGGAGGAGGGTGAGATGTATTCCCCTTTCGCTTCTGCTTCGATT
>PPYE01385114.1_pt1 | contig 16767 bp, 24 predicted proteins | sample 1559881 | NCBI WGS metagenome assembly PPYE01 (sample SAMN08240022, study PRJNA423297) | Human gut metagenome, whole genome shotgun sequencing project. | reverse complement strand
GTAGAAATATAATGGCCGGATATCTATCCCATAACCGGCTCCGGATATCTTCAATATGGAGAAACTATGAATAACGCCAATATAACGATTAACGGCTTTACACCCATCCTATATAGGTGTATATTTAGAATATCAAAAAAAGAGATAAGCAAGCGGAGGGGTTCCGCCACTGATCGCCTAGGCTGCTACCGCGTTGGCGTTAAAGCTAGTAGTCGTTCCTTGACAATCGCATATCTTGTGGGCTTATCTGAGGGTTAGGCGTGCTAACAACATATGATTTCCTAGGATAAGATACTGCGCAAGTTGTATACGTTAGAACATTAAGCCTAGTCTTATGCGTCCGTAGGCAGTAAAACCAACTACAGGAAGGACGCAAAAATGTTTAAGTTAGAAACTGATAATGTACATCAGGCCGTGAGTATCGCTATTAGCGGTGTTTACAATGGCAGCGATAAACTGACTGAAATTAAGCTGCAGCTGTCGGCAATTGAAGCGCTTATTGAATACGATAGGGCTTATGTTGTTCGTGTCGAGGGCGAATATGGCGCATGCTTTGATGTTTTCGCTTTTTTCTCAGAAGTTAATGACTACACGACGGCGGCACCTAGTTCAGTGGTGTATGAAATTGACAAGTTCGATTACACCTATAAGGTCACTTGCATTACAGATATGTTCAACTAACTTAGGCGTGGCCGCAGCACTGCGGCTACCGCCTACGGGCGCATAGGACAGCGCGGCCCATGGTGTGCACCCGGAACAGAAAGAAGGTATATCATGGTGCTTGAAGGTGAAACGTTCGTGGATGCCGGAGAAGCGGCGGCATGGTGCGAGGAAAAAGTGCGGGAAGTTCTCGATGATTCCGAGATTGTCGACGAAATTTTCAGGTACTTTGGTGCTGAGCAGACATTTGGCTTTTTCCACTCAATCGCCACGGACTACGGAATTTTCTAAACTATGGCGTGCGTCGGAATCGGTGCACACCATGGCCGCGCTGATCGTGCAACGTGGGCGGCTATGGGAAGCAGGTGTATTATGAAATTGCGCCATATGACCGCGGAAGTGGTGGAGCTTGAGGACGTTGTTATCGAGGAAAATCGTCACGGCGAGAAAATCTATCATGTCTATGACAGTGTGAAAGCGTTGAAGTCCTATGATAGCATAGTCGCGATGGCGACTTCTGAGGACATTTTCATGTTGCCGCGCTATGATTACTCGCCGACTACGTGGAAACACGTTCATGCCTTCATTCAGGACTGCACATCGTTCACTGATCTATGCGTGTCGGTTATGCGCAGGGCGTTCACGGATGGCAGTTACTGTTACCATTACGCCGAGGGGTTTGATATGGGTGTACGACCACGGTATAGCGAGAAGAATGAACTTGTTTGGGTTTCAACTTGCAGCAATAGGTTTGCGAGTACGAGCGTCATACGTATTAGAAAAGAGGAAATAGCCGCCCACGTTGCACGATCACGACAGAAGGAGAAAAAACATGATGTTTCGATCAAACTGCGTTCGCCCCGTTTATGCCGTTTACGGCAAGGATGAGGGCGATCACACTGTGGCCGTTACCTACGTCCATGACCCGAACCATATAAACACAGCAAGATCAATGCTGTTCCTCGAATATGATGAAGTTGTGTCTACAGAGGTGCGCATCGAGATCATGAAGTTCGACGGATGGAGGGTGATAGGGTAATGGTAATAATGGGAATCGGTGAAGAGGAGTTCGCCGAGGGCTGCAGAATGGCCAGGAAAGACCATTTCCGGCACGGGAGGAAGTACGTCAAGATCAAAGCCGCAGGATGCCTGGAAGGGCACGGATGGGCCTATCGCCGAGGTTATCGGGACTATGCCGTCCATTGCTGCCCAGTTCGCCGATTAATCGACTTCTAGGAGGTCTGCCGTTGGTATGAAGAAACTGTGAAACAAGTATGGACGAATGGGTGCCCGATTATCGGGCACCCTCAACATCAGGTAAAATGTTCCCGACGGGAACACGAAGAAAGGACTCAATCATGATGATTACCCGCTCCATTACCAAGTTTGAAGTGACCGCCTACAAGCTGTACGTCGATCACGGTGTGCCGAAGCTCGATAAGATCGGAGCTGCTGAGGTCGAGGGCACTCGCTGCGACAAGACCACGGCTAGAAAGGCCATTGCCGACGCGACGGGGAAGACGCTGCCGAAGGGGGTCGAGATTGAGGTCGTACCCAAAACCGTCACCACCTACGGAATGGACTTGGACAAGTTCCTATCCCAAGCCCAGGTAGTGTGCGTCAAGGAAGCCGGAGAACCGGAAGCCGGAGAACCGGAAGCCGACGAGTTGATCGGTTAGGCGATTGCCCACGGCGAGGGTTCACCGCTAACTCTGAACCCTCCCACGTGGGCAATCAATAGCGGTCAACGGGCCGCACCCACGAGATGAAAGGAGTTCTCGAAATGGAGAACGCGATGATGACCCTGGACGTGTCCGCCGAGCTTTCTGAGCAGAGCACGAGCACCTACTGCTCAATCAAGGGAGGCGACCGTGCAACCAAGGCCAAGCTGTACAACGCCAGCAACAACCCCGACCACAAGGTAGGCGATTTCATCAATAAGAACATTAAGGTGAAAGACGTTCTCGTTGAGGCCATCGACATCGTGGACGAGGAAACGGGTGAGGTCGAGCGAGCGCCGCGCGTGGTGCTCATTGATGACAAGGGGAAGGCCTACCAGGCCGTTTCCATGGGAATCTTCAATGCAGTCAAGAAGGCCATTCAGATTTTCGGCGAGCCGACTTGGGAGGAGCCTATCGAGTTCACGGTGAAGCAGGTTTCCGTCAAGAACGGCTCCATGCTCACGCTGGACGTTGCCGAGTAGCAGATGATCGGGAGGGCCTAGACCCTCCCATTTCCTGGTTTGTGAGAAAGTGAGGAAATTGTGAAACAAGTAAGATTAAGGAAGATTATCAAGGCGTTGAGGGACAATCCCTCAATCATGTGCTCATCTGATATCTATGCTGCCGCAAGGGACTGTGGGGTGAACGGTCAGGAAGCTGGAGAAGTAGCTGGAAACATTGTTGGGGACATGAAAATATTCATGGTGTGCTCATCGTTCTTCCGCGCAGGATATAGCAGGGCGCTAATCGCCGTCGAGCAGGAAGCAGAGTACCAGGCTGGAAAGGAGATGCTTTCAGAGCGCAAGCGCAGGGCCAAGGAACTTATGGACTTGCTTCCCGATGGAGAAATCAAGGACAAGATGGAAGATGAGGTTTTCTGGGGATTGGAGTTGTTTGAAGATGCGGGAATCTAAGTTGACTCCCTTCGGCGTGTGCTACAACCTCACCTGCACGCCGTTCAAGAGCCAGTGGGGGGAGTACACCTTCCACTTCTCCTCCGTTAAGCACAAGGAGTCGTTTGACAGCAAGCTGCAAGTTCGCATACCATGGCTGAACGATTCCATGAGCAAGCGCTTCAAGTTCGAGGTGGACGTGTCGCAGATCGCCGTGTTCCAGCTTTACTGCCAGGTGGAGACGCGAGGGTTCTACGTCGTCGATGAGATACGGGGTTTGAAATGGCGAGATCGGGAAAGCCTTACATTAAGTGGACTGCAAGCCAACTTGAGAGAGTCAAGCGAGAAGCCCGAAACTACAACCGAAGGTTGAGAAGGGCTTGGAAGAGATACGGGTACGATGGACAACCTCCCACAGTGTCCGCAGCGGAGATCATCCGCTCTTCCAAAGATCGCGAATTGGACTCACCTGTCAGGACAGTTGACGATCTAAACAAGATGATAAGGCAATGGCAGCGGTTCAACGAGGTCAAGCGGCCAGGGTCTACCAAACCCCATGCGTTGGAGACTGGCGAGGTGGTTCCAGAGTACTTCGTGCAGGAGCGCAAGCGTTGGGTTCGCGCTGAGAACAGGAAGAGGAAGAAGGTCGTTGAAGAGCTTTACCCTTCTGGTCTTTTCGACACCACTACGGACACCTCGCCCCTCTACGACCTGGCGATGAAGGCCGCTGGCAAGAACATACTCCCCGTATCGTATAACGAGGACTTCGAGAACCCCTTGGACAGGCTTGGGAAGTTCGGGCGGTACGAGGAAAGCGATGCGTCCTACGCCATCCGCTATTCCGATACCCTGCAAGACCTGTTCGGAAATGACGGGGAGCTGTTGGATGTGGCCCGCATATTGGAACGTCTCGTTGACGAGAACCCCATGGCACTGAGGGAGATTTTCGAGAACCCCATGTACGACGATGTGACAGCCCTAAACTTCGTGTACGAGCAAGGGTCGCCCAATATGACTTCTTTCCAGAACTACACGATCATGGGTCAGGAGTACAAGGGCCGTAGGCAGCAGGTAATTGATTTTTGGAATCTGATGGAAGAGAAGTATCTTGAATGAGAGCGTACACCTTCGACTTCGAGACCACGACAGACCCCGAAGATTGCAGGGTATGGGCTTACGGAATCTACTCCATAGACGATGACAGGTACATTACAGACGGGAACAGCATAGAAGGGTTCATAGAATGGCTGGAATGTGCGGCGAACTGCAAGGGGTACTTTCACAATCTCGGGTTCGATGGTGTGTTCATAATAGACCATCTGCTCAAGAACGGTTGGCTGTGGGTGGAGTCGAAGCAGAAGGCAACGGACAGGACGTTCACAACACTGATAAGCGACATGAACCAGGTTTACCAGATAACCCTGTACTTTACCAAGACGCGCTACGTGACTATTCAAGATTCCCTGAAAATTATACCGTTGTCGGTAGAAGCAATGGCAAAAGCCTATGGTTTGGAAATCAGGAAGGGAAGCATAGATTACGATGAGCACCGAGAGCCAGGCCACGAGATCACCGACGATGAGAGGGCCTACCTGGTTAATGATGTTGCCATCGTCGCCAAGTCTCTGCGGACGTTCTTCGAGCAGAAGCTTACCAAGATGACGGCTGGAAGCAATGCACTCTTCGATTACAAGAGAAGATTGGGCGGTCACAGGAAGTTCAGAAACGTCTTTCCCCTGCTGTCGGAGGAAGAGGATGCGTTCATCCGCAAGGCCTATCGGGGAGGGTTCACCTACGTGAACCCCAAGTTCCAGGGCAGGGACGTGGGAGAGGGAATAGTGTTCGACGTGAACAGCCTGTACCCCTCCGTAATGGCGGCTTGTGACGGGCAGTTCCTGCCTTATGGAAAACCTGTATGGTTCGACGGTGTTCCGCAGCCGACGGAACGGCACCCGCTGTGGATAGCCTGTGTGCTTTGCAGCTTCAAGGGAAGGAAGGAGCATATTCCATGTTTGCAGTTGAAGGGAAACATGATGTTCAAGCAGACGGAGTACGTGGAGGACTCTCAAGGGCGTGTGTGCATCACTGTCACCAATGTCGATTGGGAACTCATGAACAAGCAGTACCATGTCTGGGATGTGGAGTTCATCGGAGGGTACATGTTCCACGCATCACCCCATATGTTCCAGGATTACGTATGCAAGTGGGTGGATATAAAGAACCAGGCGACTATATCGGGGAATGGTGGGCTTCGTTCATTGGCGAAACTGATGCTGAACAGCTTGTACGGCAAATTTGCAACACGGACTACGGTAAAATCGCGCAAACCTGTGTTGGTTGATGGTGTAGTCCATTACGTGGATTTGGAGCCTGAGCAGAGGGACGGCGTGTACCTTCCATGCGGTGTGTTCATAACGTCATACGCCAGGTACAAGACCATAACTTCAGCGCAGTCAGTTTACGACCGTTTCATTTACGCTGACACCGACTCTTTGCACTTGGCAGGTACGGAAATTCCCGATTGCCTTGACGTAGACCCTGTGCGTCTTGGGGCGTGGAAGCACGAATCGACTTTTGACCATGGAAAGTTCTTGAGGGCGAAGACCTACGTGGAGCACGAGGTGGGAGCCGACAAGCTGACTGTGCGCGTGGCGGGGCTTCCCTCCCGATGCCACGAGAACGTCACGTTGGAGAACTTCGAGTTCGGCACTGTGTACGAGGGTAACCTTACGGCAAGAAAGGTACCAGGCGGTGTAGTCCTGTACGAGGGAACTAAGGAGATAAGGAGGTAAAATGAATGAAGCGAACTGCATAACTGCGGCGATAGCAGTATGCGTTATGGCGCTTATAGTTGCATCGCAGTGTTTCACCGAGATGGCATTTTAGAGAAAGGAAGAGCAATGTCAGAGCCTACAAGTTACATTGTGGAGATAGACGAGATGGGCAATCCGTCGATAAAGTACGCGGACGGAACGCCCTATTCTGTCAATATATCCGATTACAGCGCTGAAGTTTTGAAACAGCTTATCCCCAGGAAGTTGAATTACACTTTCGTCAATCAAATAGACGGTCTATATATAGCTGCGACGAAAGGTTCAGAGAAGTTCCAGCTACCGTATTCGCCCGATGAGTTGATGGAGACAATCGAGGAAAGGGAGTCCATTAATTATATCTTGGATATCGTTTCCGCTGATCTGGTTAAGAATAGTGAACTCAATTCGTTCTTTGAGACCATATATGCAGACATAGATGCTGTGTATGGTGATGGGAATAAAAAAATTAAGAACATCATAACCGAATTTTGCAATCCGCATCGAGTAACGGCAGAAGCTACTTTCGAGGAAGGCGATGTATATATTAACTGCAGCGTAACGGTGAAGATAGGCGAACTTGAGTTCGGGCCGTTCCTCTTCCTCCATGAGAAAATTCAAGGAGGTGGAAGCGATGCCGCGCAAGATGAAAATGTGGATTTACCCGAAACCGACTAGCTTATCCCCTTACTCCAAGCCATATTGCATCGAAGCTGAGCCTTTCCTGCGAGAGTTGGAGACTGTCGATTCCCAGGGGGAATACGAGACTGTGCGCGATCTCAACTACGGCTCCGTGGAAGCCACGGTGAGGGAGAAGGTGCACGACAACGGCTGGCACGATTGCTATGTTATAGCGGACTACTTCTTCCCGTATATTCTTGCTCCTGTTATATACCATTGCAGACGCGATCACGGTGTGGTAAACTGTGAAGTCGTAGCCAGTTAGAAAGGAGCGCCCATGGCCTATGTGTGGGTTGACGAGCCTGAGGAAGGAGCGGACGTTCGCGACGTTGTGGCGCGCGAGGATTACGATCAGATCGTGACCGAGCGCGACGGGCTGATCGAGCAGCGCGACACGCTCATCACTAGGGCGGAAACTGCCGAGCAGGGGTGGCGCGATGCGCGCAACAAATACGCCGATGCATTTATCACCTCTCCGCAGAGGATGAAGGAAGACCAGAACAGGGACGTGAGCGAGGATGGCCGAGCGTCAACGTTCGCGGAACTGTTCCGAATGAAAGGGGACTACGGTGCCTACTAAGCCGACAAGCGAGGTCATCAACGCCGCCAAGGTGAAGCTCGACCCGCGAGAAGTTCTGGAAGTGGTAATCAACGAGACTCCCGCATTGCGGGACGATCTGCTCAAGGCTGAGCTGGTCGAGGAAGTAGAGGATTAAACATGGCAAATCGGATTTCCGTGCCGGACAATACCGAAGCGCTACATGCCATCGGCGAGTACGTCATGCAGTACGAAGCGATGCAGAATGCGTATCTCACCGCTCTGGTGAACCGTATCGGCATGACTATCATCACCTCGAAGATGTGGGACAACCCATGGTCTGTGTTCAAGAAGGGCCGCTTGGAGTTCGGCGAGACGGTTGAGGAGATTTTCGTCAACCTTGCCAGGCCGCACTCGTTCGACCCTGCGACTGCCGAGAAGGAGGTCTACAAGCGGGAGATTCCAGACGTTCGAGCGGCCTTCCACAGCATGGACTTCCAGAAGTTCTACAAGGTGACTATCTCCAATGACCAGTTGCGCCAGTCGTTCCTCTCCTGGAACGGCATCACCGACCTTATCGCAAAGATCGTTGACTCCCTCTACACGGGAATGCGCTACGACGAGTACGTTACCATGAAGTACATGATCTGCCGCGAGATGCTCAACGGAGGGTTCTACAACGAGGAAACCGCGGCTCTCACCAAGGCCACGGCTTCGGACGTTATGACCGTTGTTCGTGGGCTTGTCGGCCAGCTTGACTTCATGACGCCGAAGTACAACCGTTCCGGTGTGATGACCCATACTCCGCGCGAGGACTTGTACGTCATCATCAGTGCTGCGAATCGCGCGCTCATCGACGTTGACGTGCTGGCGGTCGCCTTCAACATGGACAAGACGGACTTTCTCGGACATCTCATCGAGGTTGATTCCTTCGATGAGCACGACGAGGCGCGCTTGACGGAACTATTCGGGGACGATGAGAGCTTCGAGCTGTTCACCGATGAGGAGAAGACAGTCCTGGCAGCTGTCATCGCCGCCATGGTGGACAAGGACTGGTGGATGGTGTTCGATGTGTTCGACACGTTCACGCAGAACTACAACGGCCAGGGTCTGTACTGGCAGTATTTCTACCATGTGTGGCGCATCTTCTCAGCATCGCCGTTCGCCAACGCGATCTGCGTTTCCAGCAACACTAGCGCCGTTACCACTGTTGCTGTGACTCCCCCCAAAGCCAACGTAACCCAGGGGGCCAACCTACAGATGACCGCCGCAGTCACTGGAACTGGTATGTACGACAAGCAGATCACCTGGTCTGCTACTGGTCAGACATCCACGGCAACGCATATCGACGCAATGAGCGGCGTTCTGCACGTCGGAAAGGACGAGACGGTGGGTTCAGAGATCACCGTAACGGCCACTGCCGTCAACGGCACTAAGGGTACGGCCAAGATCACCGTGACTCAGGCCTAAACCTATATATCAATAACCGTTTAGAGGGCCGTCGATGAGCGGCCCTCTTCTCTATGGAGGAGAAAATGGCAGATTTTCAACCGAGTGGAATCTTCCGAATGGGATATGTACCGTTCGACAATTCCTACAAGCACACTCGCTGGTTCGGGTCAAAGAGTGCGCAGAACGACTACTTCTCAAGCTGTATGAAGTCGCAGTACACGGAGAGCGATTACACTTATATTCGCCAGAACAACTCAGTCAAAGTTCAGGTAAACCGAGAGAAGATCTACAACGTAAATTACTGCATGTTCCAGAACCGCAACTATGGGAGCAAGTGGTTCTATGCCTTCGTAGTTGGAATCAATTACATTAATGAGAATGTGACTGAGATCGTCATGGAGCTTGACGTTATGCAGACGTGGCTGTTCGACTGGACGCGCACGGAGTGCTTCGTTGAAAGGGAGCACGTTTCCGACGATAGCATAGGCGCTCATACCAACCCCGAGCCAGATATGCCGCTGAGGTACTACACGATGAGCCACAAAGCCGTTGACTTCGGGCCCATGGCCATTATCGTCCAAAGGTCAGCGGAGGATGTTAAAATCGTGGGGTCGTGGCTGTTCCCCAACAGCCCGACGAGCAAGGGAGTCGACGGTGGAATATACTGCGGCGTGTACAATGGTTGTCAGTATTGGGCGGCTGATCTTTTGACCGAAGAAGTGACCAACGCTGTTTCCAGGTTTCTTGCTCGAATGCAGGAAGCTGGGGCTGGCGATGCGATAGCCAATGTATACATGGTGCCCAAAATGTTTATTCGCGGCGGTGGGATAACCAATACAGGGCAAGCGCTTAACAATCAGTCGTCCCCGACACCTGGCGGCGGAGGAGTCGGAGTTTCAAGGCCGTCTACTTTGAACGGCTATACGCCCAAGAACAACAAGATGTTCTGCTATCCTTACTGTTTCTGTAGATTAAGTGATAACAACGGGGCTTCTTCCGACCTTCTGTTTGAGATGTTCGGCAGTGGGGGACACGGCATAAGTTACGACGGGTCAATGGAGCCTAGCGGGGAGGTGTTCGTTTATCCAGAGAATTACCAGGGAATAGCACATAACTACAATGCTGGAATCAACTTCTCATGTGCAGTTCAGTGCTCATGGCCGTTCAGCGCGTACAAGAACTGGGCCAGTCAGAACACTTTGTCCAATGCGCTTACCTTCGGAATCAATGCTGCCATGATGGTGCTCCCCGCAGCAAAGGGAGTTGGAACTGCGGCCAAATCTCTGGGCGCTGGCGCACGTTGGCTTGCGAAGAGAGGAGGACAGGCCAACGCCGACAAGGTGGCGGCTGCAACTGCCCGCACTGCGTCCAGAAGGGGAGTTTCCGCAGCATCGGAGGGCGTGGGGGGACTGTCAATGGCCGCTGGTGCCTACGGTATGGCAAACCAGGTTGGCGAATGGGACAGGATGATGAGACAGCCCGATACTGTGCGGGGAAGCGCCAGCGGCAACGGAATATACAGCACTGGCAAGATGGGCTTTAATGTGGACGTGGTGGCTGTAACCTCCGAGTACGCGCAGATAGCCGATGAGTTCATGTCTATGTACGGCTACCAGGTCGATTTGGTCAAGGTGCCCAACTTCCACTCCCGCTCCACCTGGAACTACGTAAAGACCTCGAACGCGTGTATGAGAGGTTCGGTTCCGTCGGAGGACATGGCCGCGATCAACTCCATCCTTGACAGTGGAATTACCTTCTGGCATACTGGGGCCATCGGGGACTATTCGGCGAGCAACAGCATCATCTAGGAGGTACGATGTACACAGGTTTCTATATGCCTGACGGCGGGGTACCTCCCGAGTCCGTCATCAACAACAAGAACGTTCATCAGGACGTGGAGCGGAACTGGATGAACAACGCTTCGTACCAGATGTACCTGTACCGATTGATGGACTATGCCATCTCCGTTTTCGAATGGCACGGCCTGCCCGAGGGCGTGGACGAGCGAATGATGGAGTACTGGCTTCTTCAAAACGGCATGGTTGTGTTCTTCAAGGACGATATGCTGGCTGGAACCACCGTTTCCGAAGAGGGCTACGCAGTGCTGCCGACGATGATAAACGGTGAATGGAATATCTATAATTACCCTGTAGACCGCAGGGCCTATGCCACGGATGGGTACAACAAGGAGCTTACGGATGAGGACAGCGTCCTGATCTTCAACGATTACCTGCGAGTCCCAATGATGCCTTCTCTCATGCTCTATGCAAAGCGGCTGGCAGAACTCGACCGCACGATTGACATCAACGTCATCAACCAGAAGGCCCCGAAGATTCTTCGTGGAAACGAGCAGAACAAGCTGACGGCGCTGAACATGATGAAGCAGATCGAGGAAAACCGTCTGTGGCTGTGGACGTACAAGGATTCCCAGAACTTCGATATGGAAGTGCTGGACTTGACCGTTCCGTTCGTCGCCAAGGACTTGCAGACCGTCAAGCACCAGATTTGGAATGAAGCTCTCACCTATATCGGAGTTGAGAACGTCAACACAGAGAAGAAGGAGCGTCTCATCTCCGACGAGGTGATGTCAAATATGGGCGACGTGGAGGTTTCCCGCTTCACTCGCCTTAACGCGCGCGAACAGGCGTGTGACAAAATCAACGATCTGTTCGGGCTTGACGTTTCCGTCACGTTCCGCAGCGGTACTTACGTCAAGGCAGAGGGTTACGGCTCACAGCCCATTGCTGTCCAAGGCATGCAGAGCGGACAGGCTGGCAACGAGGGAGCTGGTTACCCTGAAGGTGACGAGGGCGGCGTGGTCGCCAAGATCAGGAAGGTTCTGGGGATTTAGATGAGCGAGTTCACCACACAGCTTCGCTGGCCCGTGGAGCAACTTCTGAAAGATCAGAAACTTCCGCCCACGGAGTCCAACTGGCCTAAAATCTACAATCGTTTAGGGCTGGACGATTACCCTATCTTCGATGAGGGCCATCGCGAGGCTCTGAACAACAAGATCATCCGCCACTACTTCATGCGCGAGATAGGGCTTGAGACGCTGGAGCTGTTCCGCTACTTCATGCGAATGAAGATGTGGGAGATCATGCCCTATTACAATCAGCTGTACAAGTCCGAGTTGATTGAGTTCGACCCTCTGTCCACGCGCGATATGAAGTACGATGAGAAGTGGGCGGTGGACAACACCGACGATTGGACGGTGGACAACACCCGAGATCAAACGGACGATTGGACGCGTAAAGAGAATGGAACTCTGAACAGCAATACAACTACCGATGATCGAGAAGTATTCCAGGATACACCGATGAGTATGTTGGACAGCCCTGGAAGCAACCCTGTATCCAACTTGGAGTATGCGACTACTGTAACCTACGATCATGGGACTACTGGCACAAACCAGACTACTTCATCAACAGGAAGCGGCAAGAACACCGCCGACGAGAAGAAGAAGGAGACTGGCGACCGAGACAAGAACGAGGACGGCACTCGCGAGAAGCACGACTACGGCTACGACATTCCTGGAGCTGATATGCTCCAAAAGTACCGCGAGACGTTCTTGAATATCGATATGATGATAATCCGTGAACTTGCCGACCTGTTCATGGGTATCGGTTAGGAGGTGAGAATGTCCATTCCGCTTTTACAGAGGTACAACCCTCTGCGCGTATTCTGCCAGACGGTACTTCCCGCGGTATATGATGATTCCCTGTCTTACTACGAGGTGCTTTGCAAAGTAGTGGCCCGACTCAACGAGGATACTGGAGTCTGGAACACCCTTTTGGAGAGAATCAATCTCAATACGGAAGAAATCAACAAACTTAAGGATTTGTTCCAGGACTTCGTTGAATCGGGGTTCGATGACTACTACAAAGACCAAGTAGAGCAATGGATTACCGATAACCTGGAATATGTGTTCACTCATTTGGCGAAACAGGTGTTCTTCGGTTTGAACCAGGAAGGTTACTTCGTTGCATATATCCCGCAATCATGGAGCGATATTATCTTCGACACAGGGTGGAACTTCAACGAGGACACCTATGGTCGGCTTATCTTGCGATGGGACGTGGATTCCGTATATACTGTTGACCAGACTCCTGAGACGGTTTCGGAGAAACCGCACGGAAGCCCGGTTCAAACGGCTAACATTCGTCCAGTTGTCGAAGGAGGTGAATAGAGGTGAACGAGATTGTTCAGGCAATTAGCACTGTGGGTTTTCCTATTGTCGCCTGTGGTGCTATGTTCTATTTCTATGACCGCACTATCAAAGACCTTACAATTACTCTCACTAAGGTCGATACTACTCTCGATGGGATTGCAAAGCGTCTTGACCACATCGAGGATTTTGAGCAGAAACAGGCAGAATAGGAAGGAGCCGTAATGGCAGACAACCAGAACCCACCCGCATCTACCGACTACAGCGGAGTGCGCGAGTATGTCGGAGCACGGTACGTCCCAGTGTTCGCTAATCCTCCCGAGTGGGACGGCACGCGCGGGTACGAGCCGCTCACCATCGTCCTGCACGAGGGCAATTCGTTCACGTCCGCTCAGTACGTGCCAAGTGGCGTTGATATCAAAAACACTGAGTACTGGCTGGAGACGGGAAACTGGAATGCCCAGATCGAAGCGTACCGCCAGGAGGTTCTTCGCTTCGACGGGCGTATCACGCAGAACGCCGACGGCATTAAGGCGAATATGACGGCCATCGCAGACGAGGCCACTGCCCGTGCAAGTGCGGACACTGCTCTGCAACAGCTCATCGAGAGTGAGGAGACGGCGCGCAAGGCGGCGGACACGGAGCTTCATCAAAATTTGAGCGCTGTAATCGCCACTGTGAAACAGCAGAACATTCTCTCCCTGTACAAGGGCAAAAACTGCGTATGGGTTGGAGATTCGTTCACTACTGGCGTAGGTGCAGACCCTAAAACCAAGCGCGTCTCAACGGTATTCTGCAATGCCATGGGCATGACCGAGTTCAATTACGGCGTCGGTGCAACGGGATGGATTTGGGGAACCACTTCCAATACCCCCTACATCACGCAGGTGCAGAATGCCCACGCCGCTATGACTCAGGAACAGCGCGAGAATACGGCGATGGTTGTACTTCCTGGTACTTCAACCGACGTAAGCCATGGGTCTAGCTCGAAGCAAATCGGCGCTGCCGCGACCCTCTGCGCTAAAAAGGCCGGCGAGTTGTTCCCTAATGCTGTCATCTATGTTATCCCGATGATCTGGGATAAAGCGCTATTCACATATACTGCCTATGATGCTACTGTAGAGATTTGCGACCAGATCAACAAGGCTGCTCTTCCACGAGTAAAAATGGACGAGGACAGCTATACGTGGCTGCTTGGCCGATATGAGTTCTACAGCAGCGACAATGTTCATCCTAACAATACTGGTTATGCTGTATGGGCCGCTAAAATGATTAGTTCTATCCTCGGTAGTGCTAATACTGTTGGATACATCAACTCGTTTACAAGCAGCTTTGGCAAATGGGATAAGAAAACGTACTATTTGAAAAACGGCTTCGTGTTCCTGCCTGGATATAAAATTACAGGTGTAAGCGATGCAGGTGGAGATGTGAATATCGGAACTCTTCCGAATAATATCCGCCCAGCATACGATCAAACAACTGTCCTCAGCTCTGGTGGTGAAGCCGTTGGGTATGTCACCTACCAAACTGATGGCGTTATCCTAATGACACACAGTGCTCGTGATAATACCACCCGTTCCTATTTCAACATCGGGCCTGCTTTTTGGCCTATCTACGGCGTCCGTTAGGAGCACTCATGGCAACCATGCGGGGAATCGACGTATCCTCCCACCAGGGAAAGATCGACCCCACGAAGCTCTCACAGGTGGAGTTCTGCATCACCAAGGCCACGGAGGGGCGAACCTATGTGAACCCCGAGTGCGACCGAGTGGTGCAGCTGTGCCGCAAGGCCGGACTCCCCTGGGGGTTCTACCACTACGCGCGGAGCAACGACGCGGTTTCGGAGGCGGACTTCTTCGTCTCCACCTGCTGGAACTACTTCGGCGAGGGTATTCCCGTCCTGGATTGGGAGGAAGACCAGAGCGTCGATTGGGTCAACAAGTTCCTGCAGCGGGTCTACGACAAGACGCGCGTGTGGTGCTGGGTCTACGGAAATGCCTGGAGATTCGACCAGGGGAAGATTAACAAGGAGTGCGACCGATGGGTGGCGCGCTACCCTGTAAAGATCACCAACTTGAACGCAGACCTATCCAAGTGGACTAACAAGGTTGACGGGCTGCTCTGCTGCTGGCAGTTCTCCGAGTCCATCAAATTGAAGGGATATTCAGGAGTTGTCGATGGCGACATCTTTTATGGTAGCCCCGACCAGTGGAAGGCCTATGCGAGAGGTGACCGGGGAGAACAGGACACCACACAGCCGCTTCCAACTATCACCGTGGAAGATGACAAGTACAGGGTTGACATAACACCAAAGCAGTAGTAAGATAGCCGCGAGCGCAGCGCACAATGCTTGACTGTTCTCGCGGCTAGCCGAGTCACAGATGGAAGATTCTGCGGAAGCCCTTGGTCGTGACTGATTGTGAACTTGGCGTCGTGTGGCGGCTCGCATTTGCCCGTGGTGTTGCATTCGCTCCACCACGGGCCTTCTCTATGAAAGGAGGAAACATGGTTAGATCAGAGGACTATTGGGACATTATGCGTCCTCTGTCATACAACTGTCTTTACAACTTCTTCATTGGGCCGCGAGGGACGGGCAAGACCTACGGGTCACTGAAATACTGCATAGATCAGTACCTTAAATGGAAGGCTAAGGGCGTTCCCTGGGAGTTTGTCTATGTTCGTCGCCGAGAAGAGGAATTGAAGAAGATCACTAAGCAGAAGCACGGGCGAATCTTCCAAGCGGTACAGCGCGAGTTTCCAGAACACATACTGTCAGCGGAAAGCAACACGCTCTACTGCGATGGTGAGGTTATGGGCTATGCAGTGCAGCTGTCCTGCGCAGACCAGGCACTTAAAGGAGACTCGTTCCCTAACGTTAGGCTCATCATTTTCGATGAGTTCATCACAGCGAAGAAAGGCAACGGGGGGTATCTTCCGGACGAAGTGCGTATCTTCAACGATCTATACGAGTCTATAGCTCGCCCTGGAACAGACCATCCACGAGTGATCGTGCTGTTCTTGTCTAATGCCGTGTCCATCACTAACCCATACTTCGATTACTACCATCTGGATAAACCGTACAACGGCGACATACAAAGATTTGGCAAGAACAAGAATATCCTAGTGCAGAATGTGGTCTGCGAAAAAGTGCGCCAAGCTAAACTAGCTACAGAATTTTACCAGTTGAACGCTGATAGCGAATACCTTGATTATGCTGTCAACAATGAATGGCTGTTAGATAACGAGGACTTTATTGAAAAGAAAACCCAACGCTCACAATATAGGCTTACACTGCACTACAAGGGAACGGATATTGGTGTTTGGGTTGACCCGGTACAATGGAGGTACTATATAAGCCTGAACGTTGACCCAACTTGTAGCGCTTACTATTCAGTGACTACAGATGACCATAAGCCAAACGTCATGCTTTTTAAGGCTGCTAAACAGTTACCATGGCTGAAGCATTTAAGGGAAGCATATGAGAGTGGAGCTGTTTACTATGAGAGCATGAAGTTGAAGAACTGGTTCAGGGATATAATGAGAATGTGTGGTTAATTATGCAGGTTGATTGTTATAAACGTAATTATCGGAGTTCGGTGTGCACAATAAAATGCCGGTATTATCGTGAATGCACACGTGAGTATTCAAAGGAGATGACAAGGCTTGTTAAAGAACGACACCGACAGGGACATCCTACTTGTCTTTTTAGTATACGGGGTGATTATTTTGTTGGCTCTAAATTGGAGGATTAATTGGTGCTAGTTTTGAGTATTCATTGCTTGATTTCTGTGTTCCGGATTATTGGTGCTGTGCAGAGATCGGTAATGAACACTCATTATTTTTC